>ENA-OURV01002723-OURV01002723.1-human-gut-metagenome-genome-assembly--contig:-NODE-2723-length-11863-cov-2.943513_pt1 | contig 11863 bp, 10 predicted proteins | sample MGYA00242141_ERZ509072 | MGnify/ENA primary metagenome ERZ509072 (study PRJEB26280, sample SAMEA2338763) | human gut metagenome | biome: human gut; feature: human-associated habitat; material: faeces... | reverse complement strand
CCGCCCGACAACGAAAAACAGCCAGACCGCAGCGGGCAGCCGCCCGCCTACGATCTGGCTGAGGATGATGAGATTGGAATGGTGGAGTGTACGGTGGATTCTATTCGCGGCTTATAATCGGACGATCTGGTCTTCATTGATCAGCAGCAGGTTGTCACACTCCTTGGAAAATGCAATCAGTCGGTCAGAAAAGCCGCTCTTGGAGAACAGACCATAGAGCACCTGATAGCCTTGCCGGATAAAGCTATTTTGAAGATCAGTCGAAGCTGCGACTTTTTGCTGCAGCGCCGTGAGGACAGGCAGATCGACCGGTTTCTGGTGGTACTTGCATTCTCCGATAAACAGCCGTTTATTCTGGCGGTCAACCGCCGCTACGTCGATTTCCGTGTCGGCATTCAAATCATTGTGCCAATACGAGCCGATTCTGGAGGGAACGAACGCAAGCTGTCCGCTCCGGCAAAGCTCCGCAAAGATGTTCTTGCAGATATCCTCATACGCAAACGCGACGAAGCTGCTGATAAAGGTCTTTTGCAGCTCGTCCAGCACGATCTGCTGATTGTCCAGCTCCAGCTCTCCCTTATACGGATAGACATACCGGAACCAGAAGCGGGTAAAGTTGTCCGATACAAAATACAGTCCTTTTCTGGAATGCTCCGGATTCTTTTCCGTGATCGGCGTGTCCTTCACAACAAAGCCCAGCTCAGACAGTGTTGCCAGATACGGCGAGATGGAGGGGCTTTCCTGCTCAAGAACGCCGCAGATCTTACTCAACTTGTGATTGCCATCTGCAATGACCCGAATGATGGAGAAATAATTGATCGGCGTCTGTACCTCATCGCGCAGCAGGAAGTTTGGTTCCTCATATAGAAAGCCATTTTTGGACAGTACGATCGAGCGGATCTGATCGATCAGCGGTTCCTGCTCGGTAAAGAACTCCAGATATTTCGGCACACCGCCGGTCAACGCATATTGCTGGACTGCCTGCTCAAAGGGCAGGGACTGCGATGCATAGACCGCCGTAAACGGCAGCGGCATCAAGCGGATCTGCGCTGTTCTTCTGCCATAGAGCGGACTGTCATAGGAAAGCGCGTGCTTTTTCATCATTCCGATCAATGAGCCGCTGAGGATCAGCATGATATTGCTGTCCTGTAAAAACTCATCCCAGATATTTTGCAGAATGGATGGGAAGGCCGGGTTGGTTTTGACCATGTATGGAAACTCATCCAGCACGATCACCTTTTTCTGGTCCGGCTGATATGCTGCGACCGCACGAAACAGGTCAGCCCAATCGGAAAACGTCACATTGCCAAGCAGCGCATTCCCAGTGGCTCTTGCGATCACACCGGCCATCCGTTTCATGCTCTGCGCCTCAACCTCCTCCGTGGCGAGGAAATATACGGCAGGCTTATCCTTGATAAATTCCTTGATCAGCCGGGTCTTTCCGACGCGCCGTCGACCATAGATCACGACAAAACCGCCTTCGCGGCGATATTCCTGTTCAAGCGTCTGCAATTCACTTTGCCGCCCGATAAACTTCATTTCGGCTCACGTCCTTTAATATAATCTTGATTATAGGTTGTTTCAAATGAATATACATCAGATGTAAAATCAATTTTTTTACCATCTGTATAGTTGCCAAAACATACTACGTTATTATCAGTTGTATTATTTAAATTATTAACAGATTCAAATGACTTTCTAAGTACAACAATTTCACCATTGGTTGATTTATTTGTACATGCAAGTAGTTGATTATAGTCATAGACATTTACGCCATCTTTTACTACTTTAAATGAATAAGTCATTGGTTTTACCATTTCATCATTGTTAGTTTTTACCGTAAAACTTGCATCACCTGATGTTTTAATTTTAACAATTTTATTTACTTCATCTATTTCAATAATATCAGGGGTGTTATTTACATATTGTAAGTCATTTATTTGTAAATCACCAATAGTTTTTACTTCAAATTCAAAGGTAGCTTTTTGCTTATTTAGGCTTTTGTCAAAGTCATATTCACCATAATAGATATTAGGATCAATATTATTTTGTGATGCTTTGATTTTGCTTTGAACAACAATTGCTCCTTCTTTAAAAATTATAACGGTCATCGTTTTAAAGATGTTGCCTTTTTTATTTGAGCATGTTACTTTAACTTCGCCAATTTGTAATGGTTGTAAATACCAGTTATCATTTTCATTTACAATTTTTGCATATTTATTTCCTTCAGGATTATCGCTATCATAAACGCTCCAAACCAGCGCTTCTTCTTTTAGTGGGGGATAACCTTGTTCATAGATAGGACTTGCAACTAATTTGTGAAGTTTATCTTCTAATTTGATGCCTTCTATTTCATCATAAGACCAATCTATCCCAATCATATCGTTTTCAATAAAGTTAAAGGTTGTGTTAATGGTAATTACACCAACAAGAGTAATTACAAAAGGTATTAATAATAAGATTATTAAGTTTTTCTTTTTCATTTAGTTCACCACATCCAAATCCATAAACCATGATTTTGCATTCTTCTTAAGTATAATTGCCATAATAACTCCTATTATTGAAATTAGAATTAAACCTATAAAGTAAGCAAGTATTAGGTTAATTTTTAAATATGATAATAAAGCTGTAATTACAAAGTAGGCAATTGGTAAAAGGTATGCACATAAATTAGATCTAAATGTTGACCTAGGTTTTAAATGTCTTATGTGTAATTCTTCTCTTAGACAAATCATACTAAAAATTAAGAGTAATGCAAGGGTTAATAAGAAACCAAATATGAAGGTTGGGAAGTTTATTAGTTTACCAACTAATAGAACTAATATTGTTGCAAATAGTGAAGATATTGACATCACTAATGGTATTAACACTTTTATCATTAATTGGGTTTGCGGTTCAACTGGAAGTATTTTTATTACTTTAATTGTTTTTTTCTCCATTGATATGTAGCTTGATGCGCCTTGCGCAATAATTACCGTAAATAACATTAGGATAAGCACATCCATTAATGGTAAGAAATTAGGTACAACAGATACATAGTATTTAAAGATACCTTTAGAAAAAATTGTATTCATTGATTTGGTTACTAAAAATACTAAAAATGGTTGAACGATTAATAAACCCGTAAATGATAAAATATATCCAGGATTTTTAGTAATTAAAAGAAATTCTTTTTTTAGTAGAGCTTTTTTAGGACTAACTAATTTAGGTTCTTTTTTAATTTTCTTTGCTTTATTTTTAATTGAAATATTTCTTACATAACCATAAGCTGATATACAAATTGTACAACCAATTGCAAATACTCCTATTGCAATTAGTAGATACATCCAAATTCTTGATGTGCGATAACTTATGAAAATATCTACTAGAAAGTTAGTTGGAAATTCATATTTTCTAAGATTCATAAAGAAGTTTATTGAATCGGTAGTAAATAAAACATTTATATTGTTATCTGCGACAATTGCAATAAATAAATTCAATACTTTTGAATATAGATAACAACATATGAATATGATTACTAAAGCACAAATAAATCTGATTATTAGATGTTTTCTAAGATATTTATTAATAAGCCATACGGGATAAACTAAGATTAAAGCAATTCCCATTTCAAATAAGAATGAACATAGCGGATAAAATAAAGCTAGATAATAGAATATGAAACTTCTTGAAAAGATAATTCCGTATGCTACAAACAGTGGATAAACAAATAATAAACTTGTACCATAATGCATAATAAGTAAGAAAACCATTTTAGAACTTATTATTTGTCCATTACTTACTGGTCTATTGGCTAGTTGTTCAATATCTTTTTCATTAAAGAATAATCTTTTTGCTTGAAAAATATTTGCAATAATTATTAGTATTGATATTACGGTAAGAAATAGGTTCATATAAGCAATTGGTGCTTGATCATATTTACTGATTTTATTTAAAATTGTAGTAAATAGAAAAACTTCAATTGCAATAAAGCACGCTATAAATATAAGGGTTACAAGAATAGTTGCAATTCTTCTTGCAATACTTTTTTCTTTTCCAAATAGAAGTTTAAAATCTTTTGCTAAAAGGTTTAGCATCTTTAACCTCCATATGTGTCAAGAAAGATTTTTGAAAGTTGTAATCGTTTATTAGGGTTTTTATTTAAGTCATATAATGCAACAACTTTACCATCATTTATAATGGCAACTTTATCACATATTTTAGATACTAATTCAATGTTATGGCTTGTAACGAAAACCGTATTATTGTGATTTGCATATTCCCTTAACATTTTTTTAAGTTCTTCTACTGCCATTATGTCAAGCCCAACTGTAGGTTCATCTAGAACCCATACTTTAGGGCTATGTATAAGGCTTGCAACCAAACATAGTTTTTGTTTCATACCATGTGAATAATCAGAAATAGGGTTATTTAATTCATCTAAATTTAGTTGTAATCTGTTACAAAGATATTCACTGTTTCTTCTAAAGTCACCTTCAGTCATACCATATATGCTTGCAACAAATTCTAAATAGTTATAACCTGTCATTTCCTCATAACAAGTGGGTTCACTTGCAACGTATCCAAGACTTTTTTTAGCATCAATAGGATCTTTTACAATATCATAACCGTTTAATTCAATTCTACCTTTATTGAATTTTTTAGCGCCAATCATGCAATCTATGGTTGTTGATTTACCAATACCATTTCGGCCAATAAATCCAAATAATTCGCCTTCATGAACTTCTAAATTTAGTCCAAGTAGAACTTCTTTTTCACCATATGATTTATATAAGTCTTCTATTAATATAGTGGTTTTTTTAGGTTCTTGGATGTTTTGTTCCATGCGAGTTACCTCCTTAATTTAATAAACCAAATTACATCTTTCGTTTCTTTTTTGAATGTATAAATTGATTTACAATTGTTACAATGATATATATCATTTTCAATTGTTAAGTTTTTATCTTTACATATTGGGCAATATTTTGAGTAAATCATTTTCTTTGCAACTACTTCTTGAAGTTTACTCATTACCCATTTTCTAGCAATTTCTATTTCACTTGCTTGATTGTTGAAGACAAATTCATTTGTATCAACGTTATATAAATTCCAAAGGGAAATTACTTCTGTTGTTATGTAATCTTTATCTTCAACGTATTCATCTATTAATTCACGATCAGTTGATAGAATTAAAAGATGTTTATAGACATTATTGTGATATTTAATTTCTAAACTAATTTTAGAATTTTCTTCATTATCTACTAGTTTTATTTTTTTGTCTTGATAGTTAAATACTAGACTTTGATTTTTATCATCAAGCTTAAATTCATTTAATTTAAATACTCTTAATATTTGATAGTAATAATACTTTTTAAAATCAATTTGTAAGTTTTTATTATCTTCATAAATAACAAATTTGCGATAGAATTTATAACATAAATTATATAGTTTGTTTTTTAATAAAATATTTGTGGGTTGTATTTTTCTTAAATTTAAATTAACTTTAGATATTTCTTTGTAAAAAGCTGTATTTTTAATATGTAACATTTTACGTTTTAAACTATCTATTTTTGTTAATGTCTTTTCAATTTTTTCGCTTTCTTCAATAAACAATGCATCAGTTTGCATACTAGGAATAAGTCTTTGATAGAAAACATCATATTTAGTAAGTTCTGTATCAATTAGATGAATTAGCATACCAATGAAGATATTTTCATAAATTTTTAAATCATCAATGTGTTGATGATAATGAATATATTCAGGAACTAATTCAAAATCTTTTTCTTTCCACAAACTTGCATCACGTATTGTTTGTTTTAATGCTTCATTAGTAATGTTGCCAACTTGTTCAGCTCGTTCGATAATATCTTCATCACGGTTAGATATTTGAGGATGAGCAATTATCGAAGTGATAACACTTAAGATAAAGGTTACTTCATCGAAGAATTCATTATCTTTTTCGAAAGAAAGTTCTTGTAAAGATGTAAACTCAATTTCTTCTAAATGAGTAAAACGTTCTTTTACATCTTGATACTTTTTTTCGTAATTATTTAGTTGTGTTATCATCTTTTTTAAAAGATTTTCTTCGATGATTTTCATATTGTTATAACCTTCTCATTAAATTTTGAATTGTTTTTTCACTACGTTTTAAAACATCTTTTCCGTATGTTTTATGAATTAAGTTAAGTAATTCTCTTAAAGCATTTTTAACATATTCTTCAAAACGGCCTTCAATTTTGCTAATAACTTTTCGTGAAAGTAAGAAGTCAAGAGCTTCTTCTTTTGTACCACCACATGATACAAATACTGGAACAAGTTCAGATATTTGATTTAAAATACGGTTACCAAAAGTAATATCAAATTGATCATAAATGTAATCACTTATAGTTTGGAATTTTTGATAATCATTATCAGTCATTTGATAACTCTTATTGTTTTTAGCTTCTTGATATAGTTTAGCAAGGGCACTTCTACTAAGGTTAATTGTTGATGCGTCACCATTTACATTAAATGCATCATTACGATTGTCAAAATCAATTGTGATTGCACGGTCATAAACTTTATCAGTAATTGTGAATGTTGAGTCATCTTTGTTTGCGGTACCTACAAAGTATACGTTATTAGGTATTTGAATAACACCATCATCTAATTTTGCAGGAGGGATGAAATTATATGGAAGTTGCATTATTTTTATTTTCCATTCTTCTTCAGGATATTCAAGCACTGATAAGAAGTCAGCAAAATAATATTCAACTCTTGAAATGTTCATTTCATCAAGTACAAACATATGTATCATATCAGGATTATAGTTAGCATGATATAAGCTTGTTAAGAATTCAGTTTCACTGTAAGCTTTAGAGAAATCATTAAAGTAACCGATTAGGTTAGTTTTATCTCTCCATGTTGCTTGGACAGGAACAAATAATAGATTAGCATTGATAAACTTTGCAAAATATCTTGGTAAGCTTGATTTACCTGTACCAGATAAACCTTCTAAAATCATGAAATGACTTGCGGCAAATCCGCTTACAAAGAAACGAATTGTATCAATATCAAAATATAATTTTTCTTCTTTGGCAAGATAATTCCTAAATCTTGTTGCAATTTCATTTAATGTTAAGTTATCACTAACAACATTTTCAACCGCATAACCTTCGTATTCTTCATCCATCATTGATAATGCTGGGAATACTTTTTCACGGTCATCTAGTTCTTCTGTTTGACGAATAACGCTTGAATTGTTGTTGTCAGTAGCAGCAGGTTGACCAATTCCAACCTCACCACTTACTGTGCCACTAACTTTACTTGATGGTACAGCATCAAAGTTTGAACTAACATCATTTTTAACAAGATCATCGTCATCAAGTACTGGATAGTTTTTATCTTCAAATGCTCTAAATGGTCTATCAACTTGAGTAAAGTTTACAATAAACATCAATATTCCACCAATAAAAGCAAATGCAAGAATATATATACATGTTGTTATTAATAAACTTTGACCAGTAAATTGATACATTGTTTTGATGCCATTTTTTCCACAAATTAACATACCAACGCCAAATGATAATATAAAACATGCTACTAGTGATGCAAGATAAGATAGAATCATTTTTAGACTATATGGCTTTTTATTGTTTAAAACTGCATATCTTTTTTCGTATAAGAACAATGCTACAAATACAGATATATATATTGCAACAAGTATTAAACTTACATATCCTGTTACACCACATCTTATTGGTTCAAAATTTATTTTTTCCGCAACAAGTGCTATTGGATTCTTTTTACCTATTAGTAGATGAGATCCATCTAGGCATAAACCTACAAATAGTAGTAAGAAAGAATAAAAGAATGCAAGTGATAAAACTATCAAGTTCTTTCTTGTAAAATAGGGTTTTTTCATAAGGTTACTCTCCCTGTTCTTCATTTATTGTAATTTCTTCAGTTTTGGTTTCTGAAGTTTCTTGGTTAGTCAATTCTTTAATCATTGTACTATCCGATTTTTCTAAGTATTCGTTGTTATTTATTTCGGTTTTATCAACAAAACCATTTTCATCAAATTTATACGCATAGCCTTTGTAATAAATTGTTTCAGTATAAATAGCTTTAAATTCATTTAAATTATCTTCATTTTCATATTCTAAAGCTTCTTCAAGTTTTTTGATTCGTTCTTCTTGTACTTTGTCCATTTTATTTGCAATGCGATCAATCATTAATAAGCAATATATAAGCGATAATACTGTAATTATCCCCGCATATGATTGTAGGAATAAGATGAACATTCCTACACCAGCAAGACGTTTTCCAGTATATCTACCTATAACTTTATCAAAAGTAGGTTTTTCACCATCGGTTCCTTTTTCGTCGTATATATCTCCTCTAGTAGTATATTTATATGGGGTACTACTGTAATCAATATCGATGATACGGTGAATAGTATTACTACCTTTTGAATTTCTAAACGCGATAACATCATATTTTTTTAAGTCGGTTTCATTGTTCACTTTTTCAAGAATAATGAGATCGTATGTATTAAACTGATTGTTTAATCCTAAACTGTCATCAAATAAGTAACTATTAGCTTCATTTTTGTAACTCATTGAGTTACTTGCAACAACCATAACAGTTCTATTGCCTATCATTGTGACATTGTTTTGAAATCGATTAATCAATGAAAAAATAAACAATGGAATAAGTACCACCATAATAGCATAAAAGACAACTGTACGTATAGTTCCAGTTATCTTTCTGCGCCTTCTAACTTTTTCTTGTTTTTCATAGATTACTTCATCAATTAATTCAATGTCTTTTTTACCTGAATTAAGTTCTGCAATTTGCGAGTTTGCATAACTTTTGTATAATATCGTAAATATTGTTGCGAAACTAAATACCCCGATAACAGTAACTATGATTGAAAGTATTTCAGAAGGAGACATAATTACCTACTAATTAAGTTTTGCAGTAACGACTACTTCATATGTAGATGTATCCATTAATGCATGGAATGCATCTAATACACTCTTAATGTAAGCTGTTATTTTTTCTTCTTGTGTGCCTTCAAATCTACTTAATTCTTCTTCGCTTGGATTAAATGCAGCACTGTCATAATATTCACCAGGATTTTCTCCTCCGAATTTTGAACCCCATTTAAATGTTATATCATATGAGAATTTCTTTTCATTTGTACCACTTTCAGTAAGTGTTTTTAAAACAACTTCACTATTAGCACATTCTGGTAAAATAATGTAACCATCAGTTTCAGCTTGTTTTACTGCATCTTTTACATTCATCTTAATAGTTGCTTCTTTTAAGAATTGTGTATTCTTAATAGTACCAGTTACTGTTACAGTTAATGATTCAAAATTTGTCTTATCATTACGAACACGGCCTGTTGTATCTGATTCTTTTGGTTCAAACTTGAAATCTTTAACTGTTAATGGATCAAGAATAACTTCAATATTTCCTTCTGTAACGGCACCAACAGTCACATTGCCTGATGTAGATTGTTTCTTTTCTTGTGACATTACCCATGCGGCAAAACCTGTAGAGATTAATGCTATAGACATGAATACAATTACACCGAAAAGAATAATTTTTCTCTTATAAGAATTTCTTGTTAACTTTGCCATAATTTAAAACCTATTTTTTGATATTAATTGTTAAAGTAAATTCGACATTTGCTCCAATATCTTCTAAAGTTTTAAGACTTGTTTTTGCGTCTTGCATATAAGTAGTTGATGTTTCGCCTATTTTATCATTTGCTTTTCTTTCATTTCCATTGTAATATGTGTATGGGTTAACACCTTCTTCAGCATCAGCAGAATTTGCAAAATGTTTTCCCCATTTATATGTTACAGTGATTTCATAAACACCACCAGGAAGTTCTTTTATTGTAGTACTTTTTGGAGCTATAATTAATCCATCAGATATAGCCTTACTATAATTTTGATCATTAGGAGCACCAAAAGTAGCTACAATTTTATTGGAATTAACAAGTCCTGTAGCAGGTGTAGTATCAGCATAAGTTACTGTTAATTGATATGTTACTGTTAAATTTTCTGTTTTATCAGTTGAATTATTAGTTAGCCAAGCACCAGTTATATTCATTTCTTTAGGAGCACCAAAAGAAATTTTAGAATTTCCATCTTTCCAACTAGCTGCACTTATAACATATGATTTATCTGTAACAGTATCAACAATAATGTTACCTTTTTCATTTTTAGTAGCATCAGCAGAAATTATCCATGATGCAAAGCCTACACCAATTAATGCTAGGCAAGCAAGAATACTCAATGTTAATGTTAATGTTTTTCTTTTCATTTTTAAAATAATTCCCTTTCTTAAAAATCTTTTATTTTAATAATACATTATATGAAATTAGTCATCGTATATGACAACTATACATACAAGTGTATTATATCACTTTTTAGGTATTTTGTCAATTTTTATCATAATAAAGGCGTATTTGTAAGATGGCATTTTTTAGTATATATACTTTTTTTAGTAATTATTGTGTTTTTTAATAATCGATTATTTCCTTATTTGCTTACTTTGTTGTATGGTATTAACAGTAAAATTTGTTATAATTTACGCATAACTAAATGGAGGTAAATAAAATGGAATATGGTTATGTTAGAGTATCTACTACTACGCAAAATGTTGATAGGCAGTTAGATGAAATGTTTAAACAAGGTCTTGATGAAAAACAAATTTACATTGATAAGCAAAGTGGAAAAGATTTTGAAAGACCTAATTATCAAAAGATGAAAAAAAGATTGAAAGAAAATGACTTATTAATTATCAAATCAATTGATCGTTTGGGAAGAAATTATGAGATGATTATTGAAGAATGGTCTAGTATTACCAAAGATATTAAAGCAGATATTGTGGTTTTAGATTTTCCATTGCTTGATACTAGAACCGATAATAAGAACTTAGTAGGTAAATTTATTAGTGATATTGTTTTGCAAGTTCTTAGTTTTGTTGCTCAAAATGAAAGGGAAAATATTAGACAACGCCAGGCTGAAGGTATCAAAATTGCTAAAGAAAAAGGTATACATATGGGTAGGCCTCCCTATCAAATTACAAGTGATTTTATACAAGTTTTTAAGAGTTATTGCAATAAAGAAATAACTAGTGTTGGTGCCGCAAGCCTATTAAACATTAGTAGGGGTACTTTTATTAAGTATGCGAAGAGGTGTAAAAAAGAAATAGAGATTTGACTATCCATCAAATCTCTATTTTAGTATTTACTAATAATAACATGGTTTAAAATATACCTTTTTCTCTTTGAAATCTATTGATGTTATTTGATATTTATATTCTTCTAATAAATCAATATTCATTATCATTAAGTAATTAAATTTATCTTTTATTGTTTCTTCAATTTCTTCAAAAGTTAAATAGTTTCTATCATTACATATATTATCACATACTTTTGCTATGCTTTCAAATTTAGGAGTTAAAGTAGTATAGTCATTATTTTTTATAATTGGTTCAGTAGATAGAATCCAATTTCTTATGCTCTCTTTTATATCATTATGGTTATTACATATTTGATAAATCGCATAAATCGAGGCTTTAAGATTATTAATTGTATTAATCTTGTCATATTTGTTTACAATACTTATTAGTTTTTTATCTGTTAATAAATCTTTTTCAATATATTCTACTAATTCTTTATTTTCATCTATTTCAAGAATTTCACATTTAATTTCTTTTATTAGGTTTTCACCCTTTTTAACTAGTTCTAAATCTACATCTTTTTGTAATGCTAGGTTTAATAATTTATTATCTGAAGACTGTATATCTTTTTGATATATATCTTCAAATATTTCTAAATCATTTTTCTCATCATAGCGATAAAACCTTATATCATCATAAT
>ENA-OURV01002717-OURV01002717.1-human-gut-metagenome-genome-assembly--contig:-NODE-2717-length-11890-cov-2.999747_pt1 | contig 11890 bp, 12 predicted proteins | sample MGYA00242141_ERZ509072 | MGnify/ENA primary metagenome ERZ509072 (study PRJEB26280, sample SAMEA2338763) | human gut metagenome | biome: human gut; feature: human-associated habitat; material: faeces... | reverse complement strand
TTCCGGCTATGCGTTGGCGACCTTTGTCGCCTGTTCGCGTTTATATAACAACCGTATTTGGTGATGCTTCTGGTGATTCCTACGATGTCTACCTCCTGGAATGCATCGTTGCCGATGAGGTGGCGGGCTACCTGGCCGGTGAAGCATACAAGAGGTACGCTGTCATAGTTGGCGGTTGCAAGTCCTGTTACAAGGTTGGTTGCTCCGGGACCGCTGGTTACCAGACATACGCCGACTTTGCCGGTGGTTCTGGCGTAGGCGTCGGCTTCGTGGACAAGGGCCTGTTCGTGACGGGGGAGGATGATTTTGACATCGTCCTGTTTGTAGAGTTCATCACTGATGTCGATGGTACAGGCTCCGGGGTAGCCGAAGAGGTATTCTACGCCTTCTTCTTTTAAGGCTTTTACAAGCAATTTGTTTCCGGAAATCTGTTTCATGAATTGGTTCCCTCCTTTGATGATGTGAAAAGTTAAGCAGATAAGGGCTGCCGCGAGAAATTTTTCCAATAAAAAAGTCCCGGCATATCGGATAAAATATGCTCAGGACGGATGATTCCGTGGTACCACCTGACTTCAGAGACTGTACTCTGCACTCTGTCAGTACATAAATTGTTACTGTTCACTTCATTCACAGTAGCTTGGTCAAAATGCATTCCAATGAACAGTTACCATAAATTCTATACTGCTTTCCTGTAACGTGGAAACTACGTTGAAGCCTACTGTATGATCCGGCTTGGAGGTTCTCTGACCAGCACAAGATCATGGTTCGGTTCACTGCTCAGGGACTACTTCCATAAGTTCGTCATGAAGGTTCGCACCGGCCACCTTCTCTCTGTGCATCCGAAAATTATGTACTATTTCCCGTCACTGCATTTAAAATTATTTGGAAACTGGTAACTATTCTGAGAAATTATCGAACAGCTACGAAATTTGTAATAATTATACGGGAATTCTCTGTGTTTGTCAACGGAATAGCTTGGATTTTGTGCCCTTTTTTGGTAGAATAGTAGTACTGTTCACAGATGATCTAAAAGTAAGAAAGAAGATATCCATAAAAGAGTAGAGTTAATAAATAAATCAAATTGTGACATCTATCTAACGATTCATGCAAATGCTTATCCGAGTAGTTCAGTAAGAGGTTTTCAAACCTTTTATAGTAGTAATAAACAACAAAATGAATATCTTGCAAAAACTATTCAAACCAGTTTGCAAATGTTAGATAAAGAAAATAAACGTTTACCCAAAATAATAACAGGTAAATATGTACTTGACAATACCACAAAAATAGGCTGTCTAGTAGAAATAGGTTTTTTAACCAATGAAATAGATTTACAAAAACTAACTGATGATACATATTTAGAAAAAATGGCATTTCAAATATATTTAGGCATACTAAACTATATCGAAGAAAGTAGGCAAATATGAATGAATTAAAAATACAAATAAACTCAATAGAAGAAATGTGGGACTTTGCGAAAGACCTAGTTAAATATTGTAAACCAAATCAAGTAATAGCTTTAAACGGTGATTTAGGAGCAGGTAAAACAACCTTTACAAAAGGAATTGGTCAAGCACTAGGTGTTGAAAGAGTAATCAATAGTCCAACCTTTACTATTATGAAAATATATGATGTAACGAATCACGTAAACGATATAAAAAAACTATATCATTTAGACGTATACCGTATAGGTAGCAGTAATGATGACTTTGAATTAGAAGAATATTTTTATCAAAATGGTCTTACTATTATTGAATGGGCTAACATCATTGAAGATTTACTACCAGAAGATACTTGGGTAATTAATATATATCGCTTAAGTGATGTTAAACGTTTAGTAGAATTAAAGAACTTTCCAGATGAAGTAATTAAAACAATAGGAGAAAAATATGAAATTGTTAATAGATAGTTCAACTAATTATTCTTTTTTAGCCTTGTATGATAATCAAGTTATTGAAACAATGGTTAGACAGGGTAAAAATGATCATTCAGAAACTCTAATAGATTGTCTTGAAAAACTATTAGAAAAAAACAATGTTGATACAAAAGATATAAATGAAATTTTAGTTGGAAGAGGCCCAGGTTCATATACTGGTGTAAGAATTTCGGGTACTATTGCCAAAGTATTAGCACTTGTTAGAAATTGTAAATTATATAGTTTTTCTACTTTAGATCTACTACTTTGTCATAAAGTAGGTACAAGTGGTACATATATAGCAAGAATAGTAGCTAAGAAAAACCATAGTTACTATAAAGTTGCAACTATAACTAATAAAGAAATTAAAGTCATTGTTGATGATGCATTTAGCATTGATACTGAACTTGCAAAATATGACGATTTAACTAAAATTGAAGTTAATGATGAATTATTTGAAAATGCAAGTGAACTTGCAAAAAACATTGTAGAATTAAAGTTGTACAAAGAAGAAGACGTTTTTAACTACGTTCCTAATTACTTAAGAAGTGAAATAAATGGTTAATGTAAGAAAAATGGAATTTCGCGATATCAAAAAAGTGGTTGAACTAGAAGAAAAATATTTATTGGAATCACTAGGTGAAAAACTACTTGCAAGCGAATTATCTGAAAAAAATAATGGTGTTTCTTTTTATGTAATAGAAAATGACGATGTAGTCATTGGTTATATTGGAAGATATTATTTTTTCCAAGAAGCCGAAGTACTAAACTTTGTTGTTGATGAGAGTTATCAACGTCAAGGATATGGACAAAAACTATTTGATAAAATGGTTGAAGATATGAAAGATGTAAAAAAAATTACACTAGAAGTAAGAGCATCTAATATTAAAGGTATTAACTTTTATACCAAAAACGGCTTTAAACAAGTTGGAGTGCGTAAAAAGTATTACAAGAACGGTGAAGATGCATTATTACTACTAAAGGAGTTTATATGAAAATTTTAGCAATAGAATCAAGTTGTGATGAAACTAGTGCTGCCATTGTTGAAGATGGTAAAACGGTTTTGTGCAATGTTGTATATACACAAATTGAAATTCATAAATTATATGGTGGAGTAGTACCAGAAGTTGCAAGCAGAAGACATATTGAAAAAATCACATATGTAATTGACGCTGCAATGAAAGAGGCTGGTTTAACATATGATGACATTGATAAAATAGCAGTAACTGCAGAACCAGGATTAATTGGTTCGTTAATGGTTGGTATCAATGCGGCAAAGACCATTGGACTTGCCTATCACAAACCAGTAATAATGGTTAATCATATATATGGTCATATATATGCAAACTACTTAGAATCTGATTTTAGTTTTCCATTGATTGCTTTAGTTGTTTCAGGAGGTCACACTGAACTAGTGTATATGAAAGATCATTATGATTTTAAAGTACTTGGTGAAACTCTTGATGATGCTGTAGGGGAAGCTTATGACAAAGTTGCAAGAGTTGTGGAAGTAGGATATCCAGGTGGTCCAATTTTAGATAAAATGGCAGCGCTTGGTAAACCTACATATAAACTACCACACATAAAACTAGCAAAAGATAGTTATGATTTTAGTTTCTCAGGTTTAAAATCTGCAGTAATTAATTTACATAATAAATGTAAAGAAAGAAATGAAACTCTAAACTATAATGATTTAGCTTGTAGTTTTCAAGAAGCAGTTATTGATGTACTAGTATCAAAAACCATAATGGCTGCCAAAGAATTCAATGCCAAACAAGTATTGATTGCGGGAGGTGTTGCCGCAAACAAAGGTCTTCGTAGTAAAATGAAAGAAGAAATGGATAAAATTGGTGTTAAACTAACGGTACCAAGTATCAAAAATTGTACTGATAATGCCGCAATGATTGGTGTTGCTGGTTACTTCCAAGATTTAAAAGCAAATAAACTATAATATATAAGCATATCCCTGAAATGTTAAATAGGTGATATGCTTTTTAATTCAAATAAACAAAGTTTAATTTTTATAAAAAATGTTGCATTTTAATGGGTAATAGTGTATAATGATGTTGTGAAATTAAAAGAAAGGAAATTAAAAAATGAATAAAAAAAGAAGTATTACAATTAAAGTTGTTTTATTACTTGCTGTAGTATGTTTAGCAGGCTTCTTTACAGCATGCGCAAAGAAACGCACTGTTGTTTTTGATAGCTGTGGTGGTACAGCAGTAGAAACTGTAACTGTAAAAAATAAGGGGACAGTACAAAAACCAGCTGATCCAACAAGAGAAGGTTATACTTTCGAATATTGGACATTAGATGGTGAAAAATTTGATTTCAGCACTAAAATTACTAAAGATATAACTCTAGTAGCTGTATGGAAAGAAATCTCTGTAGAGCCTGTTAAAAAGGTTGCTACTCCTACAAATGTTGTAATTAATGGAAACGTTGTAAGTTGGAATGCGGTAGAAGGTGCAACAGGTTATATCGTATATGTTGATGGCGTTGCAAAAGAAGTAACAACTACTTCATATACTCTTGAAAATACAGATAAAATTGAAGTATTAATTTGCGTTGCTGCAAAAGATGCAAAGTCAGTATCTGAATTATCAACTAGTGTTGTATATCGTAATGAAATTGATGAAGCTAAAGTACAAGAAGTAATCGAAAAATTTAATTTACCTGCAACAGGATATGAAGAAAGCGTAAAAGAACTTGCATACGCTTTAGCAAAATATAATGTTACTCCCGAAGAATTATTAGCTCTTGCAAATGGTAGCGAAAATCCTTTAGAAAATATTTTAGCAATATTACAAGCTGATAACGCTAAAGAATTATTAGAAATATCAGCTATATATGGTTGCATATTAGGACAAATATCATTAGATCAACAAGTAGGCACAAAACCTGAATTATCAGAAAGTAGTGCAACTATGCTTGAAGAATTATATCGTAAACTAATTGAAGAAAAATTATATACTCCTTCAACTATGTATGAAAAATATTCAGATGATAAATACTTTGTTGAACAATTAGCTCCATATATCTTAAAATCTACCAAAACTAATAGTTACTACTTTGAATTATCAAGTGTAATTGATAAAATTTGTGAAAATGCAAAATGTTCAGTATATCGTAACGGTGACGAAATCGTTGTTGAAATTTCTAAAGAAGAAAAATTAACAATAAAAATTTCAGACATAGCTGCCTATGGTAATTATTTCTACCAAGGAAAAAATAATTCAGATTCAAGTGCAAAATTTGAAGCGTATACTGCCGCATTAGATGAATTATATAGTTGTGTTATTAATCAAAACGAACAATATGAAGCTTTATCAAAAGCTTTAAAAGAACAATTACGTGATGTTAGAGCATGTATTTCTGTTAATGGTCAAACAATAGTTGATGTTGTAAATCAAGTATTATCAGTTCAAGTTGCTTTAGCTCCAATTATTGAAGCATTTGGAAATTTAGGCGATGAAATGAACCAAGCAATGGCAGATCTTTCATTATTACCTGCATTCTTAGAAAAAGTAGTTGGTTTGAAAAATCAAGCAATTGATATCATCAGTTCAGTTTTACCTACAAAAGAACAATGCGAAGCAATTGATTCAATCTTAGAACAATTAGCTAATTTATTAGCACCTATCGTTGGTGATTCTGTTAGTAAAGATATTTCTAAACTTGGATCATATTCTGTAGTTGAAAGTTTAAATAAAGTTCTTGCATTCTTAAAATCTATTGATACTAAGAATTATGACATTGAAGCAGTTATAAAAGCATATTTATTAGGCTCAAGTTTAGATATGGATAAAGCTAATGCTGAACTTGCTAAATTAGTAAATAATTTAATCGCTGCATTAAAAGATGTTATTACTTCATATGAAATAAGTGCAGAAGAATTATCTCTTATGTTTGAATCTCTTTCAGAAGTTTTACCTACTATAAATGAAATTCAAGTTGCATTAGGTATAAAACTTAACGAAGAAGAAATCAATAAATTTATCACTATTATTGGTAGATTCATTACTTATATCGATGCTAAGAAAGTAACAGCTGAAGATGTTAGTACAATTGTTAGATTTATTATGAGTTCAATTTCTGAAAAACCCGGTGATAAAGAAATCATTGCATTAGTAATGGAAATATTACTTCCAAAAGTAATTGATTATATTGATACTGATTTAGTAGACGAACTTGCTCCATACATTAAATCATATTTTGAATATTTATATTTAACAAGTGGTGAAAAAATTGATGGTGATAAACTTGTTTCTGCATTACGCAATAACATTGAAGGATTTAAAGAACTTATTTTAGTTGCTTCAAATGCAAGTAAATATAGTGATGTAGAAGATTTAGAAGCATTATTAGATATGTGGATTGAAGTTGCAAATGATACTGCAAAACTTAATAGAATTACTAAGGCTATTAAAGAACTTAACGATGTATTAGACCCTGATTCTGAAATGGATTTATACCTTCAATTAGTTGATGAAAATCTTGTAGCTAATCTTACTGCCGCAAAACAATTAATAGATAAACATAACTATGAATTTACCGAAGAAGATAGAGCTATACTTTCAAAAATTAATTGTATAATTAGTTGGGAATATCCAGAAAATGATATAACAGAAGTTGCTAGTATTTCTATTGTTAAAGAAGAAGATAAAATTATCGTTACAATTTTACCTGGTTTAACCGATGTTCAATTCTTAAGCACATACGCTTATCTTGATGTATATCTTGTTGAAGGTGGTTACAAATCAAAATATTTAGGTGAAGTAACTTATGATCAAGATGGAAAAGTTGCAATAATAACAATAAGGGCATCTGATCTTCAACAAATTAGTGAACTTAATTATACTAAATGTGTTTTACAACTTAACACTATTGATGTAAAAGGTGTAGGCTATTCATTCGAAACAGAAATAGATTTAACTGAAATGGCATCATACACTAAATAGTAAAGGATTAAAATACCTATTCTAACGAATAGGTATTTTCTCTTAAAAAATTTCTTTTATTTTGATATAATTCAATAAACTTGATATAATATATATGTATGAATAATTTAAGGAGGTAAAAAATTATGCCATATATTGTTGATATTTACGCACGTGAAGTTTTAGATTCAAGAGGTAATCCAACTGTTGAAGTTGAGGTAACTACTGAATCTGGATGCGTAGGACGTGCAATAGTTCCAAGTGGTGCATCAACTGGTGAACACGAAGCTTTGGAACTTAGAGATAAAGATGAAAAACGTTTTTTAGGTAAAGGTGTATTACAAGCAGTTCAAAATGTAAATGAAGTAATAGCACCAGAACTTATTGGTTATGATGTTACTAGCCAAATGTCAATTGATCAAGTAATGTTAGAACTTGATGGTACTAAAAACAAAGAAAAATTAGGTGCAAATGCTATATTAGGTGTTTCAATGGCAGTCGCAAGAGCTGCAGCTGAATACTATGATATGCCTTTATATAACTATTTTGGTGGTTTCTTTGCACATACACTACCAACTCCAATGATGAACATTTTAAATGGTGGTGCACATGCTTCATGGTGTATCGATATTCAAGAAATAATGATAATCCCTGCAGGTGCTAAAACATTTAAACAAGCAATTCAAATGGGAGCTGAAGTATTCCATCATTTAAAAACTGTACTTAAGAAAAGGGGTTTATCTACTGGTGTAGGTGATGAGGGAGGTTACGCTCCAATTCTTTCTTCAAATGAAGAAGCATTATCACTTGTAAGTGAAGCAATCAAAAATGCTGGTTATACACTTGGAAAAGATATATTCTTTGGACTAGATGTAGCTTCAAGTGAATTCTATGATAAGGAAAAACAAGTTTACGTTCTAAAGAGCGAAAACAAAGAACTTACAACTAATCAAATGATTGATTACTTAGAAGACTTAGTAAAAAAATATCCTATCATATCAATTGAAGATGGTCTTGCCGAAGACGATTGGGCTGGATGGAAAACTCTTACTAAACGTTTAGGTAAAAAGGTTCAATTAGTTGGTGATGATTTATTTGTAACAAATACCGAAAGATTATCTCGCGGAATAAAAGAACAAGTTGCTAATGCAATTCTAATTAAAGTAAATCAAATTGGCTCATTAACTGAAACTTTTGCGGCAGTTGAAATGGCTAAAAAAGCTGGTTATACCGCAATCATATCTCATAGAAGTGGTGAAACAGAAGATACAACAATTGCTGATATTGCTGTAGGATTAAATACTGGTCAAATTAAAACAGGCTCACTTTCAAGAACTGATAGAATTGCCAAATACAATCAACTAATTAGAATTGAAGATGAACTTCAAGAAACCGCAACATTTGCAGGACTTGATGCGTTCTACAATATTGAATTAAAAAAATAAAACGGTCATTTGACCGTTTTATGTGTTTTTTATTAGACGCTTTTTGAGAAATAAATCTAAAAAGATACTTAAACCAATTAATATAATGAAGATTGCTCCAATTGCAAAACCAATGTGCATAAAGAACTCAGCGGTTAAAACATTGGTTAACGTATCGGTATAACTAAATGATAAAGCAAGTTTAACTTTAGAACTATCTGGAAAGATAATTTTGTGAAATACTTCAAATGCTGTATCAAAATCAATCATAGCGAATAAGCCTATTAAGATAGTTGCAACACCGAAAACAATAAGGGTTCTTAAATATACGTTTAGTAGAATGTTAAATGAATGTTTTCTAGTCAATATTAAATAAACTAGACATAAAACAAAAATAACAATACATATATAACATAACTTAATACCACCGATAAATAATACTTTTACATCAGCCATATGCACAATAGCTTGTTCAGAGAAGAAATCAACTTTTCCCTCATCTGTATCAACTTGAAATTGCATACTTTCAACTTTTTCACTATATAAGTAGTCAATTATATGGTTTGTAGCATTAACAATATCTTCATCAGTTACTTCATGATATGGAACATAATAACTCATATAGTTTCCATCTTTATCATAACAGTAACAAGTTCCTCCTCTGAAGCTTGTTTCTTGAAGAATTTGTTTCACATTGTTTTTCTTGTGTTCACTTAAATAATAAGATTTCGATTTAGCAATTGGTAGTACCGCAACACATCCTAGTAATATAATAAAAGTAATTGAAAAGATGATACTTACGATATAATCAATAATTCTAATTTTCTTCATTTACAGGTTCCTCACATATATTTACTGCTATTTCTTCAACTGGAAATATTTTAGTTCCAAAGAAGAAAAATACAATATACGAAATAATGAATAATAATTCAAGTATTAATATAACAAAGAATAATATATGTAAGTTACCTTTAGAGTTACTTCCTAAAACTTTGGTTGCTGATAATATAAAGGCATTAATAGCTGCTTTTTCCATTTCAGCAGGTCCCTTAGTATTTGAATAGAAACCTAATATTTCATCCATTTTATAGGCATTATAACAACCAGTTACTTCAGTTTTTTTAGGTTCAGTAATGTTTTTAGTTTGATAAATATTGTAATGATAGTAATAACTAGCAGTATCTTCGATAACAACACTATTTGTAAGTTTAATATATACTTTGCCATAAATAGGTTGATATAGATAGTGACTACTACCATTAGTTGTTTCGAATGATAATACGTTATTTTCATCAACATATACATGAACTAAATTATCGTCTATCGTGTAATCAAAATTTGCGCCATCATTAACAAGTTTAGTTACTTGTTTAGTAGAAACATTGTTATTAACGCCGTTACCAATCATCCCAAAGAATACTAAGCTTAAGACGAAAATAAAACAAGAAAGATAAAGAATCATAAAATTATGTTTCTTACATTTATTTAAAAAGTTATTTTTGTAAACAACTTCTGTAACAACTAATTGGTTTTCTTCTTCAGGAGTATCGGTAGTTTCGGATTCAGTTTGAACAATTTTATTAGTAGTTTTTAATTTTTCTTCTATTTGTTTTCTAAAAATTAAGACAACAATTCCGAATACTAATAAAATGATACTCATAAGTTGAGAAGGACTTAAAGCACCAAATGGGCTAGAACCTCTATCATCACCTCTAAAGTATTCTAATAAGAAACGGAATACATTATATCCAATTAAATACCATGCGGTACGATTTTTCTTTACCCCAAAAAGTAATATTGCAAAAAGAATAAATAAGAATACTGATTCAAATAATTGCGTAGGATATATATTTTCATATCCCAATTCAGTTGGATATATCATTGATAAGAATGTGCCTTGTGGAACAACCTTTCCATAACAACATCCACCAAAGTAGCAACCAAGTCTACCAAAAGCATGGGCAATACATATTCCAATGGCGATGAAATCAAAATAGAAGAATACTTTATCTCTTTCAGTTTTCATAAATATTGGATAAATAATGAAAAAGCAAATAATTCCACAGAATAATCCACCAGAGAAAGTAACACCGCCTTGATCCCAAAGCATTTGAAATGAAGTACCATGCTCTTTCATATAAGATATGCTGTGCCATAAAGTGTCAAATACGTGTGCACCTAAAGCGAAAACAATTCCTGATATACCACCGATAAGTATGATATTATCAATTGTTCTTTCATTGACATGATTCTTTCTTAATAAATGTATTAATAATATAACAAAAAATAAAACACCAGTTGCGATTAGAGTTCCAAAAGTCGGAATGCTAAACACACCAAAAAGTTTAAGAGTGTCATGCATAGATTTACCTCCAAATTTTATAATTAATATAGTTTATTATAACATATTTTGTATAGTTGTAAACAAAAAAGCAAAAATAAAAGGCTAAATATTTAATTTAGCCATTTGCACGTTTTAGGAATCCTTTGTAATCGGGTAATTCATAATCTTCGTAATATGTTGTTGATGATAAATCTTGAATACAGTGAATATCACCAAGAGGAGCTTTATTAGTTAAATATTCTTCGTGATTATCAAATGATATAAGACGGAAATTTGCGTCAATTACGATAGTTAACATAACTACTTCAAAAGTTGGATAACTAGATAATCCTCCAAAAACTTTCATTTGTTTTTTCAATTCTTTAGTTGTTGTAGTTGTATTTAGATTAAACTTAAACTCAAGTTTGTTGGCATTCACAACTCTTGAAGAAGAAATGATATCAGCCTCAGTAATAATATAATTAAAAACTGTACTGTATGTTGGTAATTTACCAAAAGTTTCTTTATATTTTAAATCAGTTGTTTTTAATGTTTTTTTATTTTCACTATCATAGAAATAAACTTGATTACCGATAGTATAAGAAGTATGATAATGGTTAACAAATGCTGAAGTAGAAGATATATTATTATACATATTTCTATTAATTGAATAAAGAGTAGTTTCAGTATTTTGATTATAAGGTATAAAACCAGCTTTCGTAGTAGTTTTACCTGTAGTCTTTATATAAAAATTATCAATTTTATCTAATTCACTAAGGGTATTCATTAACACTTCAATATCAGTTAAATTATTGAACTTAGCAATTTCTTCTTCCGTATATTGTTTTTTTCATATTTTCCGCGCTCCGTGTTGCGGTAATCAATTGCCGGTGCTTCGGCTGCAATCTTTTTTGCTTTCTGCTTATTTGATTTATTGGCTGCATAGGCAAGTCCAGCTCCTGCGGCTACAACTGCTGCGATTCCAAGTCCTAATTTTTTATTGTTATTTGACATTGTAAAATTCTCCTTTCTGCGATAATTTGACAGATGATTTGTTTGACAAATACGATACTCTTATATTAACCAGTTTTCTTAAAAGAAACCACTTACAAAACGGCGGGAATGATAAAATTTTTATCATTCCCTCCGTTTTGATAAAATCCATATACCTTAACCTTCTCACAGCTATTTTGAATACACCGCATCATTTTTAGAAAGAAGATATACACAATACTGGTTCATGCTGATTCCTTCTCTCTGAGAATGTTCTGCCAGTGATCGGTGCAGACTT
>ENA-OURV01002712-OURV01002712.1-human-gut-metagenome-genome-assembly--contig:-NODE-2712-length-11901-cov-5.073189_pt1 | contig 11901 bp, 8 predicted proteins | sample MGYA00242141_ERZ509072 | MGnify/ENA primary metagenome ERZ509072 (study PRJEB26280, sample SAMEA2338763) | human gut metagenome | biome: human gut; feature: human-associated habitat; material: faeces... | reverse complement strand
ACAGCTTTACGCAGGGGGTGTTGAAAACAAATACTGCGTTGATACATAGCCGTCTGAACACAGCCGGCTATAAATCTATCGAAAGGAGGAAAGCCAATGCCAAACTGTAAAACCATTGCTATCTGCAATCAGAAGGGCGGCACAGGCAAAACGACCACAACGGTCAATTTAGGGATAGGGCTTGCGAAGCAAGGTAAAAAGGTACTCCTTGTAGACGCCGATCCGCAGGGCGACCTCACGACTTGCCTTGGATGGAAAGATAATGACAGTCTTCCGACTACCATTACCACTAAGTTATCCGAGATAATGCGTGAAGAAAACGGAAACCCGCATTTCGGTATTCTGCATCACGAGGAAAATGTTGACTTGCTTCCCGCAAACCTTGAACTGTCCGCAATGGAAATGATGCTTGTAACGACTATGAGCCGTGAAACTGTTTTGAGAACCTATCTGAATAAGGTAAAGAACGATTACGAATATATCCTGATCGACTGTATGCCTTCCCTCGGTATGGTAACTCTGAACGCATTAGCGGCGGCAGACAGCGTAATCATCCCCGTTCAGGCTCAGTATCTTCCCGCAAAAGGAATGACACAGCTTATGCAGACCATCGGGAAGGTCAAGCAGCATATCAACCCAAGCCTGAAGATTGACGGTATCTTACTGAATATTGTAGATAACCGAACAAACCTTGCGAAAAGCACGGCTGACGCACTGCGGAAGAACTACGGAAGCGTGATTAAGATATATCACTCAGCCATTCCTATGGCAGTAAAAGCCGCAGAGGTAGCGTCGAAAGGTGTCAGCATATATAAGTATGAACCGAACAGTCCTGCGGCGAAGGCTTACGCTGAATTGACAAAGGAGGTGTTAGCTGATGGCAGGAAGAAAGAGCGACTTCACTCTGCCGACGCTCGATGACCTGTTCTCAACACAGGAAATGAGAGACGATGCGAAACTCGCAAAAATCCGGGATATTCCCTTAGAGCTGATAGACGATTTTCCCGACCACCCTTTTAAGGTGCGTGACGATGAAGATATGATGCAGCTTGTTGAGAGCGTCAAGGAGCGTGGGGTTATCACCCCGGCAACCGTCCGTCAAAAAGAGGACGGCAGATATGAGCTTGTTTCCGGTCACAGGAGAAAACGAGCGTGTGAGCTTGCAGGCTTTGAAACACTCCGATGTGAAGTTGTTGACCTAACGAGAGATGAAGCAACCATCTTAATGGTGGAAAGCAATTTTCAAAGGTCGCAGATACTTCCTTCGGAAAAAGCCTTCGCATATAAAATGCGGATGGAAGCTATGAAAAGACAAGCAGGCAGACCAAGTAAAGAAAATGTGTCCCCAGTGGGGACGAATTTACGAACCGATGAATTGATCGCACAGGAAACCGGCGATAGCAGAAATCAAATCCACCGATATATTCGCTTGACCAATCTTGTCCCCGAACTGCTTGACCTTGTGGACGAAGGCAGAATGAAAATGCGACCTGCCGTTGAGATTTCTTTTCTTGACGAGGACTGCCAGCGTGATTTGGTAGACGAAATCGACTTGAACGACTGCACTCCGTCCCACGACCAAACAATCCGTATGCGAAAGATGTTTGAAGAAAAGAAGCTCACACCCGAAGCCATACAAGCCATTATGTCGGAGCAGAAACCCAATCAGCGTGAGAGAATTGTGCTGAGTGGGGATAAGGTACGACAGTATATCCCGAAGAATATTCCCCTTAACCAAACGGAGGATTATGTCTGCAAGGCTTTGGAGCATTATGCGGGTTATTTGAGAAAACGGGCAGAGCGTGACGCAAGGTAGCAGGAGTAACATTTTTCGTTTCCCCTTCCTCACACTCTAACCCCTAAGTACAAGCTAACCTACCGAAGAAAGATATATAACTATCTCTCAATATATATCTATCTCCATAACTTAAAGCTATCTCAAACAATTCGCATCATTTCCACTTGAAGGAGGTGGTTGCTAAAATGAAAGATTAGCCTATTCGCACCTTTGTCAAATTGCAGAGAACTTTCTACAATGAAGGCGAAAGGAGCGAATCGAAATGAAAAACAAAATCTTATGCTTTGGCTTGGTTATCATTTTCCTTGCCTCAATGTGCGGATGTAATGCAGAAAAAGCCGATGTTTTGGAAAGCTCGGATATAGCCGACTGTTCTTCTTCGGTGAGTAATACGGAAACTTCCGATGAAACGGATACGACCGTAGAAATTGAGCCTGAAAAAGCAACAGAAACGGAGAAAACATCTTTTGAGCCGACATCGGAAAGTAACGAGCCTGAAACTGCTCCGACAGAGAGCAAGAAACCCGTTGAAACCGAAAAAACGGATATTCCAGCCGCACCAAAGGCAGAAACAGAAACACCAAAGCCCAAAGCGCCCAAACCGACCGTAAGCGAAGAAACAAAAGAGCCGGAAAAGCCTGTCCAGCCGGAAAAAGAACCTCCGACAGAACAGCCTACGGAAGAAGTAAAGCCAAAAACAGCTTACGACTACGAGTTTGACATTGAAGCAATTCGGAGCGACCTCATTTCTCTCGGCTGCTCTATGGGACTTACTCATATTACAACCGATGATGGAATGAAGATTACACCGGACAATGCTTCGTGGGCAACGCCTGTTACGGCTTCCGAGTCGTTTCAGGGTGAACGTCTGAAAAGAAAACTCACGGACTATGTGCAGTCGATGCCGGATATTATCACCGCTTACGGCGGCGCACCAATCGAATATTTCACGATATATATTGAACCGCTTGGAAGCGGCAGCTACCGGATATATTTCCTGTACTGAGTTCGTGAGAACCTACCCTCTGCCCGAAAAGACAGAGGGCTTTTTTATACCCAAATCAAGAAAGGACGGTTAAACCGAAATGAAAAATTTTGCAAAATCAAAAGGAAAGCGCATAACTGCCGCACTCCTGTGTGCCGTTATGTGTATTATGTCCCTTCCGCTTTCCGCCTTCGCCTTTACAGCAGAGGAAGGAAAAACCGTAGACGCATACTACGGCGACCGCTATTTCGGATCGGACGGTGACTATTACTATTCTCCTGAAAGTCATCAATATATTGCCTATGATGAGAATGGCAACACGAGCCTTCATTCTGCGAGTGGAGTCCACAGAAGAACCAAGCTGATGATTAAGGACAGCAGCGGTTCCCGACAGATTATGTGTATTGAGTCCGGTATTGACTATAACGCCGGAGGAACCTATAGGAGCGTAAACGGCAAGAACAGCTCATATTTTCAGAACCTGCCGACAACGGCACAGTACGGAATTATGCTGACCTCCGTGTATGGTTGGCGCCCGGGTAAAACTGCACCAATCAGCGGGACAAATGAGGACGACTTCTCTATGGCGACGCAGACAATTCTGTGGGAATATCAGCAGCAGCTTCGTACCTCTCCTACCACACTGAAAGCAAACAGCTACGGTATTCCTGCCGACACCTACTATCAGTGCATCAAAGGCAGACCTGCCGAGAAGTGCTATGACTGGCTTCTTACGCAAATGCAGAGCCACGCAACCATTCCGAGCTTTGCTTCCAATAAGAGCAGCTCTGCAACCACCTATACGCTGAAATACAATCAGGCGGCAGATAATTACAGTCTTACGCTGACCGATACGAATAATACGCTGTCGGATATTAAATTCAGCGCAAGCGGTATTACCGTTTCAAGAAGCGGCAATAAATACACCTTCACTTCAAATAAGATGATTGAAACCGCCGTTAGTGTTACGGCGCAAAAGAATGTACCCGGTATCGACGGCAACTTCCTCGTTTGGGGATACCCCGGAAAGCAGACAATGATGTCGGGTGCGGAAGATCCGGTCGTATTCTATCTCAAAATCAAGACGGAAACCACCGGAGTCGGTCATATTGTGAAGCACTCCGAGGACGGAAAGGTGGCAAACATTAAGTTCAACATTGCCGGAAACGGCGTGAATCAGACCGTCACTACAAAGACGGACGGCACAGTAGATATTGAACTAATGCCCGGCGTATATACCGTTACGGAGCTGACCGAGGACAAGTATGAGCCGCAGAATGTGCAGAGGGTTACGATTGTATCGGGAAACACCTCTACGGTCACATTCAGCAATACACTCAAGCGTGGCGACCTTCAGGTAATAAAATCCTCCGAGGATAATCTGGTGGAGGGCGTTACCTTCCACCTTTACGGCACATCTCTTTCCGGTATTTCCGTTGATGAGTATGCCGTGACAGATAAGAACGGTGTTGCTACCTTTAAGGATGTCCTGATTTCAGGCACAATGGCTAACCTTTTGGGTATCAGCGAAGGCAGTGCTTATGACCTGATACACAGATTACATTTCAGGTCTGTCAAGACCGAATACAGCAGCCAAAGGTTGCTGATTGAAAAAGCGAGTTTCTATGAATGGCTAAAAAATCAAACTCACTATAAGATAGTCGAGGGAAAGGAGGACTTCAATGATAGAACAGAATTGTCAGAAGCTCAATGAAAGCGCCGGGGCTTCAAAAGGTAAAAAAAGCTACACTGTCAAAGAGATTAGAGAAATCCTCGGCATCAGTTCTTCTTCTGCCGCCAAACTAATTAAGGCGAATATGTTTCGGAGTATTCGTGTCGGCAGAGAGGTCAGAATACCCAAGTCAGATTTTGATGCTTGGCTGGATAATGAAAGTAAGGAGGTAAATCAGTATGGCATCAATAGTAAAAAGAAAAAATAAGTATTCCGTCGTTTACACTTATCAAGATGAAAAGGGAGAGAAACGGCAGAAATGGGAAACATTTGCGACCAATGCAGAAGCAAAAAAACGAAAAGCAGAGGTCGAATTTCAACAGGAATCAGGAACTCTTGTTATTCCAGAAGCAAAAACTGTCAGAGAACTGCTTGAAGATTACACCTCTATCTATGGTGTAAACACTTGGGCAATGTCCACTTATGAAGCAAGGAGAAGCCTGATATTCAATTACATTAACCCGATTATCGGTGATATGAAACTTTCAGACCTTAACACCCGTGTGATGGAGAAGTATTATCAGAACCTTCTTAAAGTCAAATCAAGGGTGGTAAACAACCGCAAGCCAAATAACGAGTATTTATCTTGTCATGTTGTCCGAGAAATCCACAAACTTCTTCGCTGTGCATTTAATCAGGCGGTTAAGTGGGAACTGATGGCAAAGAACCCTTGTATCAATGCTACACTTCCTAAAGAAGAACACAAAACCCGTGATATATGGGATGCACCGACTTTGTTTAAGGCTCTTGAACTTTGCGATGACGATATTTTGAAGCTTGCCATCAACCTCTCCTTCTCTTGCTCCTTGCGAATGGGTGAAATGCTCGGTTTAACTTGGGACTGTGTGGAGATTTCTGATGCAAGTATAGCAAACGGCACGGCATTTGTTTTCGTCAACAAGGAGCTTCAGCGTGTAAACAGAGATGCCCTTGAAAAGCTCAATGAGAAAGGCATCGTGTTCAAATTTCCTGCTTTTATAGCAAGAACCAATACCGCTTTAGTTCTCAAGGAGCCAAAGACAAAGACCAGTACCCGAAAGGTGTTCTTGCCAAAAACGGTTGCAGAAATGCTCAAAGTTCGGTATCAGGAAATTCAGGAATACAAGGAACTGTTCGGAGATGAGTTCTACGATTATAACCTTGTATTCTGTAATGCCAACGGCAGACCGTTAGAACACCAAATTATCACCCGTTCCTTGCAGAAACTCATACGAGAAAACGACTTACCACCTGTTGTTTTCCACAGTCTCAGGCACTCAAGTATCACTTATAAACTGAAACTCAATGGCGGCGATATTAAATCCGTGCAAGGCGACTCAGGACACGCACAGGTTAAGATGGTCACGGATGTGTATTCTCACATCTTAGACGAGGACAGACGGCTCAATGCTCAGAGGTTTGAAGAAACTTTCTATCAGCAGAAAAACCCGTCAGCGGTCAGCGGAGCGACCGTAGAGCCTACTCCAGCAACTCCGCCAGTCCAAGAACCGCAAGCAATTACAGAAGAAGCAATGCTCAACTATATGGTTCAAAACCCTGAGTTCCTTCAAAAATTCAAGGTTCTGCTCGGTGTTGGAAACTAAATATAAGGCGAAACGGCAAGATCACAAAAAAGGTCTTGCCGTTTTTTTCATTGTATTGTGTTGAATTTTTCATATTTGCGGAGTATACTATAAGATAACTGCATTTAATAGATTTAGGGATTCGCCGTAACACGGCGGTCTCTTGCGTAGATATAACCACCACCCTAAATGCGAACTCCTTGCTAATACCCGTCTAATCAGAAGGTCAAAAACGAGGTAAAATTAGCAGAAATTCCGTAACACAGCTTAACACTCTGAGTGCGAAAAAGCCTTGAAAATACGGGATTATCGGGTACAGGAAGTGACTCTACAACCGAGTTCCGAGGTCACTCCTAAGCGGTAGGTCGGCCGTTCGAATCGGCTCGGGAACGCCAGAACAAATGCCGCAAGCCGTTTTTTGCACGGTTTGCGGCATTTGTTTTTCTCTCCGGCTGATGCTTCAGTTTCCGTTCAGCATTTTCCGGAGCGTATCGAGATCGTATTTTTTCGTCAGTGTTAATGTGGACATCTGTCCGAAGGTGTCGTTCAGACGGAGCATGGGCTCGATGAACGCGGCTGAGATCCACGGGAGCCACACGCCGTTTTCGGCGGTGTAGAATATCATATCGGCGGTGTTGCAGGCTTCAAGAGAGAAACCGGGGTACCTGTAGTCCCGTTTTCCCGACAGGTCCATTGCACTGCGGAGGTTGTTTTCAAGAAGCCGCGAGACGGTGAGATAAGCACTGTTTCCGGTTCGTACATACTGCCTGAAAAGCTCATAATATGCGTTTGACCCGAAAACGTCGATCGCGGAGTGACCGGTCGCGATTATCGACCAGCCGGCTGTGCCGCCGTTTTTGAATATATTCAGCGAATCATATTCTGTCGTCAGGCTGTACGTCACCGGGAAATCGTAGGTGTAGACCCACGACATCGCCGAAACCGCGGCGTGCTCAAGCGCCCTTGCGTACTTTTCGTTGCCGGTGAGGTCATATATCGCCGAAAACGCATAGAGCGCGAAAACGGAGGCTTCCTTGTCGGGGACGTTCGGGTTGTCGGGTGTGCCGCCGACGTATTTCCCGATGCCGAGATAAAGCTCGTTATAGCAGTAATCAGCAGCCTTCATCGCGGCGTTTTTGTACTTCACGTCGCCGGTGAAGCGGTACATATTGCAGAGAAAGCGCACGGCGACAGGTGTGTTCAGCTTTGATCTGCCCTGATATGCGTCGCTTGAGGTGTCGGTGCAGACGCTTCCGTCAACGTTGTATGCCCGGTAGAAGGAGCCGTCGCTGTTCTGCACGCGGACAAGGGATGCGCCCATTTTTTTCAGGGCTTTTTCCCACTGAGAGCAGTCGATGCCGGCGGCTTTTGCATAGATGCAGGCATTGAGAATGCCCTCCGCGCCGTCGACGGTCGTGCGCAGGAACGAGGGATATCCGGTCGAGCGGCCGCCTCCGTAGGAGCCCTCCGAGGGATTCCACCATGACGGCGGGAATGCGCCCTTGTAAACCCAATCGGATGTCCAGAAATCGAGGATCTTCCTGCCTTTTTCAAGCGCGGCGGCATTTCCGTTCACGGTGCCTTCGCGGATAAGCTCGGAGGCGATGGCTGTCTGCGCGCCGATGAAGCCTATCTGGAAGGAAACCGCGTAAAATTTGCTGAAATCACGGACGTTCACGGCGAAGGGAAGCCCGCAGGAGAAGGTGTCTCCCGTGCCTTTGTACTCAAGAAACAGCTTTTCGTAAAGCTCCATGTTTGCCGCGTAAGTCTTTTCCGGCTCGGTCGTCGGGCTTGCGACGTTGCAGAGCGGCTGTACGGAGAGATATGAGTGTACCATCGCGTCGTTGTACAGTCCGGCTGTGCCGACGGTTATAGACAGAGTGTACTTCTGTTCCGCTCCGGCGGTCAGACTGTGATACCGCGCCGAAACTCCGACACCCTCATATGTGACGGGTGCCTCATAGGACGGGTAAATGTATCTGACCTGAGCCTTTTCCTTCAGCTCGTAGCCGATTGAGCCATATTTCTGACTGTCGGAAACGGCAAAGCTCTTACCGTAAAGGTTCTCGCCTGCCGAGATTTCGGGAAAGATATGCGCAAGCGAAATATAAGCGCCGCTTTTTTTGTTTCTCAGCATGGCGAGCGGGGTGCCGCAGCGCGTTTCCTTCACATAATTTCCGGAGGTGAGCCTTGACATCACGGAGCCGGATTTCATGTATTCGGAGTCGCGGTATATGACTGACGGAATGAAAAATTCGTAGTTCTTCACTCCGGCATTTTCGCTTTCACCGACGGAATATGACGTTGAAAAGCCGGTATAGCTGTCACCGGCTGCAGCCACACAGACCTTTCGCTTTATGACGAACATTCCTTTTATTGCGGTATATGTGTCGGTGAAGAGTACCTTTGCGCCGTCGTCGGAGGTTAATTCCGTCGAGCAGACAAGGCTTTCGCCGTCAGGTTTTACGCTGTCATAGCCGGTTTTTATGTTTTTCTGCTTCGCTGAAGTCTTTACAAGCGACAGCGTTACCGGATCATAGGACGAAAAAAGCTCATCCTCTCCCCGGCATATACGTACCCGGTATTTTTCTTCGGAACGGGCAAGAGAAAGACGGTATTCTCCTGCGTCAAGAGAGATGGCGGAATCGGGTGCCGCGGTGTTTACGGCAGAGCCTGAGGTGCTGTCCGTCCCGCCGGAGGTTCCCCCCTGCGAACAGCCGGAGAGAACCTGTCCCGCCGTCATAATTATTGCAAGCATCAGCATAAGGCGTTTTTTCATTCGGGTGTCCTTTCATCAGGAAATCCCCCGGCAAAGGATGAGCTTTACCGGGGGAACGACCTGCCGGAAGTGCCGGGCAGCTCCGGTGCGTCAGTGTTTTTTTGCCTTTGCCGCGGCGATCACGGCACCGGCAGAGAGAACGAGGATTGCGGCGCAGACCGACACTGCGTCGGCGGTATCGGGAGTACCGGGCGTGGGCGCCGGCTTTGCTCCGAGGGTGCCCTTGAAGCCGAAGCATCCGGGAGTGAGGGAAACTTGATCCCTTGTTCCGATGAGCCATGCGGCGCAGATGTTTCCTGTCGGGACATTGTCATCGCTTTTGACGGTTATACAGTCCTCGTAGCTGGGGGCGAAGGTCAGAACGGTACCCTCACCTATCTCCGGGAAGGCAACCGATGAGTAATTCACGGCAAACATAGCCGCCATGTCAGTCCACTTTATGCGGTACTCGATGCGCCACATATCATCGGAGCCGGAGCCTGCGGCATCGGCAAGGACGGCATTGTCGGGCGCATGGTCATGGTCTGCCCCGTTGTAGCGGGTGTGAAGCCCGGTCACATCGTTTCCGCCGGGAACGCTGACAACGGGGAACACGCTGATGTTGAAATTATGCATATTCGGGTTGCCGTTGGCCTCGCAGAGACCGTTCACGTCGAAATAGTAGTGAAGGATGTCGCCGGCGGCACCGTACCAGAGTCTTCCGCCGTCGGTGTCTTTGACCTCGGATGCCATGTAGAGATATGTTTCATCCCACATCATGTAGGTGTTGATGAACATATCCTGCGGATAGTTTCCCTCACCGACGAGCTTCATCGCCGACGCGGGAAGCCCGAATTTTGCGGCGTTCTTCCAGTCGGAAAGATCTCCGTCAAGCTTCGGGGCTTTGACTGCATACGGGATCGTTTTGGCGCCTCCGATATAGTCTTCCGCCGAAACCGCAAGCGGGGCAAGGCAGGTGAGAAGCGCGAAAACAAACAGCAGGGACAATACTTTTTTCATGATATTTTCTCCTTTTTGTTATACCGGATCGACCGGTTATTATTTTCTGCGGCCGCCCGCGCCGAATGCCTTCAGCTTTTCCGCAAGCTCGGATGCGGGCTGTTTTACCGCGTCCTCGACCCTTGCGGTGCCGAAAACGTCGGTCATTATCGAGATCGGCTCTATATGGGCGATGCCGCACCACGGGAGCCACACTCCGGGATTGTCTGCCTTTGCGTTCCCGGAGGTTATGAAGAAGAAATCCGCGGCGTTAATCGCCTCAAGGCAAAGCCCCTTTGAAGCATAGCCGAGACGGCCGTCGTAGTTCAGATTCCGTTTGCTGTTGTTCTCGGCAAGACGGGCGAAATCGTAGTAAAACACGTTTCCCGTCCAGAGATACAGCCGGAAATAGTCGTAATATGTGTACGCCATGAAGCCGTCGACCGTGCTGTGTCCGCTGGTTATCAGGCTCTGCCCGGAGAGGGAGGCGTTTTCGATGAAATATTCGCCGGTCTTTACCGTAGACTCTACTATCTTATAGTCGTAAACCATCATCCACGATGCCGCATAGACAGCCGCCTGCTCTGCCGCGTCGAGATACTTTTTCTCGCCGGTCAGGGCATAGAGCGAATTCATTCCGTACATCGCGAAGACTCCGGTCTCCTTATCGGTTCTTTCGTGACCGTCAACGGTTGCACCGCCGTACTTACCCATGGGGACAAGGACATCGATGACATACCCGGCGGCTTTTTCGGCGGCAGTCCGGTATTTTTCCTCACCGGTGAATTCGTACATCCTGACAAGAAAGCGTATCGGGATCGGGGTGGAATTCTTCGATGACGGATTGATGCCGTCCTTATCGTAATACTGGTGATAGCGCTTTACGCTTTCGTCACTGAACACCTCGCCGCCGTAATCGTAGGCGCGGTACCAGCTTCCGTCGGGATTCTGACGGCTGACAAGGAAATCTGCATACTTTTCGGCAAGCGAGAGCCATGTTTTGTGCTCTTTTCCGTTCGACATTGCGATTCTGCAGCAGTCAAGCATACCCTCCATGCCGTCTGTCATCCGTCTGAGGTAGCAGGGCATGGAATCGAACACGCCGTTTGACCACAGATAGGTTTTCAGCACCCCGGAGGGAAGCCCGGAGTTTTCCGCCCACATATCCGCCATCGCCTCGCCGTATGAAACAGCCGTGCTGTTCCCGGTCAGATATCCGTAACGCATGAACTGATATGCGGCAGAGATCTCCATGCCGACAAAGCCCATTTCCATCGTGAGATCCGATTCAACGTGTCCGTCGGAAACAAAACAGCCGTAGGGAAGCCCGCATATCGTCATGCGGTCGGTCTTCTTCGTGCCGTAGTAGTCAAGCATGGTCTTTATGCACTCGTCATATGCGGCACTGACATCGGCATCGAAATAATATATATCGGAAGCCGAGAAGTAACTCATGTATGACGACATCACGGCTTCATTGTACCCGTCGGTGATATCGGCACGGAGGGTCACGGTGTACGATGACGAAAAGCCGTCCTTTACCGGGTGGTATCTCTTTACCGGATTTCCGTCAGAGAAATAGCCGTAAGGCTCCTCTGATGCGGGATAGCAGTAGCAGATGCCGACCGTGCCGGAGTTTTTTCTTATCACCCCGCCGACAGAGCCGCAGAGGTAGTTTTCGTCGGTGATGTGGCTCTTTGCACGGAAATCCGATATGTCTGACGATATCTCCGGGTTTATCCTGCCGACCGAGAGGGTGGCACCGGTGTCCTTTCCGCGTGCGGTCACCATCGGAAGTCCCGTCCGCGTGTCCTTGACGGTTATGGCGCTTACGCCGTAGGATGAGGCGACCCCCTCCGGGGAGTCCATGACCGGATCTTTGTTCCAGACACCGGGAACGAACCAGTCCATGCAGTCAAATGACGGTGTCCCTCCGACATATTCAAACATAACGCGGGAAGAGAAGCCCTCGTCGCTTCCGGAAGCCCGTTCGGTCTTTACGGTTCTTTCAAGCGTTACAAGCTCTCCGTCGCCGTAGTATCTGTCGGTCACCCGGATGAGCGATTC
>ENA-OURV01002711-OURV01002711.1-human-gut-metagenome-genome-assembly--contig:-NODE-2711-length-11905-cov-13.506076_pt1 | contig 11905 bp, 9 predicted proteins | sample MGYA00242141_ERZ509072 | MGnify/ENA primary metagenome ERZ509072 (study PRJEB26280, sample SAMEA2338763) | human gut metagenome | biome: human gut; feature: human-associated habitat; material: faeces... | reverse complement strand
GCACCGCTTTTTGTGATAGACGGAGCCGTGATCGTGGGCACCGATGCGGAAAAAGAGTGCGACCACCTCTGTGTGGTCACTGCGCCCTTTGCCACCAGTGTGGCCCGCATTGCGGCCCGGGACGGCATCGCCCCGGAAATGGCGGCACGGCGGCTCAACGCCCAGACCCCGGAAGAAGTCCTGCTTGCCAGGGCCGATCTTGTCCTGCGCAACGATGCTGACCTTGCTTCTCTGGAAGCGGCGGCAGCGGCGCTCTGTGCGGTATTTGCGAGAAGGGCTTGCGAATCAGGGCGCGGCGCTCGTGTCCGTGAATCCCGAACAGGCGGATTTTCCGCTGACCGTCGCGCGGGACGAAATCAGCAATTCCGCGGAATATGATACGCTTTTAAGCGGCGAGAAAGCGGCGAAAATCCGCCTGATTGTCCGCCGCGGCGGCGATAATGAAGCGCTGATGAAGAATTTCGCGCTCTCCGTCAAGGCAGGGCTTGACCACACCGCCCCGACGCTCATTCGGGACGTGTACTTTGCCGCGAACGCGCAAGAGCCGCTCCGGATGCTCTGGGGCGCGCGGGAGACCGAGCCAATCCGCCTGCAAAACACGATTTTGCCGCTGGCGCAGGTGATTTCAAACGCCTTGGCGCCCCGCGACACGGCTGGCGGCATTTCCGGCGGCGAGGACGTGCCGGAGCACAGCGCCGTGACAGGCTTGATTTTCGCCGGCGGTCTGCTGCTGGCGGGCGTGGTCGGCTACGGGCTGCTGCTGACCGGGGGACACAGGCACGGGAGGAAAACATAACCCAAAAGGCGATTCAGCCGATGAAGCTGAACCGCCTTTTTCAGGTGCGTATGGTGATGATGCCCGCCGTGGCTCAATAATAGGTGATGGAGACGACGTTCTCCGGCAGCCATACGCGGCGAATCTGGTACGAGCCGGACGGCTGGAACTCCAGGCACACATAGCCGTTCTCCCACGCCATGACCGCGCCGGTCGTGCCGGAGGAAATCTTCTGCTGATGCTGCTTGTAGTTCGTGCCCGGCCCGTAGTACGCCGTTGTGGTGGAGGTCACGCGCCCCGAACCGATCGCGCCGCCTTCAATCGGCACGCGGCTGACGTCAATGTCGATGCGCTGCTCGCCCGTGTAAACGCGCACAGTCTTGCCGCTGTACTCAAACTCGACCTGCAGCCACCAGATATCGTTGCCGGACGCGCGGGACAGCACCGTCACCGTGTGGCCGCCATCGTTCCAGTAGGTGCCAAGCTCATCGTACTTCGTCGACGGGCCGGAGCGCGTCGAAATCGGGCGGTTGGACATGGCAAGCAGTCCGCTGCTGCTGTCGGAGGAAGAAGGCGTCCAGCTGCCCAGCGCCACGTCAAACGAGACGCAGATGGCGGGGCGGACGGCGTTGTCAAACTCCGTCACCTTGTTACCGTGGTCGTAGAAGCTGCCGTGCGCGCCGACGAACACGCCGAAGGTCGACGTGCTGTCCACGCGCGCCCAGTAGGAGGAGGTGCCTGTGTCGCTGGCGGTGTACGCGCCGCACTGCCGGGCGTATTCCGTGGCGTAGAGCAGTTCCGTGTCCAAATACTGCTGGATTTCCCACTGGCTGAGGATGTACACATAGTCCGACGAATTGCTGACGTACACGCTGTTCAGCTGCCCCTGTTCCGCCGACGTGAACGCGGAGGACAGGAACGTGCTGTTCAGCCACGAGCGGATGGTGCTGTTGTGCCACGAGGTGGTGCTGGTCGAGCGGTTGTAGACCATCGAATCCAGCCCGTACTCACTCACCGCGCGGACTGTCCGGCTGCCGTAATCAACGCTGTACACGCGCCAGAGAATCGGCTCGTCGCCGTTGCGCAGGTTGCCATCCTGCTCGTAGCTGCCGAAGTAGAACGTCTGCCCGACGTACACGTCATTTGCCGCCGAAGCAGCGGGCAGCAGCGTCAGCAGAGAAACGAGTGCCACCAAAAACGACAGAATCCGTTTGTTGCGCATGGAAAACGACCTCCCGTACAGATTTTGTAAAACCATTATATGCCATACAACACGCCTTGTCAAGTCCAAAAAACGGCTGTTTTTTGCCAAAAATCAGGCGGCGGCAAAATTTTCATCCGACAAACAGTTGACCTTGACCGCGAAAAATGATACATTATAATGAGCGCGAATTCTGCGCTGTACGGTTAAGGAGGTACTTCCACTTTGCAACCCGAAATCAACCAAGAAGCCATCGCCCGGATGCTCGATCAGGTGCAGAAGCCGACGCGCTATACCGGCGGGGAAATGAATACGCAGCTCAAGCCGTGGGACAGCGCGAAGCTGCATTTTGCGTTCTGCTTTCCGGATACCTATGAGGTCGGCATGTCCCATCTGGGCATGAAGATTCTCTATGCCGCGATGAATCAGCAGCCTGATATGCTCTGCGAGCGCGCGTTTATGCCGTGGGTGGACATGATGGACCTGATGAAGCAGGAAAATGTTCCGCTGTTCACGCTCGAAAGCCGCAGCCCGCTCAGCGCCTTTGATGTCGTGGGCTTTACGCTGCAATATGAAATGAGCTACTCCAACATTCTGGCGATGCTGGAGCTTGGCGGCATTCCGCTTTTGCGGGAAAATCGCCGGGAGGAAGACCCGATTGTCGTTGCGGGCGGGCCGTGCGCGTTCAATCCCGAACCGCTGGCGGATTTTATTGACGCGTTCATGGTCGGCGACGGCGAAGAGCAGATTCTCGACCTCAACCGCGTCATCATGCAGGGGCGCGAAGAGGGCGCGAGCCGCATGACGATCCTCAAGCGCCTGTGCGCCATCCGCGGCGTGTACGTTCCGGCGCTCTATGACGTCCAGTATAACGCGGACGGCACGATTGCGTCCATGAAGCCGAACTGCCCAGAAGCGCCCGAAAAGGTCTTGAAAGCGATTATCCCTGATTTGGACAAGGCGTTCTATCCCACGGAAATCCCCGTGCCATATATGGAGATTATCCACGACCGCATCATGCTGGAAATCATGCGCGGCTGCACGCGCGGCTGCCGCTTCTGTCAGGCGGGCATCCTGTATCGTCCGGTGCGCGAGCGGAGTCTGGAGCATCTGGTGGAGCTGGCGCAGCAGCTGGAGAACACGACCGGGTATGAGGAAATCAGCCTGTCCAGCCTGTCGTCCGGCGACTATACCTGTCTGGCGGAATTGATTCGCGAGCTGATTCGCCGTCTGGACGAGAAGCATGTGTCGATTTCGCTGCCGTCGCTGCGCCTGGACAGCGTGCTGAAGGATTCGCTGGAGGCGACGCAGAAGGAGAAGAAAACCAGCCTGACGTTCGCGCCCGAAGCCGGAACGCAGCGCCTGCGCGACGTCATCAACAAGGGCGTGACCGAAGAAGACCTGATGAGCAAAGTCTCTGACGCCTTCCACGGCGGATGGAGCAGCGTCAAGCTGTACTTCATGATGGGTCTGCCGACGGAAACGACCGAGGACTTGGACGGCATTGCGGATTTGGCGAAAAAGGTCGTTGATGCGTACTTTGCCGTGCCGAGGGGCGAGCGCGCGAAGGGACTGCGCGTGGTGTGCAGCGCGTCCGTGTTTGTGCCCAAGCCCTTCACGCCCTTCCAGTGGGAGCCGCAGGACACGCAGGAGATGGTGCGCGAGAAGCAGAGCCACCTGCGCGAGAAGCTGCATATCAAGGGCGTTACGTTCAATTATCATGAGTCGGATTTGAGCTATCTGGAAGCGTGCTTTGCCCGCGGCGACCGCCGAATGGGGCAGGTGCTTCTCCGCGCGTATCAGAAGGGCTGTATGCTCGACGGCTGGACGGAGCTGTTCAAGTACGACATGTGGCGCGAAGCCTTTGCCGAGCTGGGCATTGACCCGGCGTTCTATGCCTACCGCCGCCGCGAGAAGGACGAAATCATGCCGTGGGATGTGATTGACTGCGGCGTGACAAAGGAGTTCCTGTGGCGCGAGAAGGAAAAGGCGGAAAAGGCGCAGACGACCAAAGACTGCCGCAAGGGCTGCAACGGCTGCGGCCTGCAGCGCTTCAAAGGGGTGTGCAAATATTGCGGATAATGGCTGTGTTTGAAAAGGGCATCCGCCTGCGCCACATCGGGCATCTGGATATTCAGCGGGCGATGATGCGGGCGCTGCGCCGTTCGGGGCTGCCCGTGGCGTATTCCAATGGGTATAATCCGCATATTCTGCTGACGTTCGCGTCGGCGCTGTCCACCGGGGCGGCGGGAAAAAAGGAAATTCTGGATGTGACGATGGCGCGCGAGGTGTCGCCGGATGATTTCCTCCAGCAGATGAACCGCGCCCTGCCGCCGGATTTGCAGCTTTCTTTCGCTCGTGCGCTGGATGACAAGCATCCGGCGATGATGGCGCTCGTGCAGGCGGCGGATTACACGCTGCAAATCGAGGATGCGAACGCGGCGAACAAGATGATTGCGGCGATTCCTGATTTTCTCCAGCAGACGAGCATTCTTGCCATGCGCCGCACGAAATCCGGCATGAAGGAAACGGACATCCGCCCGCTCTTGGTGTCGCTCTCCGGCGATGGCACGGCGATTCATGCTGTCATGGCGCTGACGGAGACGCTGGCGTGCAAGCCGGATATGCTGTTAAGTGCGCTTAGCACCTTCTGCGGGCTGGAAAGCGCCCCGGATGCGCTGATTATCCGCAACGGCTTGCTGGGTCGGGATGAAAACGGCGAACTGACGCCCTTGGAGAACCTATGAGAACATTGCTTGTGCATCAGGGCGAAAAGCCGCTGATTGGCATATTGGAAGATGGCAAACTGGCGGAAGTCTTTTTCCCACAGGAGGGCGACACGGCGGAAGCGGTGCTGCTGGGGCGCGTGGAGCGCATTGTGCCGGGGATGAAGGCGGCGTTCGTCGATATTGGGCAGGAGAAAAATGGCTTCCTGCCGCTGGAAGAGAAGAACACGGGGCTGTCCTACCCGAAAACGGGCGACGCGGTCATTGTGCAGATTCGCAAGGAAGCACAGGGCGTCAAGGGCGCGTTCCTCACGCGCGACATCAGCCTGTGCGGGGAGACGATGCTGCTCACGCCCATGAGCCGCATGATTGGCGTGTCGTCCAAAATCACGGAGGATGGCAAGCGGAAGGCGCTGAAGGAGACGGGCAGGGCGATTGCGCAGGAGCGCTTCGGCTTGGTGATGCGCACGGCGGCGGAGAATGCGCCGGAGGAAGAACTCGCGGCGGAAGCGGAGCGCCTGTTCCAGCAGTGGGAGCAGATTCGCCGCGCCGCGCCGACCGCGCATGTGCCGTCCGTCTTGATGCAGCCGCGAAGCACGCTCGAAGCCGTGCTGGATGATTACCGCCCGCGCGGGATTGACCAAATTGTGACGGACGACCCGGCGGTGGCGGAAAAAGCCGCGGGCATTGCGCCGGTTCAGGTGATTCCTGAAAACCTGCTGACCATTTATAAAATTGAGTCGCAGCTAAAAAAAGCGCAGGAGCGCCGCGTGTGGCTCAGCAGCGGCGGTACGCTGGTCATCGACCCGTGCGAGGCGATGACGGTGATTGACGTCAACACCGCCAAATTCACCGGCAAGCGCGAGTTAGAGGACACCGTGCTGCGGCTGAATCTGGAAGCGTGCGGCGAGATTGCGCGGCAGGTGCGCCTGCGGAATTTGAGCGGCATCATCATCATTGATATGATTGACATGAAGACCCCGGAACACCGGCAGATGGTGCTGGACGCGCTGGAAGAAGCGTTCGCGTCCGACCGCGTAAAGACGGTGATTCACGGCTTGACCTCCCTCGGTTTGGTGGAAATGACGCGCAAGCGGTCACGTCCGCCGCTGCGGGAAATGCTTGCAAAACAGGAGGAAGCCCATGAGTGACAGAAAGCCTGTCATCATTTCAGAAGAACAGCTGGAAGAGCAGCGGCAGTACATTCAGCAGATTCGCCTGATGCCGGATGCCCCGAAGAGCTACCACGTTGTGACCTATGGCTGCCAGATGAACGCGCACGACAGCGAAATCCTCGCCGGAATGCTGCGCGACATGGGCATGGAGGAAGCCGCTGACCGCGAATCGGCGGATTTTGTGCTGTTTAACACCTGCTGCGTGCGCGACAACGCCGAGCGCCGCGCCTTGGGCAACGTGACGTGGCTCAAGGAAGTACGCAAGAAGAATCCGCGGCTGATGATTGGCGTGTGCGGCTGCATGATTCAGCAGCCCGGCATGGCGGAGAAAATTTTGAAGCAGTATCGCTTTGTGGATTTGGCGTTTGGCACGGCGAACCTGTACCGCCTGCCGGAACTGATGCTCAAAGCGCTGGAAAGCGACCACGCAGTGGTGGAGGTGGAGGAGCAGAACACGATTGCCGAGGGTCTGCCCGTGCAGCGCCTGCGCCATGACGCGGCGTATATCACGATTATGTACGGCTGCGACAACTACTGCACCTACTGCATCGTGCCGTATGTGCGCGGGCGGGAGCGTTCGCGCGAAATGAGCGCGATTGTGGCGGAAGCCGAAGCCCTGCGCGACAGCGGCGTGAAGGAAATCATGCTGCTGGGGCAGAATGTGAACAGCTACGGCAAGGGACTCCAAACGCCCGTCACGTTCGCCCAGCTGCTCAAAGCGCTGGATGATGTTGGCATCCCGCGCATCCGCTTCATGACCAGCCATCCGAAGGACTTGTCCGACGAGCTGATTGATGTGATGGCGCATTCCAAGCACATCCTGCCGCAGTTCCACCTGCCGGTGCAGCACGGCAACGATGAAATCCTCCGCCGGATGAACCGCCACTACAACCGCGCGCAGTACCTTGACCGCGTGCGCAAGCTGCGCGAGGCGATTCCGGCTATCGGCCTGACGACGGATATTATCGTCGGCTTCCCCGGCGAGACGGAGGAGCAGTTTCAGGACACACTGTCCCTCGTGCGCGAGGTCGGCTATGACAGCGCGTTCACCTTCATCTATTCGCCCCGGACGGGTACGGGCGCGGCGAAAATGCCGAACCAAGTGCCGGAAGACGTGTCCTCCCGCCGCATTCAGGAGCTGCTGAAGGTGCAGGAGGAATGCCAGAAGAAGGCGCTCAAGCGGTTCATCGGCACAGAAGAAGAGGTGCTGGTGGAGGGACTCAGCCGCCGCAGCGACACGGATGTGTCCGGCCACGGGCTGCACGGGCTGTCCGTCACATTCCCCGGCACGGAAAGCGACGTGGGCGAAATCGTCCGCGTGAAGATTGTGGGCGCGAAGAACAACACGCTCACGGGTGAAAGAATCTGAACGGGCAGCAAATCAGAAAGGACAATCAATATGAAAGAAGTTATGATGTGCGCGCAGAAGCTGGCGGAAGCCATTCTGAACAGCGACGTTTACCAGCATATGCACACGCTGGAAGAGCAGGTGACGCAGGACGAAGACGCGACGAAGGCGATTGCCGCCTACATGGAAAAGCGCACGGCGGTCGAACAGGCGATGCGCAAGCCGGACATCGACCCGTCGCAGCTTGCCGAAGCCGCGCAGGAGCTGGAAGACGTGCAGCAGGCGATGAACGACTGCCCCATCATCCGCGACATGCGGGACGCGCAGAAGAAGTATCAGGACATGATGGACAACGTGAACCGCATCCTGCGCCTTGTTGTCACCGGCGAAACGGAAGACGACAAAGGCGGTCAGCCCACCTCCGGCTGCACCGGCAACTGCGCCTCCTGCGGCGGCTGCCACTAATCTGGGAAGGTAAAATTATTCACGAAATCATGCCTTTATGGGTTGGAAATCAAGCAAGCCAGCCGAAAAGCTCCTCCCGCCCGCAAGAAACTTTGATGGCGGGGGAGTCCAGAGAGGGCTGAAATCCAGACTTGCACCCTCTTCAGCCCCCTCTGGGCGCTCTTTGGTTCCTTTCTGGCGCGCCAGAAAGGAACAACTTCGCGTCCGCAGACGCGACGGGAGCATCGAAAGAAACCAATAAGGCATATTCCATAAAAACAGCAAGTTAAACTGCAACAAGAACGAAAGCGGGGAACAGACATGGCGAGCGTCACACCGATGATGCAGCAGTACCTTGATACCAAGGCGGAATATAAGGACTGCATTCTTTTCTTCCGCCTCGGTGACTTTTATGAGATGTTCTTCGATGACGCGAGGACTGCTTCGCGCGAGCTGGAACTGACGCTGACGGGCAAGGACTGCGGACTCAGTGAACGCGCCCCGATGTGCGGCGTGCCGTACCACGCGGTGGATACCTATGTTGAGAAGCTCATCGAGCGCGGCTATAAGGTTGCTATCTGTGAGCAGATGGAAGATCCGGCGCTGGCGAAGGGGCTGGTCAAGCGCGCTGTCACGCGCATCATCACCCCCGGCACGGTCATTGAACCGGCGATGCTGGACGAGAAGGCGAATAACTTCCTGTTAAGCATCTGCTTTGTCGCCGACCGCGCGGGGCTGGCGTTCGCTGATGTGTCCACGGGTGAATTCTACGTCCACGAAATCACCCAGCCGGAAACGACGCTCTCGGACGAGGTGGCGCGCATTTCCCCGATGGAAATCATCTGCAATGACCAAGTGAAGCTGCGCGCGTGCCTGCAGCGGGAGATGCAGAATGCTTCGGAGCAGCCGAGCGCGTGGTTTCAGCTGGCGAACGCGACGGAAGCGCTCTGCCGCCATTTCGCGCTCAATGACCTGTCGCCGCTGGGACTCAGCGACGAGTACAAGGCGGGCGCGAGTGCCGCGGGCGCGCTGATGCGGTATCTGTCCGAGACGCAGAAGAACGCCTTGGAGCACATGACCAGCCTGCGCATTTATCAGGGCAGCGAAACGATGCTGCTTGACCGCAACACGCGGCGAAATTTGGAATTGACGGAATCCATCCGCGGGAGAAGCCGCAAGGGGAGCCTGCTCTGGCTGCTGGACAAAACCAGCACGGCGATGGGCGGCCGTCTGCTGCGCTCGTGGATTGAGCAGCCGCTGGTGGACGAAGCGAAAATCAACCGCCGTCTGGACGCGGTGGGCGAGTTTGCGCAGGAGCATGTGCTGACGATGACGCTCGCGGAGGAATTGCAGGGCGTGTACGACATTGAGCGCCTGCTGTCGAAGGTCGCCTATAAGTCGATGAACGCGCGGGATTGCTTGTCGCTGTGCGCGTCGCTGCAAAAAGTGCCGAAAATCCGTGAGCTGCTGCGTGAGGCGAAAAGTCAGGCAGTGGAGGAAATCCGCGATTCGCTGGACACCCTGCCGGAGCTGACCGACCTGCTGACCCGCGCAATTCACCCCGACGCGCCGATTCTCATCACCGAGGGCGGCATCATCCGCGATGGCTATTCCCAGATGCTGGATGAATACCGCGCCGCGTCCACGAGCGGCAAGCAGTGGATTCTGGAACTGGAGCAAAAGGAACGCGAGGAGACGGGCATCCGCAACCTGCGCATCCAGTACAACCGCGTGTTCGGCTACTACATCGAGGTCAGCAAGTCGTATTACGAAATGGTGCCGGCGCGTTACACCAGAAAGCAGACGCTGGCGAACTGCGAGCGCTACATGACGCCGGAGCTGAAGGAAATCGAGCAGAAAATCGTCGGCGCGCAGGAGCAGTCCACGCGCTTGGAATTGCAGTTGTTCACCGAGGTGCGCGAGAAAATCGCGGAGCAGATTGCGCGCATCCAGAAGACGGCGATGGCGCTCAAATCGCTGGACGCGCTGCTGTCGCTGGCGAAATCTGCGATAGAGTACCACTACGTCCGCCCGGAAATGACGCAGGACGGCACGCTGGATATCGTCGAGGGGCGCCACCCGGTCGTCGAGCAAACGATGAGCGAGGGCGGATTCGTGCCCAACGACACGCACATGAATGCTGATGACTGCCGCATGTGCATCATCACTGGGCCGAACATGGCAGGCAAAAGCACCTACATGCGGCAGGTGGCGCTGATTGCGCTGATGGCGCATATCGGGTCGTTCGTCCCGGCGAAGGAAGCAAAAATCCCCGTCACCGACCGCATTTTCACGCGCGTCGGCGCGTCGGATGACCTCGCCAGCGGGCAGTCCACATTCATGGTGGAGATGAGCGAAACGGCGTACATCCTGCGCAACGCGACCGCAAAATCCCTCGTCATTCTGGACGAAATCGGACGCGGCACCAGCACGTTCGACGGCTTGGCGATTGCGTGGGCGGTGGTAGAGTACCTGTGCGACAAGCAAAAATCCGGCGCAAAGACGCTTTTCGCGACGCACTACCACGAGCTGTCCGAGCTGGAAGGGCATATCGACGGCGTGCAGAACTACTGCATTTCCGTCAAGGAACACGGCGAGGACGTCATTTTCCTGCGCAAAATCATTCGCGGCGGGGCGGACAAGTCCTTCGGCATCCACGTTGCGCGGCTGGCGGGCGTGCCGCACCCGGTTCTGGTGCGCGCGCACGAAATTCAGGCACGTTTGGAAGTCAGCGACATCAACCAGCACGGCATCGGGCAGAACATTCTGGGCGATGCCGAGAAGCGCAAGGACGAACAGGTCAACCTGTTTGACTATCGAAAGACGGAGATTATCAACGAACTGCAAACGCTGGATGTGATGGCGCTGACGCCGATGGACGCGATTAACAAGCTGTTCCTGCTGCGTGAGAAGGCAAGAAAACTGTAATACTATTTCCAAATTCGCCTGCACCAGCTGCTCGTGCCTTTTCCCTTCTGGCGTCCGGTCGTTCCACTTAGCGTAGCGCTGCTACGCTGCGTTTCACTCCCGTTAGCCAGAATGAAAAATTCACTTCGCATCTTGGCGCATTCTCATTTGGAAATAGTATAAAAACAGACCGAGAGTCGGCAAAAACCGACCGAAATCTCATAAAAACCGACCGAAAGTCGGGAAAACAGACAGAAAGGAAAGCAAATGGCAGGAAAGATTCAGCTCCTGTCCGATGAGGTCATTGGCAAAATCGCGGCAGGCGAAGTGGTGGAGCGTCCTGCCGCCGCCATCAAGGAATTGGTGGAGAACTCGCTGGACGCGGGGGCCAGCGCGGTTACGGTGGAAATCCGCGACGGCGGCATCAGCTATTTCCGCGTGACGGACAACGGCAGCGGCATCCGCAGCGAGGACATCCGCATGGCGTTTGAGCGCCACGCGACGAGCAAAATCCGCCGCACGGATGATTTGTTCAGCATCCAGACGCTGGGTTTCCGCGGCGAAGCGCTGGCGTCCATCGCGGCGGTGGCGCATGTCACCTGCACAACACGCACGAAGGCAGACCAAAGCGGCATCAAGGTGCAGAACAACGGCGGAACGATTGAGTCCATCGAAGAAGCCGCCTGCCCTGAAGGCACGACGTTTGTCGTCCGCGACCTCTTTTTCAATACCCCGGTGCGCCTGAAATTCCTCAAAAAGCCGGTCACGGAGGCGGGTTATGTGTCCGACTTGATGATGCGGCTGATTTTGTCCCGACCGGACGTGTCCTTCCGCTACATCAGTCAGGGCAAAACGCTCTACCACTCCGCGGGCGACGGGAAGCTGTCCTCCGCCGTGTTCAGCATCTACGGGCGCGAAATGCTCCACTCCATGCACGAGGTGGACGGGCATCAGGCAGGGCTGATATTGAAAGGCTTCGTCGGCGTGGGCGAAAGCGGGCGCGGCAGCCGAAACCACCAGTCGTTCTTCATCAATGGGCGATATATGAAGTCGTCGATTTTGTCCGCGGCGGTGGAAGCAGCGTGCCGGGAGCGCGTATTGTCCGGCAAATACCCGACGTGCGTGCTGCACCTGACCATGCCGTATGATACGGTGGATGTCAACGTGCATCCGAACAAGCTCGAAGTCCGCTTCCAGAACGAAGCGGCGGTCGCGGAGGCGGTCGAGGCGATTGTGGCGGATGCGCTGGCGGACAAAGCGCCCGTTGAGCAGCCAGATGTGCTGCGCCTGACGCCTGAACCGCCGCCGACGGAAATCTGGACCTGAAGA
>ENA-OURV01002710-OURV01002710.1-human-gut-metagenome-genome-assembly--contig:-NODE-2710-length-11908-cov-3.066903_pt1 | contig 11908 bp, 8 predicted proteins | sample MGYA00242141_ERZ509072 | MGnify/ENA primary metagenome ERZ509072 (study PRJEB26280, sample SAMEA2338763) | human gut metagenome | biome: human gut; feature: human-associated habitat; material: faeces... | reverse complement strand
CAGTGAGCTGGATTTGTGTACTGGGAGCTGCCCCATGTGTAGTGTTCGGGTTTGTAAAATATCATGGAATGACAGCGGAGCAGTTTATCTGGGCATGGATAAAATCAGAAATCCTGATGCCGAAAAAACTGGTGTTCCGGTCAGAAAATCTTTATTTTGATGCGGTAGAACCAGTCATTAAAAAATATGAGAAAGAAAGTCTGAAGAAGGAGGGACGCAAGAAAAATGATAAAAACGCTGAGTAATATCTTCAAGCAGGATAAAGAAAAATTTGTAATTCCAAGAAGCGTACAGCAGGTAATTCCCATCGAGACTATCTGGTCAGACGGGATTTTTAAAATCGGGAGAAATAAATTTGCACGTACTTATAAATTTACAGATATTAACTATGCAGTGGCGAGCAAAGTAGATAAGGAAACCATGTTCCTGGAATATATGGATTTATTAAATTCTTTCGATTGCGGTGGAACAACAAAAATAACGATCAACAATTGCCGTTTGAATAAGGTGGATTTTGAAAAAGCAATCCTGATTCCGATGCAGGAGGACGGACTGGATTTATATCGGAAAGAGTACAACAACATGCTTTTAGATAAGGCAACCAGTTCTAACAGTATGGTACAGGAAAAATACGTGACAGTATCCTGCTATAAGAAAACGATCGAAGAAGCGAGAACCTATTTTGCACGAGTGACAACAGAGCTGAACAGCCATTTTGCAAGATTGGGTTCCAAATGTGCAGAGGTAAATGGAGAAGATAAGTTACGGATTCTGCACGATTTTTACCGTACAGGAGAAGAATCTGGTTTCCATTTTGATATTCAGGAGAATATGAGAAAAGGACACAGCTTCAAAGATTATATCTGTCCGGATACCTTTGAATTTGAAAAAGACTATTTCCGTATGGGAGATCGTTATGGAAGGGTACTTTTTCTTCGGGAATATGCTTCTTACATCAAAGACGATATGATAGCAGAACTGACCGACATGAATCGAAATCTGATGTTGAGCATTGATGTGATTCCGGTTCCGACTGATGAAGCAGTACAGGAAGTGGAAAAACGTCTGCTTGGTGTGGAGACAAATATCACGAACTGGCAGAGACGGCAGAATGCCAACAATAACTTTTCAGCAGTGATTCCTTATGATTTGGAACAGCAGAGAAAAGAAAGTAAAGAGTTCATGGACGATTTAACCACACGTGACCAGCGTATGATGTTCGGTATACTGACTATGGTGCATACGGCAGAATCGAAAAAACAGCTTGATGCAGATACGGAAACACTTCTGACAATCGGACGGAAAAAGTTATGCCAGTTTTCTGTTCTGAAATTTCAGCAGATGGACGGACTGAATACAGCACTACCCATCGGACACCGGAAGATTCCGGCAGTCCGCACACTGACTTCGGAGAGTGTAGCAGTGTTGATGCCATTCCGGGTGCAGGAGATTATGGACGCAGGAGGAATCTATTGCGGTGAAAATGCAATCTCCCATAACTTAATCATGTGTAATAAAGAAAAACTGTTAAATCCAAACTCATTCCTTTTAGGAGTACCGGGAAGTGGAAAATCCTTTAATGCAAAAATGCAGATTGTATTCCTGGCACTGGCAACGCAGGACGATATCCTGATTTGTGATCCAGAGCGAGAGTATGCATCATTAGTTGAAGCAATGGGCGGAGAAGTGGTTCGCATTGCTGCAGGAAGTCGGGACCATATCAATGTAATGGATATGGTAGACGGATATGGAGATGGCGGTGATCCAGTGATTGAGAAGTCACAGTTTATTTTATCTCTGTTTGAGCAATTGGATAAAAAAGGAATCAATGCAAAGGAACGTTCCATTATTGACCGATGTGTGGGAGAAGTTTATGAGGAATATCAGCATGGCGGAGCAGTGCCGACTTTGCGAGTGCTGCGTGAAAAATTTTTAGAACAGGAAGAACCGGAAGCACAGGATTTGGCACTGGTATCAGAATTATTTACCAATGGAAGTCTGGACGCATTTGCACATGAAAGTAATGTTGATGTGAATAACCGTATCATGGTATACGACATTCTGGATTTAGGAAAACAGTTAAAGACCATGGGACTTCTGGTAATCACTGATGCAATGTTGAACCGGGTAACGGAGAACTGGAAACAGGGAAAACGAACCCATATTTTCTTAGACGAGTTTCATGTAGTATTTGAAAATGAGTATTCCGGAGCATTTTTTAACTCTGCATGGCGAAGATTTCGTAAGCGTAATGCATTTCCGACAGCAATTACCCAGAACGTGGAATATCTGTTAGATTCTGTTCTTGCAAGTACGATGATTTCCAACAGTGAGTATATCGTGATGCTTAATCAGGCAGAGCCGGACAGAGCAAAACTGGCAACACTACTAAATATCTCCACAGAACAGATGGGATATATCACAAATGCAGATGCCGGTTGCGGTTTGGTGAAATACGGAAGTTCACTTGTACCGTTCGTCAATAGATTTCCGACCAATACAAGGTTGTATAAACTGATGACCACAAAGCCGGGAGAGGACAGTATCAACCGAGGAAGAATGTAACTTCAATAATCAATTTAAGAGAATGGCACCGGAAATCGTCACAATTTGTGGCGTTTTTTAGTGCCGGAAAAGGAGCCAAATATGTCAGAAATCAGATTTTCATCAAAGGAACACGAAAAGTTTTTTTATCAGATGTTAGCAAAATGCGGAAAGCACGACAGTTATTACAGTTCATTTTTCTATTGTGTGGGAATTTCTGAAGATACCAGAAATCATGTTGATCGCATGTTTGATTTTAAAGAGCGTTTGATTAAACCAGAAGCATTGCATGAAGGGTGGCAGACAGGCGGTTCGGCACGATTGACCAGACTGGCTTTCAACTTGTGGAATGGATATGTGGAGAAAGGAGAAGAAAGTCTGTCTACCCCATACGAGATGTTTGATTGCGGTCATGCACCATATTTTTATGAAGCAATCCGCATGAAATACCCGGAATACTGCCGGGAACTGCCACAGGTGAGCAAAAAAGAAACTAATCATGAACGCTAGATAAAGATTCAAATGGAGAAAAGCGATGGATCGTAAGATAAAAACACGCCAAGTCCATAAGGATATTAAAGTATTAGATAAGACGGTTACGGTGACAGACCATGTCAAACATTCCTATGTCAGAACAAAAGAAACTGTCATGCAATCGACGGAGAAATCCAGTGATAGAGAGAATAATCCGGTAGGTTATGCAGAAGATGCGGCCAGCAAGTATGCTGACCGCATCTTTCACGAAACAGGGCATCAGGTACGTAGACAGGCAGGAAAGATTATTGAACGGAAGAAAGAGAAAGTTTCTGTTTCTTTGGCAGGCGAAGAAACAGTTTACCAGCCGAAAGAACAAATCCGACCAGTACCGTCTTCAGGCGGGGAAAAGGCACAGGAGCAGGGAAAAAAACTTGCTGTAATAAAAATCAAGACTGTTGAGCGGGATAAAAGAACCATTAAGACCGGGAAAGCATCGGAGCAGGTTGTAAAGAATACCGGAAAGGGTACCATCAAGACATCTGGAAAATCAGTCAAGACTGCAGAACAGACGGCAAAGACCAGTATTAAGACATCGGAGCAGACAGCAAATGTTTCTGTCCGGGCAATGCATTATTCCATGAAAAAAGCAGAAAAAGCAGTGCAGGCAGCAAGACAGACAGCACAGAATACAAAGATTGCAGTGAAAACGACAGCAAAGGCAGTAACACATGCAATAAAAGCGTTGATGGAAGCTATAAAAGCATTGTTAAGTGGATTGACCGCAGGCGGTTGGATTGCAGTGGTGATATTGATTATCGTCATTTTATTTGGTGGATTTCTATGCATGACAGGTGGGGATAATTCCAGTACGGTTTCTTCGGTTAGTGCAGAAGTAGAAGCATACGAACCACTAATCCGTCAGTATGCAAATCAATATGGCATTGGAGAGTATGTGGAACTAATCAAAGCCATTATGATGCAGGAATCAGGTGGGAGAGGACTTGACCCGATGCAGTGTTCAGAAGGGAGCTTTAATACAAAATACCCCAAACAGCCGAATGGAATCACTGATCCAGAGTATTCGATTTCTTGCGGAGTGCAGGAGATAAAAAGCTGTCTGGAACGTGCAGGGGTAAAAAATCCTCTGGATATGGAAAATATTAAACTGGCATTGCAAAGTTACAACTATGGAAATGGATATCTGGAATGGGCGAAAGCCAGAGGTGGATATACCCTTGCAAATGCAGCAGAATTTTCTGATATGATGGCACAGAGAATGGGGTGGAGCAGTTATGGGGACAAGCAGTATGTACCGCATGTGCTTCAGTATTATGCATTTGGAAGAATCCCGACAGGCATCGGCAATCAGGCAATCGTTCAGGTGGCAGCATCTCAGGAAGGAAAAGGCGGAACAACCTACTGGAGTTGGTATGGATTTGGAAGCCGAGTAGAGTGGTGTGCCTGCTTTGTGTCATGGTGTGCAGACCAGAGTGGTTATATCCAGAGTGGAGCTATTCCAAAATTCTCTTTTTGTTCGGACGGTGTGAAATGGTTTGAAAGTAAAGGCAGGTTCCGGGACGCAAGTTATACCCCGGCGGTAGGAGATATTATTTTCTTTGACTGGGGGAATAATGGAACGATTGACCATGTTGGAATTGTAGAGAGTGTCAGCGGTGGAACCGTCAATACCATAGAAGGTAACAGTGGAGATAAAGTGGCAAGACGAAGTTACAGTATCGGAAGTAGTAATATTTATGGATATGGTGTTCCGGCATATTAAAAGGCAGGAGAAAAAGTGTGATAGTCTAATGGTGAATCTGGAGTATACAATTCCTGAAAATAGACTTGACTTTTAAATATTACAAGCGTAAGATTTAAGAAACAAAAAAATTAGAAGAAAGGAATATCTATGAAAAATAGACGAAAAAAGCAAAATATCCAAAAATCTTACGCTTGTAAGATTTTTGGGCTGATAGTAGCTATAACAGTAATTGCTGTTTCAGGAGGTGTTTTATTAAAAAGGACGATAACGGAATCACCAGAAGACACACTTGTGGAATATATGAACCATATTGAAAAAAAGGAATATGAAGTAATGTATACTATGATAGATTCAGATGAAAAAGTTTATCTGACAAAAGAAGAATACATACAACGAAATTCTAAGATATACGAAGGAATAGAGGTCAGTGACATTAAAATCAGTCATATAGCTGTGAAAGAGAAAAAAGCAGATACAGTTACGCTTTCGTATGAAACATCATGTAATACAATTGCCGGAACAATACAATTTGACAATATGGCGGAACTGAAGAAGACGAAACAGGGATATAAATTAGTATGGCAGGATAGCCTGATTTTTCCAGATTTAGAGAGTGATGATAAAATAAGTGTTACTACATCAAAAGCGGAGAGAGGAGAAATATTAGACCGAGATGGTAAAATGCTTGCAGGAAAAGGAGTAGCAACATCAGTTGGCATTATACCGGGAAAGCTGGAAGACAGGAATGTATCTATTGAAAAAATAGCGGAGTTATTAGAGATAGATGTAGAAACAATAAATAACAAACTCACAGCAAAGTGGGTAAAAGAAGATTCTTTTGTACCAATTGAAACTATTCCGAAAGTAGAAGAAATAGATTTAATGAAAATACAGCCAGAAGAAAAGACACTTGAGGAGCAGGATTGTCAGAATAAACTTTTGGAAATTCCAGGGGTTATGCTATCAGATGTGGAAGTTAGAACCTATGAGTTAGGGGAAGCAGCAGCTCATTTAATTGGTTATGTACAGTCTGTAACAGCAGAAGATTTGGAAAATCATCCAGGGGAAGGATATTCAGCAGAAAGTGTAATCGGAAGATCTGGGGTGGAAAAGTTATACGAAAAGCAATTAAAAGGAAAAGATGGTTGTGATATAAAGATTTTGGATAGTGATGGGGAAGTAAAAGAGGTTCTTGCAAGTATTTTTAAAGAAGATGGTATGGATATAAGATTAACGATAGATTCCGATTTGCAAAAATCATTATACGAGCAGTTTAAAGAAGATCCGGGGTGTTCTGTCGCAATGAATCCTTATACGGGAGAAGTATTGGCTTTGGTAAGTACCCCATCTTATGATAATAATGAATTTATACGGGGCATATCATCAGAGAAATGGACATCATTAAACGAAGATGAAAAGAAACCATTATATAATCGTTTCCGTCAAGTATGGTGTCCTGGCTCAACATTTAAACCAGTTGTGGCAGGAATTGGGTTGAAAACGGGAAGCATAGATCCAAAAGAAGATTTTGGAAATGAAGGTTTGGCATGGCAGAAAGATTCGTCTTGGGGATCTTATCAAGTGACAACACTTCATGAATATGAACCGGTTATTATGAAAAATGCAATTATCTATTCTGATAATATTTATTTTGCAAAGGCAGCTCTTAAAATTGGTAGTGAGAATTTTATGAATACTTTAAATGAAATAGGATTTAATCAGAATATGCCGTTTGAGATTGCGATGCAGGAATCAACATATTCCAATACAGATAAAATAGAAACAGAAATACAATTGGCAGATAGTGGTTATGGGCAAGGGCAGATTCTTGTAAATCCATTACATCTGGCAAGTATTTATACTTCATTTTTAAATGAAGGGAATATGATAAAACCGTATTTGAAATACAAAGAAGAAGCATCCGGTGAAACATGGATAGAAAATGCGTTTAGCAAAGAAAATGTAGAAGAAATTATGCAAGGGGTGGAAGGTGTTGTAAATGATCCGGAAGGAACCGGATATGCTGCACATCGTGACGATATTTTGCTGGCTGGAAAAACAGGGACAGCCGAGTTGAAGGCAACGAAAGAAGATACTTCTGGCAAAGAAATCGGGTGGTTTTCGGTGTTTACGGCAGATAAAAGCGTGGACAAACCAATTCTTCTTATCAGTATGGTTGAGAATGTGAAAGGAATCGGTGGAAGTGGTTATGTTGTTAAAAAAGATGCAACAGTATTGGATGAGTATTTTGAAGAATAAAAAAATTTTTATGGGAAATTATTACATATGTAAGATATTTGCGATGATATTGATAGTTCTTATTGTTTTTACAGGGTGCGGACAAAATCGAATTACGGAAAAAGAAGAAAAGAAAGAAACCGTAGAATCTGAAATGAATGCAGAAGTAAAAAAAACAGCGCAAACTTTTCGGTCTGTTTATATGAAGGAGAAGTCGGAGTTAAATACATTAAAGGTGAAAAGAAAAATTATCAATTGTCTGGAAGAAAAAGGATATGCGGCAGTAGATTGTGATAATCAGATTGATATGGTCAATCGTGAAAAAGTAGAAGAATTTTGCAAAGCAGCGGAGAAAGAAGAACAGGCAGCAGTTGATATTGTTGTTGTATTTGATGAAGGGGAAATTATACAATATCATTTAGAGTCAATGAATGGAAAGATAAATGTTCGATTATGTCAGGTTAAATGGAAGGATAATAGCCCACAGGCTAATTATTATGATGAATATGAAGCATATGAGTGGAAATATACAGAAAAAGGATACTTGTTTCTGGAGGAATATCACCCACCGGGATTTGATGGAGCACCGGGTGAAACTGGATTCAGAGTGCAGCCATTAGATAAAACATGCCGGGAATTGAATCGAAAATATGTTATGCCGTTGGGGTATGCACTTAATAATCTGTTGATTACAAATTGGGATAACCAGAATTATACGGAACTTGATTTTTATGATCTTTATGAAAAAATGTATTATATGAAATATGGAAAGCAAGTTCCATATGAAGCAAATTATGGTGGAGCAGAATATGAAGTTCCAAAAGATGAGTTTGAAGAGGTTATAAAGACCTATTTACCATTTAGTAATACCGAGATTGAAAAGGGAACTTTTTATAACTCTGATAATAAAACTTTTAGATACAGACCGCGAGGGTTATATGATTGTGAATTCCCATATGAGCCATATCCGGAAGTTATCTCATATGAAAAATTACAAGATGGAACATTAAAACTTACGATAGAAGCAGTATGGGAAATCAGAATGTTAGATCAGGCAATCACCAGTGAATTGATGATAAAACCTATGGAAGACGGAAGTTTCCAGTATTTATCAAATAAGGTAATCAAGTCAGATCAAAATGCAAATGCAGGGTGGTATATGCCAAGGTTAACAGAAGAAGAGTGGGAAGAGAATTACAGTAATAATTAGGGGGCAATATGAAAAGAAAAAGTATTTTGTTAGTACTTTGTATAGGAATGATTCTGACTTCCTGTGAAAGTAAGATATCGTTAAACAGCACAGATGTAAAAAATGAGAAGAATCAGAAAAACACTACCATGGAAAATCCGGATAAGGGATATAATCTACCAATCGATGAAGACAAGAAAAAGGAAGCTGTGAACGATTGTGAAGAAATTATGGGCATTGTCCGAGATATTTATTCTGAATATAATGGAATACAAGAAGCAGATCAGAACACTGCTGAGCAAATGATGAATCGGATGAAAGAAATTATCAAACAAAATGGGAATCCGGTCATTGGTTCCGATCATTATTCTGTTATGGATAATTATCAGAAGATGGAACAATTTTTAAAATCTGCAGAACAAGAAGAAAAAGGAAGTGTAATTTTATATGAAGCAGATACAGATGGTGGAATTACCAGAAAAGAATATAGTTATGATGGAAAAGAAATGAGTGTGATGTCCGCAAAAATGATCTGGAGTGAGGATACAGAGCCTGTACTTACATACATATCGCTATCAAAAATAAAAGAATGGGCATATACTGAAAATGGGAATTTCTGTTATGAATTATGCGTACCTGAACCACCGGAAGTGACAGAGATTGTAGATGGAAGTTGTATTATCCGGGTAAAGCCTTTGAGTGAGGAGTGTCGGGAATATTCAAAAAAATATGTGAGTACGTTCGGCTATCAGGGAAACAATCTGTTATGTTCAAACTGGAATGCGGAGGATATGCAGGGGTTGGATTATAATGGACTTTATGAATATTTTTATCAAATGAAATATGGAGAAAAATTTACTGCAGAAAAAGAGGTTGTGGGAATTCCAGCAGAAGAGTTCGAAAATGTAATTATGACATATCTTCCTGTTACAAAAGAAGAATTGAAAGAATGGGCGGTCTACGATGAACAAAGTAATATGTTTATCTGGGAACGATTGGGATGTGGTAATTATTCACCAACACATTTTGGCTTGTCTTTACCGGAAGTAACAGAAGTCAGGCACAATGAAGATGGAACCATTGTTTTGACAATTCATGCAGTATGTGATTCTGTTGTATGTAATGATGTTGTTATTACACACGAACTTACGATGAAAATTCAGGATGATGGAACGATTCAGTATGTTGGAAACAGGATTTTAGATAATGGTATTGATAATATACCGAGGTATCAGTACCGGTTAGGTAATTTGCAGAATTGATCAGTAGAGAAGAATGAAATAAAGAGAACTGATAACGGGAAATTATGCTATCAGTTCTCTTTATTTATTTCCAAATACCAAGATTAGAAAGTACAGATTCTGTTATTTCGGTAGCCTGACTTCCAGTTGCACCAGAAGAGGATTGAATATTTGTTGCGAAGTAGTAAGTATTATTCGCTGTTTCAATGTATCCGATAAACCAACCATTGACATCTTTACCATTGACACGCCCGGTTCCTGTTTTCCCGTAAAGAGAACCGGAAGAAGTAGTGGAAAGCAGCAGAGCTTTTTTTACTGCCTGGATATTTTTACTGTCAAAATGAAAATTATTTTGATAGAAATCCTGTAACAATTCCACCTGTTCTATGGGTGATATCTTCAGAGAGAAATCTGTCCAATAGAGATTTAGATTTGTTCCAGTATTCTGATTCCCATAGTTTATTGTCTGTAAAAATGTTCTTACGGCTTCAAAACCTGCCTGTGAATCAATTGCCTGAAAATACCAGTTTACGGAATTATGTATAGCCGAGGTTAAATCTTGATCGGCTTCCCATGAATTAAAAGGATATGGTTCTCCATTCCATGTGAAAGTGGAATGTTCTGGTGTAATAATTCCAGATTCCAAGCCAAGTAATGCATCATATATTTTATAAGTCGAATTCGGTGATACACGTGTGGAAGCATGCTCCATATTATAAATATTCCATTTATCAGCAGACTGATCATATAAAACAAAACTTCCAGTGTAGTCCCCAAAATTGGAAGAAAGATTTAGCTGAGTAATATTCTTTTCGGTTGTGTCAAAATGATACCCAGTCTGATCAGAAGCATAAACAGAAAGTATGGGAATGCATCCAATGATGATAGTAGAGACGAATATGCATATAAGATATCCACGAATTTTTTGTTTAAAAGTAGGTTGGTGGAATGATGCAATATTTAAAATGCGTCCTTTTAACTGTTTTATATTTCCACTAATTCCCATAGTAAGAGGGAATGGAGACAGAGCTATTGTTTCGGCAAAGTTAATCAGTGTATTTCCATATGACTTGTATTCTGTTTCTTTCAATAATTGTAATACAGCACTGTCGCAGGCAAGTTCCCGTTCCTGTCGTATTCTTTTTAGAAAATACCAGATTAGGGGATTGAACCAGTAGAAAACATTTACTGTATTTATCAAATATCCAATTAGAATATCTTTATGCTTGTAGTGCTGCAGTTCATGAAGAAGCATATAGCGAATATCAGTTGCGCTTATAGTTCCAGCGTTAAAATCTGAAATCAAGTGAATTGGAAGATAAATGCGAGGATGCAGGAAACCAGCCAAAACAGGAGATTTCAAAAATGCTGTACTATAAATCGGAATGGTATGCTTGCTGTTCACTTCGTTTAAACATTCTATATAAAGAGCGTTTAGTTCTTCATTTTGAAGAGGTAAAGCAGAACTATGTAAGGCTTTTACTTGTTTTACTGAGCGGTAGAGAAGAAAAAACATTATGAATATACCGATACTCCAGAAAAATACAAGTAATGTGTGAATAAAAGTTGGTATTTGGGTGCTGACAGAGACAGCAAAATCATTTATTTTATCCAAATTATAACCATTACCAGAAAGAAAAGTGGTTTGAATGTCACCATTGGTACTTGAACTGGCTGTCAGCAAATGTCTCCACGATATAGAAGATGGGGCAGAGTTTATCGGTAAAAAGGGAACAATTAGAACGGCAAGAAATATAATCGAAAGATTATATTGCATACATGCGGATAATTGCCTTTGCAATAAATTTTTTAATCCCAGTAAACTACCTAAAAAAATACAAATGATGGCATTACAGAGTAAAAATCGAAAACTAAAATATATCAAAATATGCTCCTCCCATGGTTAATGATTGGAAAGAAGATTCCGTAAGCTGGCAATGTCTTCTTCAGACAATTTATCATCCTCAATGTAAGAGGCAAGCATAGAAGTGATATTACCATTATAATATCGCTTTAAAAAAGAATTACTTTCCTGCCGAATATATTCGTCTTCCTTGACCAATGGAGTATAGACAAAAACCCGGCTTTGTTTTTCATAGGTTAGTGCTTTTTTAGAAACGAGACGTTTAATCAATGTCTGAATTGTTTTAGGACTCCAACTGGAAATTTGTGTTAATTTTTCAGTAATTTCATTGGTGCTGATTGGTGCGTATTTCCAAACGATTTTCATAACTTCAAATTCAGCTTCTGAAATTTGAGGCAGATTGCTCATGTGATATTCCTCCAAATCTTACAAATGTAATAAAAATATTATATATCTTAAAAGGTTATTCTGTCAACGAAATAAAAACTTGACTTTAAATCTTACAGATGTAATAATAGATAAAAATTACACTTGTAAGATTTGAAATGTGAAAGGTTTTTATAAAAATGGGAAGGGTAGTTGTTGTAACATTT
>ENA-OURV01002707-OURV01002707.1-human-gut-metagenome-genome-assembly--contig:-NODE-2707-length-11925-cov-5.451643_pt1 | contig 11925 bp, 9 predicted proteins | sample MGYA00242141_ERZ509072 | MGnify/ENA primary metagenome ERZ509072 (study PRJEB26280, sample SAMEA2338763) | human gut metagenome | biome: human gut; feature: human-associated habitat; material: faeces... | reverse complement strand
CAAATATGGTACTACAGTTCACTCGTAGCTTCCTGGGAGCAGATTTCGCACTCGCGGGAAAATCTGCTCGCAGGAAACTACGAAGGGAGCGCCATTTCATGAGCAAAAGGAGCTGCGAAGCAGCGGAAAGCATCGAAGATGCGCTTTTGCGAATGAAATGGCGCGGTGAACTGTTAGAATATTACGCCTGGATTTCCCGCACCAGACAATATTGTTTCAGGGAAAAATGCTTTTCCACGACTCCATACACCTTAAACCCGAACTGCTGATAAAACGCAACGTTACGCGGGTTGTGCGTTTCCAGCGAAATCATCAGATCGTTGCGTTCCGCGTATGCAACTGCCTCTTCCACCAGCGTCGCCGCGATTCCGTGATGCTGCATTTCCGGATCAACCGCCAGATAAATGATATGTAGTCTCCGATCCTGATGTAGCTGATCCGTCCAGCTGGAATTCAGGTAATCCCTGCCGAGCACGAAATTAAAAAATGTTTTCAGGCTGTGATCCTCCCGGATCAGATAGCCCTCCGTGCGCAGCGTCGCCTGCACCTCCGTAAAATAACGATGCAGCAGATGGTACGGCTCCGTTTCATCCGAAACGACCAATATGCCGTTTAAATCCTTACTGTCTGCAAAAATTTCACACGTCTCATAAAATTCCGTCAGGTCGCATTGAAACAGCTCCGGCATCAGTCGTTTCCGCACCTCTTCATCCGGAATCAGCTCCACATACAACGGGTCCGCCGCAAACGAACGGCACAACAGCTCCTCAAGCTTCGACAAATCCTCTTCCTGTACTCGATACAGTTTTTCACTGTCCATAAAATTCCACTCCGGCTTCTCTCAAAAGCCGCTCCATCCTTTCCGTCTGCACGCACAGCGTATCGATTTCTTTCCGGTACAAATCGCTCTGGCGCTCATATGCAGCCTCCAGCTGTGCAATTTCTTCCGTAAAATCACTGCAGTCCGTCTTTTCTTTTTCCAGAAGTCCGGTCACAACCGGGAAAAAGTTTTCAAACCCGATAATTCTTCCGGTTCCCCATTTCAGCCGATCTGCGCTCTGATCCAATGCATACGATGTAAAATGTCGATAAACCTCTTCTTCAAACAAAAATGCGTACCGGTTGCTGTCGATCTCATACAGCTTGCGCAGTGCCGCTGAAAGCCTTCCCTCTTTCAGATTGCGTACCGCACCTTCCAGAAGCTGCAAACGATCCTGCAAAATTCCATGCGGAAACAACACGTTTCCATACCAGTCGATCCGCACATAGGCGTCCTGCTCCTGCTGAAAAACCTGTAAAAGCGATCGTTCCAGCTTCCGGGTGTCTGCCGCAGGTACTTCTGCAACAGTGTCCGTTCCCTGCACACATGCGATGAAATCTCCATTCACCGCCCCGGCATCGTCAGTCTCCGCCGTGCGCAGTCCAGATGCATTTTCCACACCAGCCGCCGATGCGTCAGCGTGCCTCGCGTTCCGGTTCGTTTTCTCTACCTTTGCATACAGCTGTTGCGCCGTCGCCGTTGCCTGCTCCAGCACCCGCAGCAGCCGCTGTCCGTCCGCGCCGGTCTTTTCACACCATTCGCTGTCCAGCCGCTCCTTTGCTTTTCGAAATACTCTGGAAAAATCCAGCGGAACAACAACCGTACGGTCAATCGCCATCAGCAAAAGTCCAAACAGCTCATGGTGCATCCGATAAACATCCTCATCGTAAAAGCCGTCGTTGTCGAACTGTGAATGATAGTTCGTTTCCATAAAGCTTCCGCCCGTAAAATCATTGACCATCGACGGAATTCCGGCAATCGCAATGGAAAAATCGTCCGACCAGGTTTCAATCGGCGCGGTAATCCTCGTTTCCTCCGGATATGCTCCGGTCAGGCTCGGCAGCTCTTCCAGAAATTCTTCCAGAAAAGAAACGTATTCGAACGTGCTCCGAATCCTCGCCCGCGTCCCGTGTGCCAGCGCAGGGAGCTCAAAATTCAGGTCGGCAATCACGCTTCCCCGCCACTCCGGATGCACCGTAAATACCTGTTCATACGCGCCCGTCGACCAGTCGAACTGCGAGTCCGCCACGCCCCATTCCTCGGACGCCATGCAGCAGAACATCAGCGTATTTTCGGGCTGATATCCAATTTCCAGCAGCGTTTTTCCCATCGAAAGCATCATCGAAATCGCGGTGTTATCATCCTGAAAACCGTCAAAATAGGAATCGTAATGTGCGGAAAGCATAATTCTGCGCTCCGGGTGCGTTTTTCCGGGAATCTCCCCGACGATGTTATAGGTCGTCTGCGCCGGGATCACCTTTGTCGAAGCGTCAAACAGCACCTTTACCTCACTGCGGCCCTGCAGCATTTTTTTCAATTGATCTGCATCGTGCCGGGCAATCGAAAATGCCGGTGCATTCGACGGTCCCGCGATATCCTGTGCGTTCAGTGCGCGTTCGTCTACCTCTCCGTAGCCGCCCGTCTGTGCGGCAATGACAGCTGCCGCGCCTTTTAAATGCGCCTGATAAACCGGATAATTGATCCACCACTCATCCCGCTGGTTGATATCCACTAATACGAGCTTTCCGGTCACATCCATTCCTTCATAATCCTGCAGAGTTCCTCTGCCTGCATACACAACCGAATAGCACTCCGGTCCGTCCGTCACAAAATTCGTCTGATACGCGCCAAGCTGTATCGTTTCCTCTTCGCCTTTTTCGTTTAAAAAAGTCATTTTCGCGCGTTCAAATTCCCACGCATCTACTGTAATCGCATCCTTATGAACAATCGGAAAACCGATTGTGCGCATCTCCTGCTCCAGCATTTCCCCGGTTGCAAGCTCTGCCTTCGACCCTGCTGTCCGATAGCCGAGTTCTTCGTTGGTGCGGTGTTTTTCCATCCGTTTCGCCAGATGATAGGAATAGGAAATATCCAACTGCTGTCTGTATTTCTCCTGCATGTCCATCGTATACCACTCCTGTCTGTCATCGCTTTTATGCCTGATCCGGTATCATAGGAGACAAAAGATCTTTTTGATCCCGACATCATTTCAGTCCCAGTATATCATTCCTGTAGCAAAAGACAAGAAGGTTTCCGCTGCATAGAGGGCAAAGATTGAAAAATAAAATTTTTCAATCGCGAGATTTGTGTCTGCGCTCACTTGACACAAACTCGACATGCGCAAAAAACGTGCGCAGAAAGGAGGAGAAATATGCCGCGCAGAGGCGACCGGTTGTGGCTTTGCGCGGCATATTGTATTTTGCGACGATGTCTGGTTACCCGATTACAAGCTCCCTGCCGCCCATTTTTTCATACAAACGGTGGGAAATGGAAACCACCGTCCGGTTTTCTCCGGCGCGCCTGAGCGCATACAAAACCTCCTGCTCTGTGCCTACATCGAGGTTCGCCGTGATTTCATCCAGCAGCAGAATCGACGGCTTCGCTGCAACCGCCCGGGCAATGGACAAAAGCTGCCACTGTCCCTGTGAAAACAGTGCATCCGTGCAGGGCGTATCATACCCCTGCTCCATTCCGGCAATCACTTCATGCAGTCCTGCCAGCTTCGCCGCTTCGACCGCATCCTCTCTGGAAATCATCGGATCAGAAAGCGTAATCTGCTCCAGAACGGTTCCGGGAACCCGCTTAAAGCTCTGCTCCACGCAGCCAAACAGACGCCGTCTGATACTGTCCGGAAGCAGATAAGCGTCCTGTCCATATATTTTTACACAGCCCTTTTGCGGACGATACAGCCCCAAAAGCAATTTAAAAATTGTGCTCTTTCCTGCGCCGGTGCGCCCGGTCATCGTTACCTGCTCGCCGGTTTTTATCTCAAAGCTCAAATGCTTCAGAACCATCTTTTCCTCTTCATAGCCGAAGCTGACGTCTTCCAGAGAAATGCATGCGACCGGCGAATCCGTGCCTGCGCTGGCTTTGCCAAGCTCCGTCATCACTTTTTCTCCCGCCTCCCCGGAGGTTTCCAGCCGCGTCGGCAGCTCCAGAAATTCTCCGACACGCTTCGCGCCTGCCAGCGCCTCCTGGATCGTCTGGATTTCCATACCAATGCTTTCGATTGGGGAAAAGATTCTTGAAATATAGGAAATTACCGCAACCGCCGTACCGACTGACATGCCGAAAAACATTCTGACCTCCGGGCCGGACGAAGCCGACAGCAGCATGACAACGCCCGTCACCAGCGCATCTGTAATCAAAATAACCGGAGAATACAGTGCATCGTAAAAATTTGTACGCTCCATCGCAGCGTATCCCTCCTGCAGCGTACGGTCATAACGTTTGCGCATAAAGCCTTCTTTTCCAAAAACATGGATCATCCGAATGCAATGAATCGTCTCCGGCACAAGACCCGACGTCCGCGCGGCAGCCTTTCTGCTGTCCATCTGCGCAGCCAGCATTTTTTTCTGAACATGTCTTGTAAACAGTGCGATCAGCGGCAGAATCGCCAGCAGAGTAATCGCAAGTCCGCGGTTTTTCTGCCAGAGCACTGCGTAAATACCGATCATCGTGCAAGCATCTGCAAACATGCTGATGATACCGGAGGTAAACAGCGTTTCCAGCGTATCAACATCTCCGACAAACCGGGATGCGATCGTTCCTGCATCCATTTTGCTCAACGTATCTGCGGACAGCTGCGACAGCTTTTCGCACATCTGACTGCGCAGACCGTGGGTCAGCTTCTGTCCGAATACGATCAAAAGGCTTTCCCGCGTAGATTCCAGCAATCCCGCCAGTGCTACCACGCCGAAATAGGAAAATGCCTGTGCAATCGGCATCGGGTTTCCCGCAGTCAGCCCGTCCACGATTTTTTCCAGAATCAGCGGCGGCACAAGTGCAGTGACGACTGCGCCGACTACGGTGATGACCAATGCAATCGGAAGCAGAAGATTCTGTGTGCAGATCGATCCCACCGCAGTGAGAATTTCATGATGCGCCTTTGACGGCATCGTTTTTTTCAAACGCTCACGCATGGTCTGCTCCCTCCTTCCATACCTTGCACAAATTTGCATATTCCGGAACGATCTGCAGCATTTTTTCGTGCGTTCCTGTCTGCGTCTGTCCGTTTTCCATCCAGATGACCTGATCCATCTGATCAAACAAATACAGGCGGTGCGAAATCAGCAGGATAATCCGATCCTTTGACATCGCTTTTAATTCCCGGAAAATCTCCTCCTCCGTATTCCGATCCAGCGCCGCAAACGGGTCATCCAGAACGATCAGCGGCTTTGCATGGGACAGCGTCCGTGCAAGCGCCGTTCTCGCCTGCTGCCCGCCGGAAAGCCGCACGCCGCGGCTGCCGACCAGTGTATCGATGCCGTTTTCCATTTCGGACACTTCCCGGTCCAGGCAGACGCGCGAAAGCTCCCTGCCGACGTCGATCTGCTCCTCTCCGAGCGCGACATTGTTTCGGACACTGTCCGCCAAAAGCTCCGGATCGTGTCCCTGCCATCCGACCATGCTCCTGCGTTCTTTGTCTGAATATTCAGATAATTCTTTCCCGTTTAACAAAACATGTCCGGTATAAGGCACTTCTCCCAGAAAAATTTTACCAAGCGTCGATTTGCCGCACGCAACAGGACCCGTGATCCCGATGATCTGTCCAGGCTTTGCACTTATCGTCAATCCGTCAAAAATCTGCTTTCCGCCCGGATATGCGCCGCCCGCCTGATCCAGCTTCAGGCTGACCGCCCCGGCTGTCTTTTCTTCTGTTTCTTCCGGAGGCTCTGTCAGCAGCGGACGGATTCTTTTCCACGAAACGTTCGCTTTCTGTACGGAGTTAAACAGCTTCGCCGCCTTCGAGGACTTGACCGCAAGCTTTCCATAGCAGGATAAAAATGTCGTAAACGCTGCGATGTTCCAAACCGTCCATCCGCTGTTTAACACATTTTTCGAACCGAAATACAAAATCAGCACGGTGCTTCCCATGGAAATCACCTGATACAGCGGAGGCATCGCTACGACCTGCATCCCTGCACGGACTGCTGTTTTTTCGTAATCGTCCAGCTGTTTTTCATACATGCCGCTGCGCTGTTTTTCACAGCCGTAAATCCGATAAGTCACCGCGTTGCCCGCGCGGTCCAGCGTCGCTGTATTCAAGCGTCCGGCACTCTCCTTATATGCGGCATTGCTGCGCTCTACCACGGTTTTCATCTTTTCCGCCATCAAATAGGAAAACGGCGGGAACAACAGACACAGCAGTGCGAGCCGCCAGTCGTACCACAACAGCATCGCAGCATAGGCAAGCAGCGCAATACCGGTATCAAAAATCTCCGTCGTGAACTTCCGGATTCCCTCTACGCACGCATCCACGTCAGACACCGCTTTTGTCAGAAGGCTTCCGGCCCCCTCTTTTTCCAGCTCACCTACACTTTTATGTACCAGATTCCCGTAAAGCACCTGCTTCATGCTCCGGTTGATATTGTTCGCAAACCGGCGCACATAAAACCGCTTGATGTAGCGCGCGCCCTGCACGAATCCGATCACTGCCACATACGCGCACACCAAAAGCAACATATCGGTAAAAAATTTTTTCCCTGTAAATACATCCAGCAGGCACTGTGCAAGCCGTCCTTCAAACCACGGTCCCGCGAGCAGTCCGATATTATAAATCAGGCCGGAAACCGTCACCGCAAGCAGCGGCTTCCACTCCGTCACAAAGTAGCTTCCGATCTGATCCGGTTTTCTCCCGGCAGTCCGGATTCCCGATTCTTTCCTGTCGCACATCGTCGTCCCTTCAGCCATCCTTTTCTCCTCTGTCCATCCGTTCCTTTACCTGCAAAAATCCAGACCGGCTTTCTTTTTTCGATCTCAGATACAGTCGATCCAGCATTTCGCAAAAGTGCTCGGTTTCTGATTCGTCCAGTTCCTCCATCAGCCACTCATAAAACGTCGATTCAATGCTGACCTTGGAGTTTTTCAGCCCTTCCGCCTTTTTTGTCGCATACAAAAGCTGACTTCTTTTGTCCTCCGGATTGTCCCGGCGAATCAGGTAGCCCTTCGCTTCCAGGCTTGCCGCCCGGCGCGCCGCAGCTCCCTTGTCGATCTTTAATTCTTCCCGCAGCTGCGCCTGTGTGATGCCGGGATGGTGCCGCACCAGATGGATAAAATCGAACTCCGCCGTCCCGATTCCTTTCTCCTTCATCGCCTGTACCGTCAGCTTATTTAACTCCCGCGCAATTTTCGTCATTTTCCGTTCGGTTTTATCCATCGCAATCGTCCTCCTGAATTTAAGTTGCAGGGGCTTTCCTGCACGATAGTTTTTCAAAATGGATGTACCTACATCTTTTTTCATCCTAGTTTATCCGCAGAGAACTGTCAACCGTTTTCCTGCGCTTGAATTATCAGGAAAACCGCGCTATGATGTTCTTAACTGACTTATGTATCTCACAAAGAAGGGAGCTTCGTATGACTTTAGAACCGCTTATTTTAAAAATGATTTCCTACGATCACGGCAGCCCGGAGCGCATTCAGCATTTTCTGAAGGTGCACAGCTTTGCAAAGACGATCGCTGTTTCCGAGCATCTCGATGAAAAAACACTGTTCATTACGGAAGCTGCCGCCATCGTGCACGATATCGGCATCCGGCTGTGTCTGGAAAAATACGGAGACGGAAACGGAAAATTACAGGAAAAAGAAGGTCCTGCCCTGGCAGAGCAGATGCTCTCCGAGCTGGGATTTGAAAAAGATGTGATAGAGCGCGTCAGCTTTTTAGTCGGTCATCATCATACTTATACCGGCATCGACGGTCTCGATTATCAGATTCTGGTGGAGGCGGATTTTCTGGTCAACCTCTTTGAAGGAAACACGGACACAGCCCATATCCGAGCGACCTATGACAACATTTTCCGCACAGAGACCGGGAAAAAAATCTGCCGCGAAATGTTTGGCTTATAATGTGGAGACATCATCAGCTTTTCTTTCCATTTCGCGGCATTTTGTTAAAAGGATGGGCCTCCCACAAAAACGGCGACGCTGCGCGGTTTCAGGATAAATTCACTGTCAATGACAGTCATCTGTGACTCCTTTTCGGGCATTTCCGGCTGGTCCGTATTGACCGCAAGCCTCCATACAAAGCCGTTTGGAAGCTTCGGCAGAAAAAACTGCTGATCCTCCCAGAAAACATTGACCGCCAGGTACACGAGATCTTCCGTTTCCAATTCCCGGGTTCGCTCCATTTCCAAGCTCCACACAGATTCCCGGCGTCTCTCTGCTTCCTGACTCCACGCGTTTTCCTGATTTCGTCCTGTTTTCTGACTGCTTCCGGCCGGAACCGCCCCCGCAAACATCACGCCCAGGAATTTACTTTCCTGGGTCACATTATTGTCCCAGGGCTGATTCGTATGGACGCTGACCGTCGGGAACCCAAGCCCGGACGAACTGCATTCTCCGCGGATTGCAGAGTGTTTTTTGCGGAATGCAATCATATACCGGAAAAATTCGTAAATTTCTCTATTTTTTTCCAACAGCGACCAGTCCAGCCAGGAAATTTCATTGTCCTGGCAGTAGGCGTTGTTGTTGCCAAACTGCGTATTGCAAAATTCGTCTCCCGCCAGAAACATCGGCGTTCCGCGGCTGCACAGTAACACCGCACAGGCATTTTTGATCATTCTTTTCCGAAGCGCTTCTATTCCGGGGTTGTCGGATTTTCCCTCGTACCCACAGTTCCAGCTCCGGTTATCATCTGCACCATCAGTATTATTCCAGCCGTTTTCCTCGTTATGTTTTTCATTATAAGAATACAGGTCGTACAGCGTAAAGCCGTCGTGACAGGTCAGAAAATTGATTGACGAATTGTAGCCCCGATACTGCCCGCCGTACAGATCCGGAGAGCCGGTAATCCGCTTTGCTGCCTGTACAGCGAACCAGTACTCTCCTTTTAAAAAGCTGCGCAGCTCGTCCCGGTATTTGCCGTTCCACTCCGCCCACCGGTTCCACGCCGGGAAATTTCCGACCTGATACAAACCGCCCGCATCCCATGCCTCCGCAATCAGGTTGACGTCCTTCAGCACCGGATCTTCCGCCAGATTCCGAAGCAGAGGCGGCTGTAACAGCGGCGTCCCGTCCTCGTTTCGTCCCAAAATGCTCGCAAGGTCAAAGCGAAAACCGTCCACCCGATAATGAATTACCCAATGCCGCAGGCATTCCAGAATCATCTGCTGTACGACTGGATGGTTGCAATTTAACGTATTTCCGCATCCGCTGAAATTATAATAGTTTCCCTCCGGCGTCAGCATATAATAAATCCGGTTGTCGATTCCCTTAAATTCAAAAAACGGTCCCTGCTCGTTTCCCTCCGCGGTATGATTGAACACCACGTCTAAAATGACTTCGATTCCGTTCTGGTGAAGCTCCCGGATGAGATTTTTAAACTCCGTCCCTTCCCGGTTATACTCCTGACGCGCCGTGTATCCTGTGTTCGGTGCAAAAAATCCAACCGTGTTGTAGCCCCAGTAATCCAGAAGCGTCCTGCCGCCAATTTCACGTTTTCCCATCGTCTCGTCGAATTCAAACACCGGCATCAGCTCAACCGCAGTGATGCCAAGCGCCTTCAGGTAGGGGATTTTTTCCCGGATACCCTCAAACGTTCCCGGAAACTGCACGCCCGAGGAGGCATGCTTTGTAAAACCGCGCACATGCATCTCATAAATAATCAGCTCCTGCATCGGCTTTTTCGGCTCTCTGGCGTCACCCCAGTCGAAATCGTTGAACACCACCCGCCCATGATAACCCTTCTCCCGGTCGGGCTCTTTTCCCCAGATGCTCTGCTGCGTCACCGCCCGTGCATACGGATCCAAAAGCACTTTTGTTTTATCATAAATCAGCCCTTTTTCCGGGACGTTCGGCCCGTCCATCCGATAGGCGTACTCAAAATCGTAAATATCCAGACCGAACACGATCATCGAATATACCCGCCCGATCCTGTAATTTTCCGGAAAAGGAATCGTCCCGTAAGGCTCTTTTTCCCCTCTGTGAAACAGCAGCAGCTCACAGGAAACCGCATTCTGAGAATGAATTGTAAAGTTGACGCAGCTTCCGAAGGAAGTCGCTCCGTTGATTTCATATAGCCCCGGACGGATATCGAATCCGTTGACGCGATCCAATGGGTTTAAAAACTGTTCCTCTGCCGCAAGCGGATTTAAGTTCATGCTGTGTGCCTCCTGTCCCTTTCGATTCTTACTCCCAGTTTATCATCTGTAGGGCAGGATGCAAGCAGGAAAGTCTGGTCATCGCTGTTTTTATCCGGAAAGAAGAGGTATCCACCGCAGCGGTTTGCGCACCCCGGCGGCACGCGCGCCATACTATATAGAAACGGAGCGTTTCAGGTGATCTGCATGGCAGTCTCTTCTCTGGATATTCTGAATCTGTCCCACTCTTTCAAGGACGTGTGCGAAGCGCACGCCAAATCTCCCGAATGTCTCTCCTGCACGCTCCGTCTTTTACTGGAATACAACCTGATTCAGGCAAACCTGGAATATTCCAGACGCTTTTGCTGCACCCCCCAGGCACCGGACGACGCGGCTTCTAAAAACTGCAAAAAGGAATTTCCATCTGCAGAATCGTAGATTGTCAACAAAGCTAAAAAAGTTTTGAAAAGAAAGCAAATTCTGGTAAATTTCAATAACATTTCTTCCTTTTTTTCATTAGAATAATGTCGATTTTATAAAAATTTCCTTTTTTCTTTCCTTTTTTGTATTACAATGAAATTATCAAAAATCGATCGAAAGAAAGGGGTTTTTCCAATGGCAAACAGAATTATGCTCAACCAGACCTCCTATCACGGAGCTGGCGCAATCGAAGAAATCGCAAACGAAGCAAAGGCTCATGCTTTCCGGAAAGCATTTGTATGTTCCGATCCAGATCTGATCAAGTTTGGCGTAACCGCAAAGGTAACGGATATTTTAGACCGCGAAGGTCTTGCTTATGAAATCTACTCCGATATCAAAGCAAACCCGACCATCGAAAACGTAAAGAACGGCGTTGCAGCGTTCAAGGCTTCCGGCGCTGACTACATCATCGCAATCGGCGGCGGTTCCTCTATGGATACCTCCAAGGCCATCGGCATCATCATCGCCAACCCGGAATTTGAAGACGTCCGCAGCCTCGAAGGCGTTGCTCCCACCCAAAAGCCCTGCGTTCCGATTATCGCTGTTCCTACCACTGCCGGCACCGCTGCAGAGGTTACCATCAACTACGTTATCACCGACGTAGAGCGCAAGCGCAAATTCGTATGCGTTGACCCCCACGACATGCCGATCATCGCAGTCGTTGATCCCGATATGATGTCCTCCATGCCAAAGGGCCTGACCGCTTCTACTGGTATGGATGCTCTGACCCACGCAATCGAAGGTTACACCACCAAGGCTGCATGGGAAATGACCGATATGTTCCACTTAAAGGCAATCGAAATCATTTCCAAATCCCTGCGTAACGCCGTCGCTAACACCAAAGAAGGCCGTGAAGGCATGGCTCTTGGTCAGTATATCGCAGGCATGGGCTTCTCCAATGTCGGTCTCGGCATCGCTCATTCCATGGCACACACCCTGGGCGCTGTTTATGACACCCCTCACGGCGTTGCATGCGCAATGATGCTTCCGATCGTTATGGAATACAACGCAGACTGCACCGGTGAAAAATACCGTGAAATCGCACGCGCAATGGGCGTAGAAGGCGTTGATCAGATGGATCAGGCTGCTTACCGTAAAGCTGCGGTCGATGCTGTCCGCAAGCTTTCCGAGGATGTCGGCATTCCGTCCAAGCTCGAAGCCATCAAGGAAGAAGATCTTCCGTTCCTGGCAGAATCTGCCCATGCAGATGCATGCGCACCCGGCAACCCGAAGGATGCAAGCATCGAAGATCTGACCGCATTATTCCGTAAGCTGATGTAAAAAAGAATGTGCCTTGGCACATTCTCGCGGAGCGTTTTTATTTCATAG
>ENA-OURV01002684-OURV01002684.1-human-gut-metagenome-genome-assembly--contig:-NODE-2684-length-12003-cov-2.672832_pt1 | contig 12003 bp, 7 predicted proteins | sample MGYA00242141_ERZ509072 | MGnify/ENA primary metagenome ERZ509072 (study PRJEB26280, sample SAMEA2338763) | human gut metagenome | biome: human gut; feature: human-associated habitat; material: faeces... | reverse complement strand
GAGGATTATATGAAAAAGAAAAGTATATATATTATAGCCTTATTACTAATAGCTTTTGCATTCTTGATGCCTAGTGATGTATTGGCTAAAGGGAAAAAGATTGGAACATGTACTTATAGCTTGGATGTTGATTCTTTAGGCTTATCTGGTACTTTAAAATCAGCTAAGTTTGATATTACTGTATATAATGATGGAACAGTAAAGAAAGGTAAAATAAAATTTGTAAATAATGATAAGTCTAATTCTAAAGAGGAAGCAACTCTTGTTTCTGGTGTTAATTTAGATGGAACTCATACTTTAACATATAAGAAGATGTTTGATACAAATGGAGCTTTCTATAAAGCATATAAAAAATTAAATAATTGTCCTTCATTACAATTTGTTAATCAAGATAGCTATGGTATTTCTGCTATCAATATGGTTTTAAATGGTAATCAGAGTACTATTGATAATGCTAACCAAACAAATACTCCTGATAGTACCGACCCTAATAGTTCGAAACGTACGCCCTATTGTGAAAATAGAGAAATGAAGATGAGAAATGTTTCTAATGGTAGAATTTATTTCTCAACTTATGAAACTAATGGAGTAAGAACCTTTTCAGTTGTACTTAAGGTAAGAGGTAAAGTGGTTGGCAGTGCTAAGAATATTAATTATAATAATACTGGTAATATTAATTATGGTGCTAATACGTATAATTTTCTTGTTAATCCTTCTGATTATGATACATATTGGAGTAGTAAATGTTCAACAGCTAAATTATTTATGAAAGCTGATGGTGGCCATACTAGTACTACTAGGATTTTTCAATCTACTAGACCATCAGATGTTGAAAATGGTTCATATAACGCTGCAGAAGCTAAATATGATACAGGAGATGCTAAAACTTATACAAACAATGCCACTTTAGACGGCCTTAATCAAAAGTATGATAATTGTAGTCAATTGATAGATACTAAAACAGAAGGGAGTTTTGGTTGGCTTCTTCAGAAATTACTTAATTATATTAAAATAGCAGGACCTATTTTAGTTGTCTTACTTAGTGCGCTAGACTTTATTAAAGCTATAGCTTCAAGTGAAGAAGATGCTTTTAAGAAAGCTCAATCAAGACTTGTTATTCGCTTAGTAGCTGCTTTAGCGTTATTCTTAGTACCTACTTTTGTAGAATTATTACTTGGACTAATAAATGGAATAAACGACCCAACTTGTGGTTTAAAATAAAAAGGAGTTGATGTAAATGATAAACAGTGAACCAGGTATTCTCCATGATGGTTTACGTAGTTTCTGTACCATTTTTGATGGGGTTGCTACTACTTTATTAGGCGGAATTTATAAAGTGTTTTTCTTAGTTGCTAATGCTACTATCATAAGTGGCGATGTTATCAAAGTATTCTATTCAAGAATTCAACTTATTCTAGGAATATTAATGATATTTAAACTAGCTATGTCAATTTTAAATATTATTATAAACCCAGATGTTGTAAAAGATCAAAAAAATGGACCAGGTAAAATGGTTACTAGAATAGTGGCAGCTTTATTTATGCTAACTCTTGTTATACCAATAAATATTCCAAATGCTACTGCTAAAAGTCTTAATGCTTATATAAATGATCATGGAATTTTATTTGGTGTCTTATATAAAGCACAGGATTCAATATTATCTGAAAATATTCTTGCTAAATTGATATTGGGTACTTCATCAAATGCAGATGCTGATGATATGGACGTTAATAATCTGAGTGATATAGGAAATAGTATGGCGTCAACTGTTTTAAAAGTGTTTGTAAGGATTAATGTAAATGATGATACTCTTCCTGCTTGTGACTACGCTTCAGATGATGATCCTTGTTCAAATACAGTTTGTGCAGCGGAAGTTAATGAATCACATTATGCTGAAGAAAATGTTGATCCACAAGTTATTTTAAGCCATATAAATGATTCTTGTGGAAGAGGTTCAGATGAAAAATATGCTTTTGAATATACACCAATTATTGGGGCATTAGTAATGCTGATTATGGCTTTAATTATAACGGGATTTACTGTTGATATAGCTGTTCGTGCTATTAAACTTGCTGTTTTAAGACTTGTTGCTCCTGTACCGATTATTTCTTATATTAATCCACCTAAACAAGGAGGGGGAGCTTTTGATAACTGGACTAAATCTTTGATTTCTACATATGTTGATTTATTTGTTAGACTTGCTATAGTATATTTTGGTTTATTTATGATTCAAATAATAATGAATGGTGGACTTGATATCTTTGGAAGTAATGTTCAAGGATTTACATTTACATCAGGTGTAGCTTTCATTTTTATAATTTTAGGTATTCTTGTCTTTATGAGACAAGCTCCACAATTTATTAAAGATATTTTAGGAATAAAAGGAAAACCAATGGGAAATGTTGGACTTTCAAGTATGATGGCGGGAACTGCTTCATTACTTGGTGGTGCAGGATTAGCTGGAGCTGGAGCTGCTGCTATGGGAACTTTTGGAGCCGCTAGCGAAGCTGCTGCTCAAGGAAAGCCTGCTCCACATGGTTGGGCTGCAGGGCGTGATCTTGCTGCCCAGCTTAGAACAGGAGATCCTAAAGCTCGTGGTGGAATTGCAAATAGGATTCAAGATCGATTATCACGTAGTGCCAATATAAGAATGGCTAGACGTTATGGTGTGACAGCTGCTGGACTTGATGTTGCTAAGGAAATTTCACAGAATGCAGATGCAGAAGCAGCTAGAGCTAAAGATTTATATGAAAGATTTACTCAAGGTAATATGAATGACTATGAACGTGCCCAATATGCTAGTAGAGAGGGATTAGCCTTGACTGGTTCAAGAGACCAACAAGATGAAATTATTAGAAATCATATGTACAATAAAATGAATGATACAGCATCTGCTGCCTTTAAAGCTAAAAAGAAATGGGATGAAGGTAAAGAATATGCTAAAACTCATCGAGTTAATCCAAGCTTTGAAGAGGAGCATCGTCCAAGTTTATTTGGAGAACGACCTATGACTAATACGGCCGAAGGAAGACGTGATATGTATAATGCTAGAGGTCGTGGTCGAACAGCTCACCAGACTGTTGCTGATAGAATTTGGGGTAGTCATGATAAGTGGAATGATCCAACTAGTGAACGAACTGAAAACAGATGGAATCCTGGAACTCCAAAAGACGTAGATAATGATACTTATCATGATAATCCATTTGCTCCCCAAGGCGCAGGTTCACCATCACAATGGCATGGACCTGGTGGCGGTCCTGGACCTGGTGGCGGTCCTGGACCTGGTGGAGGCCCTGGTCCTGGAGGTCCTAGACCTTAATATGAAAAGGAGTGTGACTAGTTTATGAATTATTTAATACCAGCTAATACGAAAAAAGGTGAATTGTTTTTAGGAATATTTAGAGGATTTGATTTGATTCTCTTTGGAGTTGGTATACTTTTAACCTTGGTATTGTTAGTTAGTATGCCAATGAATGATACTATGCAGGTAGTACTTGTTATGCTTCCTGCTGGTATTTGTACTTTTCTAATTATTCCAGTACCTAATTATCATAATATATTAACAATTATCTTAGAGTGTTATGCTTTTTTAACAAATAGACAAAGATATGTGTGGAAGGGTTGGTGTGTATCAGATGGCAAAAAAAATAGGTAGTGCTTATACAGAAGATTGGTTACCAGTTGAATCTATTCAAAATGGTATGATTGTCTGTAGTGATAAAAATAAAGTTACTGGAGTTAAGATAGCTCCTCGTAATATCTTTATCTTGGATGCTCAGGCTCAAGATAATGTCTTGATTAGTTTAAAAAACTTTTATAATATGATTGATTTTGAATTTTGGTTAGTGGTAGCGGATAGACCGGTTGATATATCTGTATATATGTCACAGTTACAGCTTTTATATAATGATACACCATCTCCTGCTATTCGTAAGATTATTATGCAAGATATAGAAAAGGGTAATACTTTTATGAATAATAGTATTGTTGATACTGAGTATTACATCTTATTTAAAGATAAGAATCCAGATAACTTACAAAAGAGAATTAGATTACTAATAAATGGATTAGCTAGTTGTGGACTTAATGCTTCTCAAGTTAGTAATGATGATTTAAGATTAATTCTAGATAACTTCTTAAATGGAGGTAAAACTACTGAGTTTGGGACGGTGATGCCATTATGAGTATAAGTTTAAAGAGTCAAATAGCTCCTAAGGGACTACATTTTAATCCAAGTGATTTCTTTATTAGTGATAAGTATGCGACTATCTTAACAGTTATTTCTTATCCTAAATATATCTCACCTGGTTATTTATCAACACTTACTTCTATGAGTGGTATTAAAATTGTTATTAAACATATACCAGTTCCTTTTAGTATGATGTCTAAGATGATTAATAGACAAATAGCAGATTTAAGAGAAAAGTATCGTCAGGAAAAAGATCAGACAGCTAAAGAGAAGATTAGACAAGATGCTGAGAGCTTAGAGTACTTTGTATCTATGCTTGCATCAAGTCAATCTAAAATCTTTGACTTTCAAATGCATATTATGATTACTGCTGATACTAAAGAAGAACTTGAACTTAAAAAAGTTAATGTTAAGAACTATTTAGATGCGATGGAGTTACGTGCTATTTCACTTCGCTTTGAACAAGAAAAAGTATTAAAGAGTATTTTACCAATCTTTCCATCACAGGACATTGAACAAAGAGTTGGAACTCCTATTCCATCTCCAACTATTGCAGCGATGTATCCATTTATCTTTGATAGTATAAAAGATCCTGGACTATCTGTTTTACTTGGAGTTGATTTCTCTGGTGGTGTTATCTTATTTAATCAGTTCTTATATCAGATAAGAAAAGAAAATAATAGAAATAATGCTAATATGATAATACTTGGTACTTCTGGTAGTGGTAAGAGTACAGCTGCTAAATTAGTACTTAGAAGTCATATTAGAAATGGTTGTCAGATAGTGGCAATTGATCCAGAAAATGAACTTGAAGAAATTACAAGAACTTTTGGTGGAGATACAGTTGATATCGGTAAAGGTGGACAATTTGGTATGATTAATCCCCTTGAAGTTATTATTGATGCGGATGAAGAAGAAATTAAACAAGGACTTGGTTATACTGTTTTAACAAGAACTTTACAATCATTAAAAGCTTTTATGAGGTATTATGATCCATCAATTACAGAAGATGTACTTACTATGTTTAGTGAAGTAGTGCAAGATACTTATAAGCGATTTGGAATTGATTTTGATACTGATTTTTCTCATTTTACTAGTAATGATTATCCAACATTTACTGATGTATATGCAACTATTAAAGGGCGTATCTTATCAATGCCTGAACAAACACATGAAAAAGATATCTTACAAAGATTACAATTAAAAGTTAAACCATTAGTAACAGAACTTAAATTCTATTTTGATGGTAAGACTACTATTCGTAAAGATAGTGACTTTATGGTATTTAATATTAAAGAGTTAATGAACTCTGAAGGTAATACTAAAAATGCTTTATTCTTTAATATCTTACGTTTTGCTTGGGGGTTATGTCTTGATACTAGTGTAAATACTATATTAATGGTAGATGAAGCTCACGTATTATTAGGTGCTAATAACGAGTTAGGAGCCGATTTCTTAGCACAAGTACAACGTCGTGCTAGAAAGTATAATACTGGTACAATAATAATTACCCAACAACCAAGTGATTTTTCAGATAGAGCGGTTATTACGCAAGGTAAAGCTATTTTTGATAACTCATCATATTATCTTGTTATGGGATTAAAGAAACAAGCGGTTGATGATTTATCATTATTAATTGATTTAAATGATAATGAACGAGATAGTATTAAAAGATACTCACAAGGTGAAGCGTTGTTTGTCTGTGGAAATAGACGAATGCGAATAAATGTTGTTGTTACCAAAGAAGAGTTAGAGTCATTTGGTGATGGCGGAGGTTTTTAATATAAGAAGTTAGGTGGTGAAAAAAGATGAACCAAAACGATGGACAAAATAAATTAGGTAATAATAATCCTAATCAAGGTGTGCCAAATAATCAAAATGGTTCATCTTTTAATGTTCCTAAGCATGATGCTCCACATGCTGCTCACTCTAAAGGTTCTTTTCAAGATAGTTTAAGTAAAAAACCAACGAAACTAGATGATGAGGGTCCACGTGCTACTTTTGATAAAGCAAAAGAAGTTGCTAAAAATAAGATAATTGATGCTATTCCTGGTGGTAGACAAGCTAAGAAACTTATGGAAGTAAGAAACAAAACAAATAATGTCTTACAAAATATTAGAGCTAATAAGGGCCCACAATTACCTCCTAAGAGAGAAAATATAGAGATAAGTAATGAAAATAAAAGAGGAAATAAATCATCTTTAGATAATAATAATGATAATAATGAGTTTGGAAGAAATCGTCCTTCCTTTTTGCCAAGAAAACCTAAGTTTTTAGATAATACTGATGAAGATGATGAAAATGAAGAACAGGATGCTAGTGAAAATCAAGGTGGTTTATCTGTCTCACGTGGGAGAGGTAAAAAATCAAAGGGAGATAGTTTATCTTATTTAGCTGCTGGTTTTCTTAAAATGTCTCCTATTACTAAGTTGATTTTATTGGTTGTTATTACTTTAATACCTCTGATGATATTTTTCATGGCTATGTCCCCATTATTGGTTTTTAATAGTACCTCGGCCATTGGAATTGCTGATAATAACGATAGTTATAAAGCAAGCAAAGCTGAAAAGAAGTTTCAAGAGCGGATAAAAGAAGTTCAAGATGAGTATAGTGAGGATGGTAAGAGTTTTGAAGCTAAGTATATAGGAGCTGTTTATACGATACTTTCTAATTATGGAAAAGGGTATACTTATAAAAAAATGACTAAATCAAAGATTAGGGAAATAGCAGATTTAATGTTTGATGAGAATGGTAGTTTTAGTGAAGATACCTTTAAAGAAAATTTACAAAATAGTTATTTTCCAGATAAGATACCAGGAAAAAGTGAAGAAACTTATAAACGATATGTTGAGGATATGTTTGATATCTTAAAGTATTATGATGATAATAAAAATAAAAACAAAAGTATATCAACTGGTACTACTGGTGATGTTTGTACATATGACATAAAAGGAATGAATACAGAGCAGTATGGTACGGGTATTAAAAATAAAAATGTTAATGCTACTGATATAAAAGTAAGACTTATGTCAGCAGGGGGGATGTGTGATGGTACCTATGGTCAACCAATTGAAGGGGAAGAGTTAGTACCACTTGAAAAGTATATTTTAGGCGTTAGTTATGCTGAAAATGGCAATGCTCCAGAGGAAGCTTTTAAAGCTCAGTTGGTAGTTGCTAGAAGCTTTGTTTTGTCAGTTGCTGATGCTTCTGGTAATGCTGGTGGTAAAAAATTAGTAGAAGAAGACGGACAGTGGATTTTACAAATAACTAACTGCGTTACAGATCAAGTGTATTGTGATCCAGATGAAGGATGCAGTAAGAATGGTCCTAGTAACAATCAATATTTGGTTGTTCATAGTGGGATGAAAGCATCTACTCAATATAAGCCAGCAATGCCTGAAAATGATCAGCGAAGACAGTGGGCTAGTGAAGTAGCTGGTAAAGTTGCTCTTGATAGTTCTGGAAGATTATATTTAACTAATTTTAAACAATCAGATCAAAGTGCATGGAATACCATGGCTAATCAAGGACTTGATTATACACAAATAATATTAAAACATTACCCTGGAGTTGCTTCTATTAGTGATAGTGATTGTACTGATAGTTCTACTGGTGATGGTAGTTCTGCTGGTAGTTATGTAGGTTGGAAACAAAGTGACTCTAGATGGAAAGATGTAGTTTTAGGCGGTGGAACTGATAGTTCTAGATCAATTGGTAATATTGGCTGTCTTGCTACTAGTATTTCTATGTTAATTGCTAAAAGTGGAGCTATTGATAGTCTACCTACTGGTAATACTTTAAAAGGTAACTTTAATCCAGGTACCTTTGTAGAAACAATGAATAAAACAGGTGGCTTTGATTCAGGTGGTAACTTGTATTGGGAGAATGTAAGTAAAGCTGTACCTAACTTTGTTTATGATTCCTCATCTAAACAAACTTTGTCAGGTTTATCTAAAGATGATAAATTAAAAGTTATTAAGAACAAAATTAGTCAGCCTAATACATATTGTGTAGTAGAAGTTAAAGGTGGACAAGGTCAACACTGGGTTGCTATTGATAGTGTTAACGGTACAAATATTAAAATGTTAGATCCAGGTAGTAAAGCTACTAACTTGTGGAAAGAATATGACTATAAGAGAACATCTATGATTCAATGCTTTAAGAAAAAATAGAAAGGAAGATAAAACATGAAAGAAAAAAAGACTAGATATTATGTATTATTAATTCTTTTGATTAGTTATTTTGTAGTAATGTTTATCTTCTTTGTTTATCCACATTTTAAAGATATGCATAATAAAACTTCAATTATCGTAAATACTGATGCTAAGTGGTACTATGAAAATGGTAAATGGTATAACATGACTAAGACAAAACAATATAATTGGCAAGCTTTTGATATTTATCAGGATGGAAAGTTTTTAGGTAACCATTATCTTCTATATAATGATAGATGGTATATCTTTGATAAAGATAGAAATCCTATTAATCAAGAAGGAGTTGATATCTTTGCTATTAAAACAAATCAAAAATATAAATATGGTGATTTTACTTTAGAAGAAGTAAGTGAAAGTGATGAGAAATATATAAGAGAAGTATTAGATGATAATAATATTGTTACAATGGATTTTACTACTAAAAATGTAATTAACTTTGATTTAGATGGTGATAATAAAAAAGAAAAGTTATTTATTATATCTAATGTATTTACTACAGGAAGTCCCAAAGATGTATTTAATTTTATCTTTATGGTTAAAGATAATAATATTTCTATACTAAAAAAAGATATAGAAACTTATGATAAAATGTATGATATGTGTCAAGCTTATGTTGCTTATCTTGTAGATATAACTGGTGATGGTAATTATGAAATAATTACTGGTTGTGGTTATTATAGTGATAAAAAACAATGTATAGAGATGTATCAGTTAAAAAATAAAAAATATCAAAAAATAATATCTTGTACTGATAAGTAAAGACATTATTTAGTTTAAGTGATATAATTTAGATGGTTGAATATTTTCTTAATTTACGTTATAATATGTTTCAAAAAAAGAAAGAAGGGTTTTCATGAAATTAAAATTTCGGGCAGATAAAGATGATTTAATTATATTTGGAGTTTTTGCATTATTTTTATTATATATTATTGCAATTGGAATTGTTAATTTACATACACTTACTACAGAAGGTGTGTTTAGTGGTTTTAATCCATTTCTTGCTTTTACACCTAAATTTTTATGGATGACACTTTTAATTTATATAGTTTCTTTAATCGGAATGTTTGCTAGTGTTAAATCTTATTTCTTTGAGATGGAAAAAGGGTTTGGTATTACAACTGAAAAGAAAGATAAGGGTTATTCTAGATGGGCTAAGGATAAAGAAATTCAACAAGAACTTACAATGGTTCCTTTACAAGCAGAAACAGCAAGTGCTGGTGGAGTTCCTTTAATTCTTAAAGAAAATGAAGCCTGGGTAGATAATGGTGAGTATCATACATTAGTTATTGGTGCTACTGGTTCTGGTAAAACACAAACAGTAATTAAACCAACTGTTAAGTTACTTGCTAAAAATGGTGAATCTATGATTATTACTGACCCTAAAGGTGAGATTTATGAGAGTACTGCTTCTATGTTACGAGAGAAAGGTTATGATGTTCAAGTATTAAACTTTCGTAATCCACAAGCAGGTAGTGGTTGGAATCCTTTAACACTTCCATACCATATGTATAAGTCCGGTAATCAAGATAAAGCAATAGAGTTACTTGATGACTTAGCTTTAAATATCTTATATGACTCATCTAACGCTAATGCTGATCCATTTTGGGAAAAAACTAGTGCTGATTATTTCTCAGGTGTAGTACTTGGTTTATTTGAAGATGCTAAAGAAGAAGAAATTAACCTTAATAGTGTTAGTTTAATGACAACAGTTGGAGAAGAAAAGTTTGGATCTAGTACTTATATAAAAGAATACTTTGATGCTAAAGATCCAGCTAGTGCTGCTTCAATTAATGCTTCTAGTACGATATCTGCTCCAACTGAAACAAAAGGAAGTATTTTATCAGTATTTAGACAAAAGATAAAACTTTTTGCTTCTCGTGAAAATTTATCAGAAATGTTAAGTCATAGTGATATAGACCTAGCTGGTATTGGTAAGAGAAAAACAGCTTTATTTATTGTAATACAAGATGAAAAGACAACTTATCATCCACTTGTTACAATACTACTAAAACAATGTTATGAAACATTAATTGATGTTGCTCAAGCAAATGGGGGAGCCCTTCCAGTTAGAACAAACTTCTTATTAGATGAGTTTGCTAATATGCCTAAATTAAAAGATATGACAACTATGATTACAGCAGCTCGTTCAAGACATATGCGTTTTACTATGATAATTCAAAACTATGCCCAATTAAATCAAGTATATGGTAAAGAAGAAGCAGAAACTATTCGTGGTAACTGTGGAAATATTATTTACTTAATATCAGCAGAGCTTGCTGCTCTTGAAGAAATATCAAAGATGTGTGGTGAGGTTAAAAGTAAAAAAGATGATAAGACAGCCTCAACCCCACTTGTTACTGTATCAGACTTACAGAGAATGAAACAGTTTGAAACTATTATTCTTCGTATGCGTAAACAACCGTTTAAGACTAAAATGACACCAGACTTTAAAATTAACTGGGGAAAGACTTATCCTAAGGCAGTTTTTACAGAAAGAGAGAAAATCCCAGTTCAAACATTTGATATAAAAACATTTGTAAAAGAACAAAAGAAGAAAAAATTACTTGAGATGATGAATTCTACTGACATGGGAATGCCAAGTGGTGATGGAGGTATGATGCCACCATTCTTACCACCTAATTTATTTGCTAAAAAAGAACCATCTCCATTTAATATGGAAAGTAGTTCTATTCCTAGTAAACCTCAAATTAATCAAGCTATTGAGCCAGTTACTAAAAAGGAATCTGCTCCTAGTTTTGATGTAGATGAACTAGTTAAGAAAATAGATGCTAAGATAGCTGAACTTGAAAAAGAAGAAGCTTTAAATAAAGAAAAAGAAAAAATGAATAAAATGGAAGAAAAAGAAGAGAAATTAGAAGAATCTCCTGTAAAAGAAGTTACTACTAATAATGACATTAATTTGAATCTTGATGATAATGATAGTGATGATGATTTCTTTGATGATTTCTTTGATGAATAGGTGATAACATGTTTAATAAATTTAGAGATATAGGAAAAAAACTATCAACGGAAGGTACCGATAATAATCAAAAAGATAATACTAATGTATCTGCTACACCTACATCAGATAAAGAGAAAGCTAGAAAAAAACTTTTGAAAATGGTAGGAAGTATTTCTGTTATCTTAATAATAGTGTTTGGTTTAGTTTTATTACTAAGTGTAATAATTGGGAGAAACTATAGTTATGATCAAATAGAACTGATATTAAAAAATGCTGCCATTAAGTATTATCAAGTTCAAGATGTACTTTTGCCTTCTAATGATGGAGAAAAAAGTGAAGTTGATGCCACTACTTTATCAAGTGATGATTACAAGCTAATGAAGCCTCTTTCAAAACTTAAAAAGAATGTTTCATGTACTGGTAAAGTTGTTGTTCAAAAAGTTAATAATAAATACATTTATACTCCTTATCTAGATTGTGGTAACTCATATAAAACAGAGGAATTATATAAAGCTATAAAAAATAAAAATAAAGTTGTTACCAGTGGTAATGGTTTATATGAAATGAATGGGGAATATGTTTTTAGAGGGGATACAGTAAATAATTATGTTAAACTTTCTAAAGGATTATTTAGAATT
>ENA-OURV01002669-OURV01002669.1-human-gut-metagenome-genome-assembly--contig:-NODE-2669-length-12070-cov-4.241531_pt1 | contig 12070 bp, 10 predicted proteins | sample MGYA00242141_ERZ509072 | MGnify/ENA primary metagenome ERZ509072 (study PRJEB26280, sample SAMEA2338763) | human gut metagenome | biome: human gut; feature: human-associated habitat; material: faeces... | reverse complement strand
GGCGTGAAATAGGCCATGGGGCCCTTGCGGAGCGCGCCCTGCTGCCCATGATTCCTTCCGAAGAAGAATTCCCCTATGCGCTCAGGCTCGTCAGCGAGGTCATAAGCTCCAACGGCTCAACCTCACAGGCTTCCATCTGCGCAAGCACCCTGTCCCTTATGGATGCGGGCGTGCCCATCAAGAAGCCCGTTGCGGGCGTTGCCATGGGCCTTATAAAGGACCCCGCCAACGGCAACATAGCCGTTATGACCGATATACAGGGCCTTGAGGACTTCCTTGGCGACATGGACTTCAAGGTTGCGGGCACCAAGGACGGCATAACCGCCATTCAGATGGATATAAAGATAAAGGGCATTGATGAAGAGATTCTGACCCGCGCGCTTGCACAGGCACGCCGCGGCAGGCTGTTCATACTGGATAAGATGCTCGAAACCCTTGCGCAGCCCCGCGCGGAGCTTTCTCCCTATGCGCCCAGGGTGCTGCAGTTCAGCATCAATCCCGATAAGATCCGCGAAGTCATCGGCTCCGGCGGCAAGACCATCAATAAGATCATTGCCGATACCGGCGTGAAGATAGACATAAACGACGACGGCCGCGTGTTCATACTGTCTCCCGATCAGGAAGCCAGCGCCGCCGCAAAGAAGATGATAGACAATATCGTCAAGGACATAGAGGTTGGCGAAGTGTTCCTGGGCAAGGTAGTGAACATACTGCCCATAGGCGCACAGGTAGAACTCAAGCCTGGTAAGAAGGGTCTGGTGCACATCAGCCGCCTGGCAAATCACAGGGTAGAGAAGGTTGAGGACGAGGTTCAGATAGGAGACGAGATACTGGTACGAGTCATAGCGATCAAGCCCGATGGCAAGATCGACCTTACCCGCAAGGAGCTCCTGCCCGACGCGAAGAAATAATAAAACAGCTTGTGTGTGCGGGCGGATATTATTCCGCCCGCATGTTGATTTTTAAGGCGTATGTTCTTAAACTGCCTGTACCCTCATAGATTGTCTACATGGGGGGGGTACGGGGCATATGCGCAGAAAACTCAACTTTTTAAGCGGATTGTTGACAAATATTTTCCTTGCGGCGTTGATAATAGCGATGTATCATGCTACACAGCCAGGCGGCGTGCTGCCGGTTTCGGCGCCTCAGTATCGTGGCAGCGGCGAAAGGGCTGCATTGCAGTTCGCGGTGAGCTGGAATGCGGCAGCCATACCGGATATATTGGATATACTAAAAGATAAAAGCGTCAAGGCTACGTTTGCCGTAAGCGGAGAATGGGCTGAAAACAATCCTGCGCTGCTTATGCGCATGGCCGCAGAAGGCCACGAGATAGCCTCCATGGGGTATTATCCCGACATGGATGGCAGAATAGGCTGGACCGTAAAAGACGTGAGGAGGGCCAACGAGGCGGTAAAGAAGATATGCGGCGCAGAGCCTGCGATATACTACGAAGGCTCGCGCAATACCGTAACATCTACGCTGGCAGCAAAAAAACTGAAATTAACAGCGGTATCCTCGACGATAGACCTGCTGACGGCCAAGGGCACTGCCGCGGACATACTTTCCCGCCTGCCTGAAAAGCCTATTGAGGGAAGCATAATATTGCTTCGGCCTACGGCGGCCTGTAAGGAGGCGCTGGGCGGCATAATAAATGCGATAGAAGAGAAAGGAATTGGGCTTACATGCACAGGCGATGTGCTGGGCCTATCGGAATAGGGCAAAAGGTGATAGTAAGAGAAACGCTTCCAAACGGTGTAAAGCTCATAGCTCAGGAGATGACCGGATTCCGCTCGGTATCCATGGCGGTATGGATACAGGCCGGTTCGGTGTATGAAATAGGCGCCGAATCCGGCATATCCCACTTTATAGAGCACATGGTGTTCAAGGGGACAGAAAGCCGCAGCGCATCTGACATAGCGGCGGAGATGGACGCGGTGGGCGGCAGCATAAACGCGTACACCGCCAAGGAATGCACCTGCTTTTATGCTAAGGTGCTGGGTGAAAATATCGACCTTGCGGCGGACATGCTAAGCGACATAGCCTGCCGCCCAAGCCTTGATCCTGCGGATATCGAAAGGGAAAAGGGCGTCGTGTGCGAGGAGATACTCATGCTGGAGGATGACCCGGAGGACCTTGCCCACGAGACGCTGAGCGCCGTCATATACGGGGACAGCCCTCTTGCAAGGCCAATACTGGGCACACAGGACACAGTACGGGCATTTACGAGAGACGATATACTTTCATATATGGACAAGCGGTACATACCACAGAACATGGTGGTGTCCTGTGCGGGCAACTTTAAGATGGAGGAGCTGCGAGCCGCGGTGAATAAGCGCTTTGACAGGCGGGGCCGGGGCGACAGCTACGTACCCCCAAAGAACCAGCTCATAAAGGAAAAACGCTTCAGGGCGGTGGAAAAGGACATAGAGCAGGTGCATATATGCCTGGGCTTCCCCGGGTTCCCAGGGGATACCGAGGAGCAGTTTGCGCTGCTGGTGCTCAATAACGCCCTTGGGGGAAGCATGAGCTCCAGGCTGTTCCAGAAGATACGCGAGGAACACGGGATGGCGTATTCCGTGTACTCATACCCCACGAGCTATTCCGATACCGGCTACTTCACCCTCTATGCCGGCACCGGGGAAAAGCAGGCCGCCAAGGTGGTGGAGCTTATGCTCAGGGAGATAGATTCCGTCAAGAAGGACGGCATAACCAAAGAAGAATTCGCCCGCAGCAAGCAGCAGCTGAAAGGCAATTATCTCTTAGGCCTTGAGAGCACTGCTTCCCGCAGCAGCTCTTTGGGACGCGGCGAGCTAAGAGGAAGGATATACACCGATGAGGAGCTTATTCGCCGCATTGAGGGCGTTACCATGGAAAGCGTCCAAGACATCATTCCAAGAGTACTGGACACAGAAAGAATGGCGGGAGCATTCGTTGGCAGGGTAAACAAGAGGGAAACCGAAGTAAAGAGGATATTCGAGACGGCGTAAGCCGTATATAAAAGGAGCGCAGATGGCGAGGAAAAGAAAAGTAAGGTTCAGCGGAAGGTTTTACCTTACCATGCTGGTGCTGCTGGGCATAGTGGTTGCTCTGGTGCTGATAATACCCAGCGGCGGGGGCGGTACGCTCAGAAACGCCACTATGGAGGCAAAGCTGATGCCGGAGACCGTAATAATACGCAATGAGAGCACCGTAGCGGTGGACAAGTTCGATATGGTGGATCACCTTGTGGACGAGGGCGCCAGCGTAAATGCCGAGGTGCCCGTGGCGACGGTGTACAAATGGGGATACAGCAGTGAACTTGCCCAGTCCCTCGTTACAATACAGCAGAAGATATACGAAAAGCAGCTGTCGATATTGGACGGAATAGAGTCCACCGAGCTTACCTCGGTAAACGGTCAGATAGCCGAGCTTAAAAGCAAGATAGTCTCCAACGTCTCAGAGGGCGGCGATGATGATCTGCTTGAGCTTGAGCGCAGCATGAAGGAGCTGCTGAACCAGCGTACCGTATACCTGAAAAATTCCGTACAGGCGGATGTTGAACTGAATTCCCTCTATTCCGAGGAAACGGCGAAGCTGGCCCAGATAGCCGAGTACACCAGCACCGTGAACGCCAAGATGACCGGCCTCGTGAGCTTTTATTTCGATGGCTATGAGCTGGTGCTCAACGGCGAAAAGCTGGACGTGGTAAGCGCAGACGTCATAAAGAAGATAATCAACGGCGAAAGCGGCGTCAACGCCGCCACAAGCGAAAGCCTTCTGTTCAGGCTGGTAGATCCAAACAAATGGTACGCCGCATTCATAACCTCACCCTCAGATGGAGCCAGCCTTATGGGGGGGCAGACATATACGGTGACATTTGACGGCATGAAGGATATCATGTACACGGCTACCGCACTGGAGCCTGTGGTGTGTGACGGCGGCATAGTCAATATGCTGGAGTTTACCGAAAACATAGGCGAGCTGCTCAGCATTCGCGTGATCAAAGCTACGGTGACGGCCCAACTTGCCGGCCTTGAGATGAATGCCGCTGCGGTAAAATCCAAAAACGGCGAGAGCTACATAACCACAAGCACCGGCGACGTGCCTGTGACGGTGATAGCCCTAAACGGCGACAAGGCGCTGATAACGGGCGATGGCCTCGTAGAAGGCATGAGGTATAAAAAGTAGCGGTATAAGCGGCAAAGACCGAAAGGACGGTGGCGTATTTTGAGCATAAGGGACAATTACCTGATGGTGATGGAAAACATCGCGGCAGCCTGCGCTCAGTGTGGGCGAGGCGAAGGCGAAGTGAAACTCATAACCGTTACAAAATTTGTAGATACGGGGCGCATAGCCGAGGCGGTTGCCGCGGGCGCGCGCCATGTGGGCGAAAACAGGGCGCAGGAGTTCAGGGACAAGCTGGATTTTTTCAAGGAAAACGGCCTTGATGCGCATTTGATTGGACAATTGCAGACCAATAAGGTAAAATATGTAATAGGCAATGCAAGCCTTATACAGTCTGTGGACAGGCTGGAGCTTGCCAAAGAGATAAGCCGCCTTGCCGTAAAGGCGGGCATAACCCAGGATGTGCTTGCCGAGGTGAACATCGGCGGCGAGGCTCAGAAGGGCGGAATAGCTCCGGACGAGCTTAAGGACTTAATTTCGGTAATTTCCGAGCTGCCCGGAATAAGGGTGAAGGGACTCATGTGCGTGCCCCCTGCTGTGGGAGAGGAGGAGGCGCGAAGGTACTTTGCCTCTATGAGAAGGCTATTTGAGGATATCGCATCGGCGGGTATTCCCGGCGTGGATATGCGGGAGCTTTCAATGGGCATGAGCGGGGATTATAAATCGGCCATAAAGGAAGGCGCTACCATGGTACGGGTGGGAACGGCCATATTCGGCGCAAGACCGGCGGCTGTGGCAAGGGCGTAGAGACAGAGAGCCCCGAGCCTGACAATTACCACAGTGTTTTTCTCCAAGCGCCAATTAAACAATCTATTTTATTTAATTGAATGGAGGACAACATGGCAGGAATTCTTAACAAACTGATGGACTTTATCGGCATCGAGGATGTGGACGATGAAGGGTACAACGAAGATTACTTCAACGATGAGCAGCAGTCTATGGCTGAGGACAACGTAGTCAGCCTCGGCAACCGCGGCAGGAGAAAGACCGCCGCCGGCAATAACGTGGTAAGCCTTCCCACGGCGGCGCCCATGAAGATGGTGGTGTATCATCCCGTAAGCTATGAGGATACCCAGAACATCATCGACAACCTTAAGAGCCGCAAACCCGTTATCGTCAATATGGAAGAGCTTGAGATCGACTGCGCACAGCGCATACTGGACTTCATGGCGGGCGCTATCTATGCACTCGATGGAACCATCTACAAGATCTCCCGCGGTATATTCGTCGTAGCTCCCACCAACTATGACGTTATCGGCAACGATGACCGTACCGACGTTGACGTGATCTGATAAAGGCTCGCATTTCAGACTGTGCGGGGGTTATCCCCGCACAGGGCTGCAATTGCACAATTCAGAGGTAGCATGAAGAAGAGCGATATAATAGAAAAACAATTCAACAGAGCCTTTTGGGGCTACGATATAGTCGAGGTGGACCAGTTCCTCGACGAGATAGTTAAAGAGCTGGAGCACATGGAGCAGGAGAACAAGCTCCTTGAACTGCGCAACCAGATGCTTCTCGACCGCATGGCGCGGGACGGAGTATCCCTTAGCGAGGAAGATAAAAAGTAACAAAAAAAGCACAACTACGAATAAACGGCCGGCACTGTCCGGCTTTTTGTATGTTAATTTTTAAGCCCCCTGCCAATACTAAAAGGACCATGCAAAACACAGGGAGGCTACAATGCTGCCAAACAGGACATATAACGAATTAAACGAGAGCTGCTTTTCACAGACCGAGCTAAGCGAGGAGGCGAAGCTTCGTGCGGGCCTTTCCGCCAGAAAAAACAGGCGAAGCTCGCTTCAGCTCACCGCCGACAGGAAGGCGCTTATTGCCATATACAAAAAAATGCAGGAAAGGGAGGAGCAATGGGGCGCCCTCGAAGCATTGTTTCGCGATTTTTATATAGTTGAGCGAGTATTGAACGACTGCGATGAAAGGCCCAAGCGCCTGCCGGTGCTGCTGCACGGCACGTACGATTTCATCGCAACGTATGAGTACGACGGCTATGCATGGATCTTCGTTGTGTTCGTTGTGCTGCTCTTCGCCGCGGCGTACCGCAGGATCAAAAAGCTCTCGCGCGACGACCGCTTTATCGACGACAGCGACTACTACCACTATGACGGCCCCGAGTTCTGAAGAATGAAAAAAGCGCCCGCTCACCGAGCGGGCGCTTTTTCTATTTGAAAGTTATAATTCCATTTCGTACAGCTCGTCGCCGGCCTTGTGGAATCCGGCGCGCTTGAACATCCGCTGCGACTGCGCATTGAACGAGTAGATCTCCGCGTGCAGTTTGGGGATGTGCTGTTCCCTCGCGAGCTTTTGAATTTCGCCGATGACGCGCCTGCCGATGTGCTTGTTCTGGAAGCTCTTCGCCACGACGATGTTGATCTCACCGTCCGGATGCAGGCAGACGTCGCCGCACAGGCGGCCGCGGTACTTGATGTAAAAAAGACTGCCGCGCGCGTTGAGATAGCGGTACATCGCCTTGAGCAGCTTCAGGTCGTACACACTGTCGCGGTTGTCGACCTGCTTGCACACATCCGCATCCTGATACCACGGAAGCGACGCTTTGTAGTTGGGATCATACGGGACGAGAGTGATCTCGCCGTCGACAATTCTGCGTTCCATGACAGACCTCTCTTACATGATGACTTTCGGCGGAAACGGGCTCAGATGTGCGCGATGCAGTCGTACGCGATACGCTCTCCGCCGCCGAAGGCACCGTGGATGACGCCGCAGCGCCGGAAGCCATACGCTTCCAAAAGCCGCTGCATCGGGCGGTTATCCGCGTGCGTGTCGGCGCGCAGATAGCCGATCTGCGCGGTGCAGAAGTCAAAGCAGGCTCTCGACACGCCACGCGCTTTCCCGTTGGAGGCGAGACGGTGAATCGTGCCGTAGGGTTGATCGAGATGCCACGCGCCGTCTTCGATGACGCGGTAGCTCTCGTCCTCGCCGAGAAAGAGGGCGAATGTGCCGACGATCTCGCCATTTTCAAGCATCACATAGCTGCTGCCGCATGCGATATCATAGGTGACGATGCTGCGGTCTGGGTACTCGTCGCCCCATTGCGAGGCATTGCCGTTTGCGCGCATGTAGCGCTTTGCGGCGGCGAAGACGTCCAGCACCGTGTCGACGTCCTGCAAGGTGGTTTTGCGAATTTCCATTTTAGCCCTTGTGCTGCTCGAACCAGCCGGTGATCTCGTTTAAGCGGCGGATGCGGTGCTTGGGCTTGCCGCTGCGGGAGAGCTCGTGGTTCTCGCCGCGGAAGAGCACAAGGCGGCTCTCGACGCCGTGCGCGATCAGCGCGGAGTACATCTGATAGCCCTGATCGACGGGGCAGCGGTAGTCCTCGAGCGAGTGGAGAAAGAGCGTCGGCGTTTTGACGTTGTCGGCGTACTTCATGGGGCTGTGCCACCAGAATTTTTCGACATCCGGCCAGATGGTCGAGCCGCACTGGTCTTCGGAGAAGTCGGGGCCGATGTCGGACACGCCGTAGAAGCTCGTCCAGTTCGAGATCGAGCGCTGGCTGGCGCAGGCGCGGAAGCGGTCGGTGTGGCCGATGATCCAGTTGGTCATAAAGCCGCCGTAGGAGCCGCCGGTTTCGAAGAGGTTATCTGCGTCCATCTCGGGATACTTTGCGAGCGCCGCGTCGCAGAACGCCATCAGATCATCGAAGTCGACCGTGCCGTACTTGCCGCGGATATCCATGAACGCGCCGCGGCCGTCGGAGCCGGTGGGATTGCAGAAGATGACGAAATAGCCACGGCTCGCCCAGTACTGCATCTCGTGATAGAACACGGGACCGTAGACGGTCTTGGGACCGCCGTGAATATCGAAGATGACGGGGTACTTTTTGCCCGCTTCGAAGTCCATCGGCTTTAGGATAAAGCCGTGCACCTCGTGGTCGCCCGCGGTGAGGTTGAGGGGGTCAGGCTGGGCAACGTATTTGCCGCGCAGCATTGCGTCGTTGAAGTGCGTGACGCGGCGGCCCGTCTCGTCGTAGAGCTCCTGCGGCTTCATATCCCAGAGCGCGCAGAGGAGCATTTTGCCGTTTTTGCGGTCAAAGCAGTCGACGCTGCCGTCGCGCACGAGGACGGGGGAGACGGTGCCGTCTTCGAGCTTGTAGAGCCCTGCGCCGTCGAAGCGCGTCGAGATGAAGTACAGCACGTCGCCGTCCATCTTGAACGCCTGACCGCCGCCGTGGCGGACGTCGCAGCCGACGGAAGAACCGATGGCCTCGCCGTAGACGGCGTAGGGCGTGACGGCAAGCGTCTCGTAGTCGAGCTTGTAAAAGTCGCAGTCCGTGTTCATGCCGAACTTGCCGTCCGCGGCCATGACGAGCAGGAAGGACTTGCCGAGCGCGTATGTCGCGATGACGAAGTCGGGGCGACTCTTGACGACGAGCTCCTGACGGCGCGAGGCAAGGTCGATGCGGTAAAGGTCCTGACCGCCGAAGTGCGCGGGGCGGGGGACGGAGACGTCGAGAAGACTGAAATAGACGGTCTTCTGATCCTCCGCGAGCTGGACATCGGAGACGTTGAAGCCCGCATCCGTCAGGCGGGTGAGGGACTTTTTCTTCGCATCGTAGTAGAAGAGACTTTCATACGCGCCGCGCGTGTATGTGCCGCCGTTCCACCACCAGGGTAGCTGAGAGATGACCTCGTAATCCTCGTTTTCCTTTTTGTCGTCAAAGTAGGCTTTCACGAGCTTCTTGTCGCCTTTATAGAGGTCCTCAAAGCCGGGAAAGGTCGAGCCGACGACAAGCAGGTCGCCGTTTTTGAGAGGGAAGACCTGCGAGACGGGAATGGGAAACGTGTAGGCAAGATCGGCCTCGCCGCCGTCGAGCGCGATCTTGTAGAAGCGGCTCGTGAGCGACGGTTCCTTTTCCCCCTCACGGTCGCCCGCGAAAAGAACCGTGTTTTCATCCAAGTAGCAGAACGAGGATTCCTTGCCGCCGCCGGTCAGCGCGCGGACGCGGCCGCCTTTTAAAAGATAGAGGCGGGATTCGTAGCAATTTTTTTCTTTTTTCGCCTGACTCACGGTGAAGCAGGCGCTTGTCCCCTCGGGGGAGAATGTCACGTTCGCAAGTGAGCGGACGGTGCAGAAATCGTCAATGGCGATGGGCTTCATGGGAAAACTCCTTTCATCCGTCTGCGCGCAGAGCGGCGCAAAATCACGCATGCATCATACCACAGCGACAAATATATTGCAATCCGCGGCAAAATCCGTCGAAGCGCACAAAAAAACATCTGCGGAATCCGCAGATGTTCACAAAAAATGCCTTGACTTTTCTGTACCTATTTGGTAAAATAAAGCGCTTATAAACGGGAAAGGGCGAGGAAAATTCCCCACCCATTACCGAGAGAATAGCATACCGCGGCAAAAAAAGCAAGATGCAGTTCGCTTTGTTTTACAACAAAGCCGGGTGTGTCGAACTGAATAGAGCCGCCGCAATACATTCCTTCAAGCGGACAGGGCTTGAAGAAAAGAAAGGCGTGAAGAGCAAAATGGCCAAAGACAAGATGTATGGCAAAACCCTTCGCAAGAATTTCGCCCGACACGAGGAGATCGTGGAGATGCCGAACCTGCTGGCGCTTCAGAAGAAGTCCTACCAGTGGTTCCTCGATACGGGTCTGCGCGAAGTCTTTTCCGACGTCGCCTCGATCTCGAACTACGCGGGCAACCTGGAGCTGAGCTTCATCGACTACAAGATGGACGAAGCGCCCAAGTACGACGTGCTCGAGTGCAAGGCGCGCGACGCGACGTATGCCGCCCCCCTGAAGGTGAGTGTGCGTCTCTACAACAAGGAGACCGGCGAGATCAAGGAGCAGGAGATCTTCATGGGCGACTTCCCGCTCATGACCGAGTCCGGCACGTTCGTCATCAACGGCGCCGAGCGCGTGGTGGTTTCCCAGCTCGTCCGTTCCCCCGGCATTTACTACGGCAAGGAGATCGACCTCAAGACCGACCTCCCGCTGCTGACGTCCACCGTCATCCCGTACCGCGGCGCATGGCTCGAATACGAGACCGACGCCAATGAGATGTTCTGGGTGCGCATCGACAAAAATCGCAAGATCCCCATCACCGAGCTGGTGCGCGCCATCGGCTTCAAGACCGACGCCGAGATCCTCGAGCTGTTCGGCGATGACGACCGCGTGGCCGTCACGCTCGAAAAAGACGCCTGCAAGACCTATGAAGAGGCGATGCTCGAGATCTACCGCAAGCTGCGCCCGGGCGAGCCGCCCACGGTCGAGGCCTGCGAGACCCTCATCAACAACCTCTTCTTCGACCCGCGCCGCTATGACCTGTCCATGGTCGGCCGCTACAAGTACAACAAGAAGCTCTCCCTGTGGGCGCGCATCCGCGGGCAGAAGCTTTCCTTCCCCGTTGCCGACCCGCGCACGGGCGAGATCCTCTTCGACGCAGGCCACATCGTCACCGACGAGGAAGCGCGCGAGATGGATGCCATCGGCGTCAACGATGTGACCATCGAGGTCGATGGCCGTACGATGCGCGTGTTCTCCAACCACATGGTCGATCTTGACCGCTTTGTCGACTTTGACCCCGTGGCCGAGTGCGGCATCAAAGAGCGCGTGCGCGAGAGCGTGCTCAAGGAGCTGCTCGAGCAGTACAGCGGCGAGGAGCTCAAGGAAGCTATCCGCGACAACGCCGACCGCCTCGTCCCCAAGCACATTCTGGTCGACGATATCCTCGCCTCCATCAACTACATGAACGCGCTGGCGCACGGCATCGTCTATAAGGACGATATCGACCACCTCGGCAACCGCCGTCTGCGCTGCGTGGGCGAGCTGCTGCAGAATCAGTTCCGCATCGGTTTTTCCCGTATGGAGCGCGTCATTCGCGAGCGCATGACGATCCAGGATCTCGACATCGTCACCCCGCAGAGCCTCATCAACATCCGCCCCGTCACCGCGGCGATCAAGGAGTTCTTCGGATCGAGCCCTCTGTCCCAGTTCATGGACCAGACGAACCCGCTCGCCGAGCTGACGCACAAGCGCCGTCTGTCCGCTCTGGGCCCCGGCGGCCTTTCCCGCGAGCGCGCGAACATGGAAGTGCGAGACGTGCACTACAGCCACTATGGCCGTATGTGCCCGATCGAGACGCCGGAAGGTCCGAACATCGGCCTGATCTCCTACCTCGCGACCTACGCCCGCATCAATGAGTACGGCTTTATCGAAGCGCCGTTCCGCAAGGTCGACCACGAGACCTGCCGCGTGACCGACGAGATCGAATACATGACCGCAGACGTCGAGGACCAGTACATCGTCGGTCAGGCTGCCGAGCCTGTCGATGAAAACGGCTGTCTCGTCAACCAGCGTATCACCTGCCGCCACCGCGACGAGATCGTCGAGGTCGACCGTGACCGCGTCGACTATATCGATATCTCCCCGCGTATGATGGTCTCCATCGCGACGGCGATGATCCCGTTCCTGCCGAACGATGACGCGAACCGCGCCCTGATGGGCGCGAACATGCAGCGTCAGGCCGTTCCTCTGCTCCGCCCCGAGGCGCCGATCGTCGGCACCGGTATGGAGCATAAGATCTGCATGGACTCCGAGGTCGTCATCCTCGCCGAGGGCGACGGCATCGTCACCAAGATGGACGCGCGCGCCATCACTGTCGCCTACGACAACGGTGAGACGAAGGAATACAAGCTCACGAAGTTCCTGCGCTCCAACCACGGCACGTGCATCAACCAGCATCCGATCGTCGACGTCGGCGAGCGCGTGCATGGCCGCCGCCTGAACGAGAACGGCGTGTGGGAAGATCCCACCGTCCTTGCCGACGGCCCCGCGACCGATCAGGGCGAGATCGCTCTGGGCCGCAACATCCTCGTCGGCTTCATGACCTGGGAAGGCTACAACTACGAGGACGCCGTTCT
>ENA-OURV01002666-OURV01002666.1-human-gut-metagenome-genome-assembly--contig:-NODE-2666-length-12079-cov-3.762059_pt1 | contig 12079 bp, 10 predicted proteins | sample MGYA00242141_ERZ509072 | MGnify/ENA primary metagenome ERZ509072 (study PRJEB26280, sample SAMEA2338763) | human gut metagenome | biome: human gut; feature: human-associated habitat; material: faeces... | reverse complement strand
AGCAGCAGATACGCGACCTCCTCATAGCCGAACGTGCCGCTTTTCCGATGGGCCTCGACAATATCCTCGACGCTGATGCCGCGGTAGTAGAGCTTGCCGGGCATCGGCACGCGCTCGCCGTCCATCATATAGTAGCCCTGGACGCTGCCGACCTTGCTGACGCCGATGAGCACGCCGGTGCCGTCCGCGTTCCGAAGACCGCGCTTGATGCTCTGGTCCTCAAAATAATGCGCGTCGATCGCGTACTGCTCCGCGATATTCTCGCTCAGCCGCGCAATGTCGTTTTCAAGAAGCGTCGTCTGTTCCGTCATGGATCAACACCCTCCTGCATACCGTTTCCCGCATTGTACACGATATCCGCGTGAAATGCAAGTATAATTTTTGAATTATGCAATCTTTTTTCTGTATCCTGCAAAATTTCTGCGATAGGCAGTCGAAATTGCAAGCTGAAATTTTAGTAAATTCATATCGGTCGCAAATTTCTGCAAAAAGCGCCCGTCCTCCGCGTTCCGTGCGTGAAGGACGGGCGTGGCTTTCAGGGGATGATCCGGCTGGGCTTCTGATAGCGCTCCTGCTCGGAAAAGATGCAGCCGCAGTATTTCTGCATGTAGAGGCCCATCTCGCGCGCCTTGGCCTGCCCCTCGCGAAAACCGGGGCGGAAGTCACGGTAGTAGAATTCGACGCCGTACTTCTTGCCCATCGTCTCGCCCACGGCCTTTAAGAGCTCGTGGTTCTGATACGGAGAGATGAGCAGGGACGATGTGAACGCGTCGTAGCCGTGGTCGGCGGCGTATTTGGCCGCCGTGCCGAGGCGGATGGTGTAGCAGTGCGCGCAGCGGTGGTCGATATCCGCACTCACGGCGCGGACAAAGTCGCGCAGGCCGTAATCCTCTAAAATATGCACTTCTACATGCTCTTTTTCCCCGTATTCGAGCAGCGTGCGGCGGCGCGCGTCATACTCCGTCCAGGGGTGAATGTTCGGGTTGAACCAGAGTGACGTGGGCTCGATCCCGTCGGCGCGCAGTGTGTCCACGCAGTAGACCGAGCAGGGGGCGCAGCAGGAGTGCAGCAGCAGTTTATCCATCAAAAAAGACCAGCTTTCCTTGTGTCGTTTCTGCCAGCATACCACAAGCGCGCGGCAAAGTCCACGGGAAAAGAAAATTAAGCGAATGGCGCAGGATCGTTCACGATTTATACATTGACTATTCAATCGAATGCGTAGTATAATACATTGATTATTATGAACAAGTATGCCCATGCGGCAAAGGAGAAAATGTATGTGGATCGCGGACGGTTGGGAAGATTATGAGCTGCTGGACTGCGGCGGCGGAGAAAAGCTCGAACGCTGGGGAGATTATCTTCTCGTCCGCCCAGATCCCCAGGTAATCTGGGATACTCCGAAAAAGGAAAAAGGATGGCGCAAAATGAACGGCCACTACCACCGCAGTTCCAAAGGAGGTGGAGAATGGGAATTTTTCCAGCTTCCAAAAGAATGGACCATTCAATATTCCCTGCCTATTAATAAGAAGTTAACGTTTCATTTAAAACCTTTCAGTTTTAAACATACCGGATTATTTCCGGAACAGGCTGCCAACTGGAACTGGTTTTCCCAGCTCATTGCAGACGCCGTTTCCAAAGGACGCCAGGTTAAGGTTCTTAATCTTTTCGCCTATACCGGTGGGGCAACACTTGCGGCCGCTGCGGCAGGTGCAAGCGTAACCCATGTAGATGCATCCAAAGGCATGGTCACCTGGGCAAAAGAAAATGCAATTTCTTCCGGTCTGAAAGATGCCCCGATCCGGTGGCTGGTCGATGACTGTGTCAAATTTGTAGAGCGGGAAATCCGTCGTGGGAACCATTATGATGCCATTATCATGGACCCGCCGTCTTACGGTCGCGGACCAAAAGGGGAAATCTGGAAAATAGAAGAGAGCGTTTATCCGCTCATCCAGCTCTGCAGCCAGATTTTAACGGACAATCCGCTCTTCTTCCTGATTAACTCATATACCACCGGTCTGCAGCCGGCAGTTCTTTCCTATATGATAAGCACGGTGCTTGGCACCGCCAATGGTACAGTCACCGCCAGCGAGATCGGTCTTCCGGTTTCCTCCAACGGACTGGTTCTTCCATGTGGTGCCAGTGGGCGCTACGAAGCTACCGGGATTTAACCAATCCCTTTTCTTTCCACTTTCCGCTCTTCCAGCGAAGGTACATGCCAACGGCACGGACGCATTCATCACCAGTCATACCGATGTATGCGCCCACGGCCAGAAGGCCCAGACGGATTCCAAACAGATACGTTCCCCCAACTGAACACAAAATCATAAAGCAGGCACCCATCACTACCGGGAATACGGCATCCCCACTTGTCTTTAATGCCTGTCCGTACACCAGATTGGTTACACGGCCTATCTCAAGTACGATGTCAATTGCCAGAAGTTTACCGACAAGCGACACCATCTGCGGATCTTTGGAAAACAGCTGCATAATCCAGCCGGAACAAAGCGTAAACACCGTCTCCAGAATAACTGCAACAATCACTCCGATCACCGCTGCTTTTTTCGTTCCACGGTCACACGCATCATACTCTTTCGCACCGATATGCCATCCCGTCATAATTGCATTTGCCTGTGCAAGTGCCGCACCTACACAATAGGAAAAATTTGTGATCTGCATTGTGTAGGAACGCGCTGTCACATTAAGCCCCTGCGCATCCATCTGATTCAGGAAACGGATCACCAGTGTCATGGAAACGTTATAGATCGCGGTCTCACATGCAGATGGAAGCCCGATACGGATGATCTGTCCCATCACTGCCCGGTTGCTCTCTCTCTCCGGATGCTGTTTTGCTTTCACCAAAACAGCACCAAGCAGTACAACAATCACCAGATTGATGATGCGTGAGATCACCGTAGCGGTAGCAACACCCGCCACCCCTTTGTGCAGTACAAACAGGAAAAATGCATTCAGGCAAAAATTAATAACATTACCGATAATTGATGCATACAACGGTTCTTTCGAAAACCCAAACGCTCGAAGATAACTCGAACAGATCGGAATCAGTGCATTTAAAATACAAAATCCGCCCACGATCTGCAGATAAGTTTTCGCCGGCTGCATCAGTGCATCTGCCACACCGACCCCAGAGAGAATGGTCCCTGCACCGAGTGATAAGAACAGAGACATTATTACGCCAAGCACTGCATTAAATGCCAGTCCAAGCTGTCTGGCCTGATATGCCACCCCCGGTCTGCCTGCCCCGATATTCTGCGTCATGACGGCCACCATTCCGGAGGAAATCACAGAAAACATAATAATAAAAATCCCTATATATGTATTCGCAGTTCCCACCGCCCCTACCGCCTGATCATTTACAGACGAAAGCATCAGGGTATCAACCATTCCCGAAAGCATATACAAAAGTGTTTCCAGACAAATGGGAATAAAAAGCTGCGTTAAATTTTTTCTCCTCTGTTCCATTTATGGTATCTCCTTTCTTTCGTATTCATTTTATGCCCTTTTTTCAAAAAATGCTTGCATTTTATCGCCTTATAATTGCATTATTTCTACTTTTCCATTATAATTTAGGAAACTGACAGAAGGAGGGACTTCATGTATCCGGAACTCAAGGAAAACCGTCCGCACGGCACAGACAATTACCCCTATACACAATATCACATGCACAATATTTTCCATGCTTTTCAGATTCCCGTACACTGGCACGATGAGCTTGAAGTTATTTACACGAAAAAAGGACCTTTAAACCTCCTGATTGACGGGAAAGAATATACTGCTGAGGACGGTTCGGTCTATTTTGTTGCTCCGGGGCAGCTTCATCTGATGGGATCGGCAGCCGGGGATGTCGACTACTACACCCTCCTGTTTCCTCTCGAATTTATTTCGTTTCAGTCGGATGATTCTTTGGAACGGGAACTTTTCTTTCCCCTGCGGAACCACACCCTCTCCTTTCCCTGTAAACTTCCAGAGGATGACGACACAGCAGCAAAGGCATCCGTTCTGCTTGATCAGATCATCAACGCCAACTCTGACGGTATTGCTGCGAACCAAAAAAACGGATACCAAAACCAGCTTGGCACCCGCATTCTTCTCCTGAAACTTGTGCTTCTTATGGCAGAACAGGATCTGTTTTATCCCAGCCATACCAAAAGCACCAGCAGTCTCCAGAAAGAGTTGTTATCTTATATTCAGCAAAATTACTGTTTTCGCATTTCTCTGCACGATCTCGCCGGACATTTCCATATGTCCGAAAAATATATCTCCCGGTATTTCCGGGAACATTTCCAGCTTACGCTCTCGCAGTATATCACGTACCTGCGGTTATCCCACGCAAAGCATCTGCTGGAAACCACAAGTCTCTCCATCACAGAGACAGCACTGCAGAGCGGCTTTCCAAACGTAAGCTATTTTATCCGGACATTTAAAAATACTTTTCATGTCCCACCGCTGCAATACCGCAATTCAATCCGCTAGAGGATACGCTTCTTTCGCAGAAGAAGCAGGATAATCACACAAATGATCACCATAATTCCGATGATAATAGCAAATCCGTGCGCAGTATTGGCAAACGGGACCCAGTGCTCGTTGACATTCATACCGTAAATTCCGGAAATAACCGTAGGAATCGCCATAACCAGCGTGATGACTGTCAGCGATTTCATGATGGAATTCATCCGATTATCGATGACCGATGACAACAATTCTCTGGTACCGTTTATGATGTCACGGTAAATACTTGTCATCTCAATTGCCTGCTGGTTCTCTACGATTACATCCCCGAGCAGTTCCTTATCCTCCGGATACTGCTCCAGCCGCTTGTATCTTGTCAGCCGGTCAAGCACTACTCCGTTGGCACGAAGGGATGTCGCAAAGTAGACCAGTGTCGATTCCAGTTCATGCAGCGCAATCAGATCCACTTCCTCCGTATCATCCCCGACACGTTCCTCAATCTCCGTACGCATCTTGTCGATGATACGAAGATCACTCTGATAAAGCACCGCAATCCGGTACAGGATCTGATAGACAAAACGAAGCTTTTTTTTCGTGCTGAATTCCCGGACACGGTTATTCAAAAACGCCTGAAGAACCGGTGTATCCTCCGTACAGACTGTAACGATCTCACCCGATGTAATCAGAATACCAAGCGGTATGGTCGTATACGATTCTTTTTCATGACGGATCTCGATCGACGGGATATCGACCAGAATGAGAGTATAACCATCCTGTAGTTCGATACGGGAACTCTCCTCTTCATCGAGTGCGGCCAGCACATCTTCAACATCCATATCCAGAGCATCCGCGACCATCTGTCCCTCCGCGACACTGGGGTTTACCATCTGTACCCATACGCCATCCTGAATTGTCGGTTCTTCATGAATCTTTCGGTCATCTGTTCTGTAATATTTAACCACCGGATTCCCCTCCTTTCGTATCGTCTGTACGGAATTATTTACTGTAATGTATTATAGCACTCTGTATAACTTTCCTACCAGACTTTTATTGCGAATCATGGAAAGATTATTCAAAAACAGCACATCATTCACGTTCTTGTCCTGTGCAAGTTTACTGATACTTCCTGTCCAATAACGGTAATCCACGACATACACCGTCTGATAATGATCAACCAGAAATGGAATAAATGCATTTCCGAACGATTCTTTTACAACAATGCAGGAACTTCCATCCGACAGATCCTTGTTCTCAATTTCCGTGTATGGATTATCACTTGCAATAAACGTACTGTATTTCAGTCCCGCATTGTAATTCGAAACATCATAAATTACCGGCCAGTCATATTTTTTGCCATCCGATGCCGTCACATGGCATATGCTCTCAGCATTTGGGTAATATGCTGTCACAGTATCCGGATTCGCCTTCAGCTTTGCATCCGAAGTATCATTATAAAAAGATCCCAGAAATCCGTCAAAATCCTGTTTTTTACTATATGCATCCAGCGATTCCGGCGTAATCCCTTTTGCTTTACAGAATTCCGTATATGCGTAATAAGCACCAAGTGTCGTCCAATGATGATCCGTCCGAAAATATTCATACTCCGTCCGATGCTGCATAAGCACGTCATATACGTCCACGTTTTTTACATGTTTGTCCATTTTTGCCTGGATCTTCTGCATTGCGTCATGCTGATCGGAAGACGAGATTTTGTCTTTCAAATTATCCGGAAATGTAATTCCCGAACTGAGGGGAATGACAAGATCATACACATCCGATTTTCCGGCCAGAGTATCCGCTACCTTATTTACACTTTTTGCATAATTGTCTGCTACTTTGTCCAGATAGGTGTATAACTCATATGCTGTATCATCCACTGTCACAACACTTTTGTAATCTTTCATTTTTCCATCCGAAGTGATGGACGGATATTTTGTTTCCTCTTCCGCTTCCTGCGTGACATCCTGTGTGGAATCCTGTGTTCTTTTCTGTGTTGTGGTCTCTGTTTCTGTCTTATCTATTCCTTCTTCCTGCCTGTTCCCGCAACCCGAAAACACCGTTACGGCAAGTATGGCAGCAAAGATTATTTTACTTACTCTCTTATAAACCATTTATCTTACCTCTTTTCCATTTTAAATTCTTCCGACCAGTTTATACAGATTCCGGTCTGAAATAAAATTTGTAATATTATAGAGAACGAGTACATCTGTAATCTGATGTTCTTTCATATATCCCTCTACATTTCCATTATAATACCGTAAGTCAATCATGGTAATCTGTCCATAGTTTTCTGTTGCAAACGGCACAAAGGTGTTTGCAAACGAATCCTTGATGACGAGCAGATTGCGATCCTGATGTCTGGCATGGTCTGATACAATCTGTACCGTTCCGTAATTATCTCCGAAAAAGTATTTATATTTATCCTTTTGACTCAGCTGCGCTGTATCGTAACAGCTGTCCGTCTGTTTCTTTTCATCAATTGTCAGACTGCAGCCACTTCCGTATGCCTTCTGCTTCGTATCTCCATACGTCCAGATACTGTCATATGCCGAATCCGCATCCAGTATTTTGGAATACAGGCTTCCACGGAATTTTTTGGTCGCAACCTGTTTTTTCAGATCAGCCAGCGGCGTGCTCTCCATCCCGGTACTGTCACACCATGTTTCATAGGCAAGGTAAGCGCCCTCACTCGTCCAGTGATGATCCGTTTTGTAATAGATATAATCCTCATTATGGGAAAGTAGTTTTTCCCTCACATCTGTCACACGACAGTCCTTCATCTGTTTTTCAATCTGGTCAATATACTTTGCCTGATCAAACAGCCGTGCATGTGCCGGAAGTTTATCGGCCATTACCAGCCCGGATGACGGGACAAGCAGAAAAGATATCCGGTCCTTTTCTACATTTTCAGAAGCTTTTGCGAAAAAATCCTGCACCGCTTTCACATTGCGGGCAATCTGTTTTTCATCCACATCTTCCGGTGTGATTTTTTCAAAATCATAGCCGTCTTTTCCCACATAAGCCCCTCCGATATCTGTGTCTTTGCAGGCTTTCTGAATTCCGGTTTTTACCGTGATCCATCCATCGCGAAAACAGATCTGATCCCTGAGATAATTTTCAAGACCATCCTGAAATTTTCCACTCAATATATTGTCAACCGTCAGTCTGGGCGGTTCCGCCAGATATCTGTTTTCGTTCGGTGAGAACTCACGATCTTTCATCAGCAGGCTTCCACCGGATACCAGCGCAAGAAACGCAACAAAAATGACAATCATTGTCACACTGATTTTTTTCAATGATCTATGCCTCCTAAAAACGGAAATATAAAAACGGATTGTAACTGTCTCCTACCAGAAATGCAAAGGACACCAGCAAAAACACAACCATGAGAACCGGCTTTGCTATGGTCCATCCTTTCGACGTTGCAATCGCATCGTAAACGGTAGCATCCTTTCCCTGCTTTAATCTGCGCATCCAGACACGGTAATCAATAGATGCCGCGATCAATGCCACCAGAAGTACCGCATTACTTCCAAGGAAATATAAGAAATCAGAATCCGCAACTGCCACATGTCCGATTCCAAACATTGTCTTTAAATATTCTCCCAGCTGGTGAATATCCGTCTGTGCAAAAATTGTCCATCCAATAACCACGAGAAACATGCTGTAAATATGCCCGATCCAATTTGGAAGTTTATCCAGCCATTTAAGCAGGAACAACTTTTCAATCATGAGAAGCACACCATAATACACACCCCAGAGTACAAAGTTCCAGTTTGCCCCGTGCCACAGACCGGTCAGCATCCATACAACCATAATATTAAACAGCTGCCGTACCAGACCCTTACGGTTTCCCCCAAGCGGAATGTATACATATTCACGGAACCAGGAACTTAGAGAAATATGCCAGCGTCTCCAGAATTCCGTAATTGTCTTTGACATGTACGGGAAATTAAAGTTTTCCAGGAAATAGAATCCAAACATTCTGCCCAGTCCGATCGCCATATCCGAATATCCCGAAAAATCAAAATAAATCTGAAAACTGTATGCAATTGCACCAAGCCATGCCGTAGCCACCGACATGTGATTCAACTGTGAAATGGAATCCCACAGACTTCCGATCTGATTTGCCAGAAGCACTTTCTTTGCCAGACCCACGGAAAAACGAAATGCTCCTTCGGAAAAATCTTCCAGCGTGACTTTTCTGTGCATGAGTTCTTTTTCCACCGTTTTATACTGCACAATCGGTCCTGCGATCAGCTGCGGAAACAGGGTTACATAGGTTGCAAATGTAAGAATGTTTTTCTGTGCTGCAACCTCCCCGCGATAAACATCAATCGTATAAGACATTGTCTGAAAGGTATAAAAAGAAATTCCAATCGGAAGTGCTATATGCAGCAGCGACAACCCTGCCCCTGTAATGGAATTGATACTCCCGATAACAAAATCCGTGTACTTAAAAAACCCGAGGATGGCAAGGTTTCCGCACAGATCAACGATCAGTGCGGCTTTTGCTTTCCCCGGACAGTTTTTGTTTTTAAAGTGCTCGATCAACCGCCCATTCGCATAATCAAATACAATCGAAAACAGCATGATTAATACATAGACCGGCTCTCCCCACGCATAAAAGACCAGACTGAAAACCAATAAAACAAGGTTTCTAAGCCTTGCCGGGCAGAGATAGTACAGCAATAATACGATCGGTAAAAATGCAAGTAAAAATACAAAACTACTAAAAACCATTTTATTTAAACGCCTTTTCTATAATTTCTTTTGCCTGGTCCGAATCCCCGGACACACACAGAACCACATACTGATTTTTCTGCTCCAGCACCGCATTTCCAATCCGTTTTGTCTCTTCCGGCACATAATCCTGGAAAGAATCCGCCTGATCATCAAGATATTTCTGGACATCTTCCATGGTTTCTTTTGCCTGATTTGAATCTTTTGCGGTAAAAACACCTACCTCTTCTGCCGTAGAACCGCTTCCGGCATACATAACAGAATCAACATCTTCCGGTAAATCTACAAGCATTGAAATTTCATCCGCTGTCAGTTCCTTTAATGTATCATCATATTTAATCTCTGTTGCAAGCGATTTTGCAAGAGCCTGCGCATCAATTGTCTTTGCTTCCCCACCGCATCCTGCAAGTAAAAGTACTCCTGCTGTCAGTACTGCCAGCAGTCCTGTCTTTTTCATCATCATATTTTCCGATCCTTTCTTTTTATACACCCTGATATTTCTCACTCTGTACACGAATCAGTTCTTCATCATCAAAATAATTGATTTTCATCGCCTGTTTTACTTCAGAAAGTGTCTGTGCTGCAACTTCACGCGCTGCATCACTTCCTTTTTTCAGAATTTCATATACTGCCGGAATGTCTTTCTCAAATTCTGCCCTTCGCGCACGAATCGGAGCCAGCTCTTCCTGAATGACGTTGTTCAGGAATTTTTTGATTTTTACATCTCCAAGACCGCCTCTGGTATAGTGTTCCTTTAATTCATCCAGATTATGATATTCCGGAAGATATTCTTCAAAATGTTCCGGTTTGCTGAAAGCATCCAGATAGGTAAATACACAGTTTCCTTCCAGATGTCCCGGATCAGAGATCTGAATATGTGTCGGATCCGTGTACATACTCATAATCTTTTTTTTGACATCACTTTCCGTATCTGAAAGATAAATACAGTTCCCCAGGGATTTGCTCATCTTCTGTTTTCCATCAATTCCCGGTAGACGCATACATGCCTCATTCTCCGGAAGCAGCACATCCGGCTCCACCAGCACCTCATCATAAATGGAATTGAATTTACGAACAATCTCCCTTGTCTGCTCAATCATTGGAAGCTGATCTTCTCCCGCTGGTACAACCGTTGCCTTAAAAGCAGTAATATCTGCTGCCTGACTGATCGGATATGTAAAAAATCCGACCGGAATACTGGTCTCAAAATTGCGCATTTTAATTTCTGACTTAACAGTCGGATTCCGCTGCAGCCTGGAAACAGTTACCAGATTGGCATAGAAAAACGTAAGCTCTGTCAATTCGGAAATCTGTGACTGGACAAACAATGTGGATTTCGCTGGATCCAGCCCTGCAGATAAATAATCCAGTGCCACCTCAATGATATTCTGACGCACCTTCTCCGGATTATCAAAATTGTCGGTCAGTGCCTGTGCATCCGCAATCATAATAAAAATCTTCTCGAATTCACCTGAATTCTGTAATTCAACTCTGCGCTTTAAAGATCCAACATAATGACCTAAGTGAAGTCTACCTGTTGGTCTGTCACCTGTTAATATAATCTTAGACATAGACCATCCTTCTTTCATCCCAAAATTGTAAAAATTATATCATACTTTTACGCAAATGGCAAAATAGTTTAATATAAATTGGCAGAATAACTGCAATTCCTGCAAGGAACGTAAGCCCCTCATTCCAGCACACTGCATCAAAGCCAAAATGTGGTATCAGAAGTACAGCAACAGCTGCCCTTCCAGCCATCTCAGCAAGTCCTGAGAGGATAGAATATTTGCCATATCCCATACCCTGAACAGAGTATCTCGCAGTAAACAAAAGTGCAAGCTCCGCATTAAACACACTTATATATTTTATGAATTTCACAGTGTAACCGACAACAACCGTATCGGCTGCATCTACGAATATAAGCGCCATATATTTACCTGTAAAAAAGCATACAACCATAGTAATTACAGAATAGATAAGACCTATCTCCAAAGTTCTCTTAAATCCCTCACTTATACGGTCAAATCTCTTAGCTCCGAAATTCTGTCCAACGAATGATGAAAGAGCTGTTCCCAACGCATTTAACGGACACAGAATCAGGTTCTTAATCTTATATCCAGATGTAAACCCAGCAATAGCTTCCTCTCCTAATGCATTAACATAATACTGCAGAATAATAGCTCCAATTGCAGTTATAGAATACTGCAGTCCCATTGGCATGCACATTTTAATAATGTTCTTCATGTAATACGGATGGAACTTTCTTTCATCTGCATTAACTGGAAATAACAGTTTGTACTTCTTAAAGATATATACAGCACTAAGAACACCTGCAATTCCCTGTGAAAATATAGTAGCAATTGCAGCTCCGGCAACTCCCCACTTCACAACAACAACCAGAAACAGATCAAGAAAAATATTAATAACTGTCGATACTGCCATAAATATAGTTGATTTTTTACTGTCGCCAAAGGCCATAAGAAGTCCGAAACAGAAGTTATACAGAACCGTCAACGGAAGTCCTAAGAATATAATAACAAGATACACATGTGCATCTTTAAATATATTTTCAGGTGTCTTTAACCACGTTAAAAAGAGTCCACTCATAGACGCTGTAACTGCTGTCATAATAACCGCGATTGCAAGCGCAAAGTAGACTCCATTAACAAAATATTTTCTTAAATCATCATTCTTTCCTGCTCCAAATGCCTGTGACACAGGAACACTTATTCCTATACATGAACCTATACAGAAATAACATACTATATATGTAAGAGAAGATGTTGCACCAACCGCTGCAAGTGCCTTAGAACTTAAGAACTGTCCGACAATAGCTGCATCCGCAATATTATAAAGCTGCTGCAGT
>ENA-OURV01002655-OURV01002655.1-human-gut-metagenome-genome-assembly--contig:-NODE-2655-length-12116-cov-3.999834_pt1 | contig 12116 bp, 9 predicted proteins | sample MGYA00242141_ERZ509072 | MGnify/ENA primary metagenome ERZ509072 (study PRJEB26280, sample SAMEA2338763) | human gut metagenome | biome: human gut; feature: human-associated habitat; material: faeces... | reverse complement strand
AAAATATTTTTAATAATTATTGCCTGTGTGTGATATATTAATATTAGGGAAATTGATGAAATTAAATAAAAATACTTGCTAAATATTGTAAAAAATGTTAATATATAAAAAGTAAAAATGTTATATAAATAAAAACGTAAAAAAAGAGGAGTAAGTTTAAACTGTCTATAATAGAGAAAAGAAGTATTAGCTGTAAGCTTCTTATAGAATAGAAAACAGAAGGTTGCTTTTTTAGTTGATATATAAAATATATTCGTATGGCATACGTTATAAGCTAAATGAGATACTAATTATTATTTAGTAATTAAGGTGGTACCGTGAGAAAAATCTTCGCCCTTATTGTAAGGGTGGAAGGTTTTTCTTCGTTTATATAAGGAGGAATGAAAATGAAACAACATAAACTAGATGGAAGCTATAATCCAAATGAGTTTGAAGAAGAACTTTATGATGAATGGGAGAAAAATGGCTATTTTAAGCCAAATATGAAAGAGGGTGCAAAATCATATTGCATTGTTATGCCACCACCAAATGTAACAGGCAAACTTCATATGGGGCATGCTTTAGATGCTGCAATTCAAGATTTTCTAATTAGATATAAAAGAATGCAAGGATTTAATACCCTTTGGGTTCCAGGAACAGATCATTCTGCGTTATCCACAGAGGCTAAAGTAGTTGCTGCAATGAAAGAAGAGGGTCTAAAAAAGTCGGATATAGGAAGAGAAGCTTTCTTAAAAAGAGCATGGGATTGGACTAAGCTTTATGGAGGCACAATCGTTTCTCAACAAAGAAAGTTAGGATGCTCTTGTGATTGGTCTAGATCAAGATTTACACTAGATGAGGGGCTTACAAAAGCTGTTCATACTGCATTTAAAACATTATATGATAAAGGATATATTTATAAAGGAAAAAGAATGGTAAATTATTGTACAGGTTGCAACACCTCAATTTCAGATATTGAAATTGAATACAAAGAAGAAGCCACTCACCTTTGGTATATTAGATATAAAATAAAGGATGAAGATGAATATTTAGTAGTTGCAACAACAAGACCAGAGACAATGCTTGGAGATACAGCAGTTGCAGTAAATCCGAAAGATAATCGTTTCAGTAAATATATTGGAAAAACATGTATTTTACCAATTATGAATAAAGAAATACCAATTATAGGTGATAGATTTGTAGAAATGGAATTTGGAACTGGGGCAGTTAAAGTAACACCAGCACATGATATGAACGATTATCAAGCAGGATTAGACCATAACTTGGAAATGATTGAAGTTTTTGATGAAAACTTAATTATGAATAATTTATGTGAAGAATTTGCAGGAATGAATATATATGATGCAAGAGAGAAGATAGTAGAAAAGTTAAAAAGTATTGGAGCTTTAGTAAAAATAGAAGATTATACTCATAATGTTGCTAAATGTGATAGATGTCATAGTACAATAGAACCAAGAATTTCAGACCAATGGTTTGTAAAAATGGGACAGCTTGCAAAACCTGCAATAGAAAAAGTAAAAGATGGAACAATTAAATTTGTTCCAAAGAGATATGAAAAAACATATTTTAATTGGATGGAAAATCTTAAAGATTGGTGTATTTCTAGACAAATTTGGTGGGGACATCAAATACCGGTTTATTATTGTAAAGAATGTGGAAATATAAATGTTGAATTAGGAAAAGTTGAAAAGTGTTGTAAATGTGGTTCTACAAATTTAGTTCAAGATGAAGATACATTAGATACATGGTTTAGTTCAGCATTATGGCCATTTTCAACACTTGGCTGGCCAGATAAAACAGTAGATTTAAAAACATTTTACCCAACAGATACACTTGTAACTGGATATGATATTATTCAAGCTTGGGTTTCTAGAATGATATTTTCTGGATTGGAATATATGGGAGAAAGACCATTTGAAAATGTTTTAATACATGGTATTGTGAGAGATAGCCAAGGTAGAAAAATGTCTAAAAGTTTAGGAAATGGAATTGACCCATTAGAAATTATAGAAAAATATGGAACAGACAGCCTAAGATTTTCTTTAGTACTAGGTATAACAGCAGGAAATGATATACGTTATATGCCTGAAAAGTTGGATGCTGCTTCTAATTTTGCAAATAAACTATGGAATGCTTCAAAATTTGTACTAATGAATTTAGAGGATTATGAAGATAATACAAATGAATTAAATCTTTGTTATGAAGATAAATGGATATTGTCAAAATTAAATACAATAATTCAAGAGGTAACTAATAATATTGACAATTTCGACTTAGGAGTTGCCACTCAAAAAATATATGATTTCATATGGAATGAATTTTGCGATTGGTATATAGAAATTGTAAAAACAAGATTATATGACAAGGAAAATAAAACAAGAAAGGCAGCTCAGTATACACTAAATAAGGTACTATCAGATTCCTTGAAATTGTTACATCCTGTAATGCCTTTTGTAACAGAAAAGATATATAAACAATTATACAATAATGATGAAAGCATAATGATTTCTAATTGGCCAAAGAGTGATGAAAAATCCAATTTTAAAGATGAAGAAGAACAAATAGAAAAATTAAAATCAATAATTGTAGGAATTAGAAATGCAAGAAATAAAATGAATGTACACCCTTCTAAAAAGGCAAAGTTAATTTTTGTTACAAATAAATACAAAGATTTAATAGAAAATAGTAAATTATTCTTAGAAAAGCTTGGATTTGGAAGTGAAGTTATTATTCAAGAAACAAAAGAAAACATCGATTCTAATGCAATTTCTATTTTAGAGAGTAACTTGGAATTATATATTCCATTTGAAGACTTAGTAGATTTAAAAGCAGAAAAGGAAAGACTTGAAAATGAAAAATTTAGATTAGAAAAAGAAGTAGAAAGAGGAGAAAAAATGCTTTCTAATCCTGGTTTTATTAATAAAGCACCTGAAAGTAAAGTTCAAGAAGAAAAACAAAAACTTGCTAAGTATAAAGAATTATTAAGTGCAGTTGAAGAAAGACTTGCAAGTATGTAAAAATAGATATATTTTTAGTATTAGTATAAAAAAAATAAAGAGCACAGATAGAACGAATCAAATTGTTTTAATCTGTGCTTTATATTTTTTTTCTTGAATACAATCCATTCAAATTACTAGTAAGAATAAAATGTCGAAAACTTCTCATAAATCGATAAAACTTCTTAAAATTTGCTATTGGAAAAAAATGGCAAACAGTTTATAATAAATACAAACAAAAGCTAAGGGGGTATGAGGATTTGAATTGTAAATATGTTCAAGCAGACAAGCTATTATGGCTACAAATAACAGAAGAAATTGATCATCACACTACAGAAGAAATAAGGAGGAAAGCAGATTATGAAATTACGAGATATATGCCTAGAAAAGTTATATTTGATTTTAATCAGGTTACTTTTATGGACAGTGCAGGAATAGGAATGTTAATTGGAAGATATAAGGTTGCAAAAATGTTAGGAAGCAATATAGAAATGATTAATGTTAAACCAAGTATTAAAAAAATTTTTGAAATGAGTGGAGTGTTAAAAATTATTCCAATAAGTAATGAAGTAGATTTAAGAGTATCTTAAATGATGTAAATTTTTATAGAATCTAAAACTAAATTTTATATGAAATAAGAAAGGAAAGTATAAAAGCTATGAAGAGTTTATATGAAAATGAAATGAAATTAGAATTTTTAAGTAAATCTAGTAATGAGGCTTTTGCTCGTATATCTGTTGCAGCATTTGCTTCACAACTAGATCCTACTATAGAAGAAATGGCAGATATAAAAACTGCAGTATCTGAAGCAGTTACAAATTGCATTGTTCACGGTTATGAAAATACTTGTGGCATAGTAAAAGTTGTGTGTAAAATTTTTGCAAATTCTATTGAAATAGAAATATCAGATACAGGAAAAGGCATTGAAAATGTAGAACTTGCAAGAAAGCCGTTATATACCTCAAAACCAAACTTAGAAAGGTCTGGAATGGGCTTTACGATCATGGAAAGTTTTATGGATGAAGTAAATGTGGATTCTGTGCTTGGACTTGGAACAAAAGTTACAATGAAGAAAATAATAAAAAAAGACGAGATACCAGAAGAAATAATAAATGAAGAAATTACAAGCAAAGGAGACGATAGAAGGGTGGCTTATTAATTAATGTATGAAAATAGTATGGAATTAATTTATCAGGCACAAAATGGAGACCAAGAGGCAATGACTAAAATTGTTGAGGAAAATAAAGGACTTGTGTGGAGTATTGTTAAAAGATTTAGCCAAAGAGGATATGAATTAGATGATTTATATCAAATAGGTTCTTTAGGATTTATAAAGGCAGTAAAAAAATTCGATACAAATTTTGAAGTTAGACTTTCTACATATGCTGTACCATATATTTTAGGAGAAATAAAAAGGTTTATTAGAGATGATGGACCTGTTAAAGTAAGTAGAAGTATAAAAGAATTAGGTACAAAAATTAGAGAAGCACAAAGAGAATTTATGAAAAAGAATGGAAGAGATATAAAAATAGATGAACTAGCAAAAATTTTAAAGGTATCAAAAGAAGATATTGCAAGTGCTTTAGATTCATTTAGACCTGTAGATTCAATTTATGATGTGAGTTTTCAAGGGGATGAAGAGGGATTAAGTTTAATAGATAAAATTAGTAGTAATGAAAATGAAACAAATAAATTAGTAGATAAAATATGCATAACTGAGTTAATTGAAGACCTTGAGAGTAGAGAAAAACAGCTTATTTTATTAAGGTATTATAAAGGTAAAACTCAAAGTGAAGTTGCCAAAATACTTGGAGTTACGCAGGTTCAGGTCTCAAGAATAGAAAAAAAAGTTTTAAATTCAATGAAATTAAAACTAGCAATGTAAGAGGATATAAAAGGAGGGTATAGAAGAATTAAGGTTACAAATAAAAGTAACAAATTAATAATCTATACATGTAACTAGAAAATAATGAAAAGAATATTTATATATTTATTAATTTTAATACTTATATCTTTTGCTATACCAATTATATTTACTAGTAAATTTGGAGAAAATAAAGAAACGTCTTCACATGAAATAAATCAAGAAGATAAAAAAATAGAAGAAAATGAGAACATTAGTAAAGAAAATGAAAATAACAATAGCAAAGCAGTTTATGATTATAAAAAATACAATATAGTAAAAGTATTGCATGCAAAAGATAATAATGTAGAAGAAATGGAATTAGATACTTATTTATACGGTGTTGTATCAGCAGAAATGCCTGTAAGCTTTGAAAAAGAGGCTTTAAAGGCTCAGGCAGTTGTTGCAAGAACATATACTATATATAAAATAACTAATAGTGTGGGAAAACATGAAGGTGCAGATATTTGTGATAATTCAAATTGTTGCCAGGCATGGATATCAAAAGAAAATAGATTTAGTAAATGGGAAGGACAAGACAAGGAAGAAAACTGGAATAAAATTGTAAGTGCAGTAGAAGAAACTAAAGGGAAAATTGTCACATATCAGGGTGAAGCAATTAATGCCTTTTTTCATTCGAATAGTGGAGGAACAACAGAAGCACCGGTAAATGTATGGGGTGGAAGCGGATATCCATATCTTCAAGCTGTTCAAACATCAGGTGAAGATGGGTATTCACAATATTATTCAGAAGTAACATTATCTAAGGATGAACTAACAAAGAAAATGCGTAATAAGTATAGTGACTTTTCTATTAATTTTGAAGATGAAGGACAAATAAAAGTAATAGAACATACCGAAGGTGGAAGAGTTAAAACAATTAAGATTGGAAATAAAAATTTATCAGGAGTAGAAGCAAGATCCATGTTTGGTTTGAAATCTGCAAATTTTGAAATAAAAAGAGAAGGTAATAAAATAAAATTCACTGTTATAGGATATGGTCATGGAGTTGGAATGAGCCAAACAGGTGCAGATAGTATGGCAAAATCAGGAAGTAGTTATGAAGATATTATAAAGCATTTTTATACAGGTGTGGAAATAACAGATCTATGAAATTAGCTGTTATTTTGTATAAAATTTCTCAAAAAGGAAATAATTATACTAAAGAAAATTAAGGAGGAATTTATTTTATGAGAAAAGATATACAAAAAGAAAGACAAGGGGCAAAAAAACAAAGAATTTTTTACTTATCTAGTGGTGTTTTTGCTGTTATTATTTTAATTATAGCAGTGGGACTTATAATATCTGGAAATATGCAAAATGATAGTATGGAAAAAGCAGAAAATGAAGAAATAACAAGCCTTGCGGAAGCAGGAAATAGAAGTACAGAAGCAAAACAAGCAAGTTCACAAGTTGGAAAAAGTGTAAACGAGGTTAAAGAAGAAAGCAAAACACAAAACACAACTAACAATGTTATTGTTGTACCAAAAACAGAAGAAAAAAAATCAAAACCATCAACTACTTCAAATACAATTGACGAAATTCCTGCAGTAGATGAAAAGAAGACAGAAGTAAAAAAAGAAACAGAACCAGTATTTGCAATGCCAGTATCAGGCGAAGTTTCAAAGGAATTTGCAAAAGACAAATTAGTTTATTCTGATACACTTAAGGAATGGGTAACACATAGTGGAATTGATATTAAGGCTGATAAAACGACTGTTGTAAAATCATCTGAAGCGGGAACAGTAAAATCTATAAAAAATGATCCGCGTTATGGATTAACTGTTGTAATTGAACACTCTTGTGGATATAGTACAGTTTATTCTAACCTTTTAACTGCTGAATTTGTCGTAGTAGGTGAAAAAGTAGAAAAAGGTCAGACCATCGGAACAGTTGGAAATACAGCTACTTTTGAAATAGCAGATGATTCCCACTTACATTTTGAAATTCTAAAGGATAATGTTCAAATAGATCCTGGTATGTATATAAAATAAATATTGTAATATTATAGTAAATAAAAAGGCAGAGGCTATTGTTAAAAAGGTTTCTTGCCTTTTTTATTTAATAAATATTGGGTAAAATTTAAATATTAATTTCTTTGATATTGTGTGAAAATTATGGCCCGAATAAAAACAAAATATTAATTTATTTTTCTAAATCTATTTTAATTAAAAAAATAAAATGATATAATATAACATGAATAAGCATAAAGGAGAAAAAATTAATGTCAGAAGTAAAATGGACTGATGAACAAAAACAAGCAATAGAAGAGAAAGACGCAAATATATTAGTTGCTGCTGCAGCGCGGAAGTGGAAAAACGGCAGTTCTTGTTGAAAGAATTATTAATAAAATATTAAAAGAAAAAGTTGATATAGATAAAATTCTGGTGGTTACATTTACAAATGCAGCTGCAAGTGAAATGAGAGAAAGAATTTTAAATGCTATAGATGCAAAAATAGAAGAAGCACCAGATGACTCTTTTTTACAAAGACAAATTATATTACTTAATAAAGCAAGTATTTGTACCATTCATGCTTTTTGTTTAGAGGTAATTAGAAATAATTTTTTTGAATTAGATATACCAGCGAATTTCAGAGTTGCAGATAGTAGTGAAATACAGCTTTTAAAACAGGATGTTATTGAAGATTTATTTGAAGAAAAATATCTAAGTGAAGACAAAGGGTTTATCAAGCTTATAAATACCTATACAGGCTATAGAGGCGATGAACCTTTGAAAGAAATGATTCTTTCTCTATATAAATATATACAAAGTGCTCCTTTTCCTGAAGAATGGTTAAATCAAAAAGTAAGTATGTTTAAACCAGAAAATGGTGCTATTGATTTTGGACAAACTGTTTGGGGTGAAATTCTATTAGGCTATTTTAATGATGAACTGCAAGATTCTATAATCAAGCTAAAGAAATTAGAAAAGGATATTAGTAAATTTTCGGAACTTGAGAAGTTTATTAAAGTAATTTCTATTGATATTCAAAACTTAGAAAATATACAATCTAATATATATTCATGGGATAAGACTTATGAGTTAATACAAAATCTCAAATGGGAAAAGTGGCCAATAGATAAAAAAATCACATTAGAAATGAAAGAAAATGCAAAAAAAATTAGAGATGATATTAAAAAGAAAATAAATTTAAGTTCTGGAAAGATTTTGTTTTGCAACTCAAAAGAAGCTATAAATGATATAGAAAAAATGTATCCTGTTTTGGAACAGTTACAAAAAATTGTAATAGAATTTATGAAACGATTTGCAACTAGAAAAAAAGAAAAAAACATTATAGATTTCAATGATATAGAACATTTTGCTTTACAAATATTAATAAAGAAAAACGAAAAAAATGAAATATTTGAAAAAACAGAAATTGCCAAAACATATGAAGATAAATTTGTTGAAATTGCAGTTGATGAATATCAAGACAGCAATTTAGTACAAGAATATATTCTAAGTAGCATATCTAAAGGGGATAATATGTTCATGGTTGGAGATGTTAAACAGAGTATTTATAAGTTTAGACAAGCAAGGCCAGAGTTATTTTTAGAGAAATATGAGAAATATCCTTTAAAAGAAATGCAAAGTAATGAAAAAAACTTAAAAATTAAATTGTTTAAAAATTTTAGAAGTAGAAAAAATATATTAGATTTAACAAATTTAGTATTTCAAAATATAATGAGCAAAGAAGCAGGAAATATTACATATAATGAAGAAGAATATCTTAATTTAGGAGCAAAATATGAAAATCCGAAAGAAGATGTAAAGCCATTTGGAGGTGTTGCACAATTACATATAATCGATTTAAAGGAAAACAAAGATGATGAAGAAAGTTTAGATGAAGAACAAGAAGAAAGAGAAAACATAATAGAAAATGGAGTAATAGAAGCAAAATTTGTTGCAAAAAAAATAAATGAACTTATAAAATCTAATTATATGGTTTACGATAAGAAAATAGGATACAGAGAAGTTTCATATAAAGATATTGTTATACTTCTTAGAGCTACTTCAAATTTAGCACCTATTTATGAGAAGGAATTAATTAATAATAATATACCAGTTTTTAGCGATGCTTCATCTGAATTTTTAGAAAGCATAGAAATACAAACTATATTATCAGTATTAAAAATATTAGATAATCCAACGCAAGAAATTCCGCTAATTACAGTTATGCGTTCAAACATAGGGGGATTTACAGATGAAGATTTAATAAGAATTAGAATTTGCGATAAAGAAAGTAATTTTTATGAAGCACTTATAAAAGCGCAATTACAAGTGGAAAAGAACTTAGCTAAAAAAATAAATGATTTTTTAGAAAGATTGAAAGACTGGAGAAAAAAATCTAATATTATGGAATTAGCTGAATTAATTTGGCTAATTTATACACAGACAAATTTTTATCATTATGTTGGTTTAATGCCAAATGGAGCCCTAAGACAAGCAAATTTAAAAATGCTTTTTGAAAAAGCTAAAAAATATGAAGATGCAAGTTTTAAAGGGCTGTATAATTTTATAAATTTCATAGATAAAGTTCATAATACAAGTAATGATATGTCTTCTGCTAAAATAATTGGTGAAAATGAAGATGTTGTAAGGATTATGAGTATTCATAAAAGTAAAGGACTAGAATTCCCTGTTGTTTTTCTATGTGGTACAGGAAAAGGATTTAATTTAAGGGATTTAAATGAACCAATATTATTTCATCAAGAAATTGGGTTTGGACCCAAATTTATAGATGAAGAAAGAAGAATTGAATATAATACTTTAGCAAAAGAAGCAATAAGAATAAAATCACATAGTGAAACTTTATCAGAAGAAATGCGTATTTTGTATGTAGCTCTAACAAGAGCAAAGGAAAAAATAATTATTACAGGAATAAGTAATGATGCATCAAAAAGCTTAAAACAAAAGCAAGAATTGTTAGAAATGTATGAAGCTGTGCAAAATAAAGATAAGAAAATAAATTCAAAACTTATAAAAAAATACAAAACTTATTTAGATTGGCTTGAACTTGTTTATATTTTTAATAAGGAAGATATTAATAAAGTGTTAACATTAGATATTCATTCTAAAGATGAAGTCTTAAAAAATGAAAAAAGAGACGATAATACAGAAGAAATAAATGTTATGGATAAAATAAAAGAAAAAGTAAAAAATGTGAAATATGATGAAAAATTATTTGAAGTTTTGAATTGGAAATATAAATTTGCAGATTCAATTTCTATACCTACAAAAACATCTGTAACTCAAGTTAAAGAGCTTGAGCAGGAAAAAAAGTTTAAGTTTCAAAAATATAATATTGAAACTGATGAACTCAGCAATATTAGTATAAAAGATTCACCTAAATTTTTAGCTAAAGAAGAGAAAATAACAGGTGCAAAAAAAGGTACACTTATGCATTTATGTATGCAAAAAATGATAGAAAAAATGGATTATTCATTTGACGATATTAAAGATCTTATTCAAGATTTGGTTAAAAAGGAAATTATACTTCCTAATGAAGCAGAGGCAATTAATATTAAACAGTTGTTACAATATACAAAGTCAAATTTATGGAATGAACTAAAAAATGCCAAGGAAATACATAAAGAACAGCCATTTTATTTAAATATGTCAGCAAAAGAAATATTTGGAATGGAAAATGATGATTATATATTAGTACAAGGTATTATAGACTTATACTACATAAATAGCAATAATCAACTTATCTTAGTAGATTATAAAACTGACTATATAAATGAAAAAGAAGAGGAACAATTAATTATAAAATATAAAAAACAACTTGAGTTATATAAAAGAGCACTGGAGAAAAGTACTGGAAAAGTTGTAGAGAAAGTGTATATATATTCAACTGTTTTAAATAAAGAAATTTTATTGTAATCATAAAAAAACAGAAAAACCAGCCATTTTTGATGGCTGATTTTTTTGAAGTCTTATAATTTAAGACTTTTTTGGAAGTTGCAAACAGAAAAACTTAGTTGTTGTATACGTATATACAACAATCATAGTATATGAATGTCTGATGCATAAGAAGTGGCATTATAGCGAGTAAATCATCTTTACTTCCAGAAATGATAGTATATTCACCACATACCTCTTCTACAATCCGGGACAATATTGCCTCCATGAGATTTAAACCTCCTTTACTTTAATGTAACAAATATTATACTGTAAAAAAATGTAAATGTAAAGAAAAACTTATCGTCAAAATAAAACATAATATGACCAAAAATGCTATTTACTAAAACTTAAAAATATGATATATATTATATGGGTGATACAATTAATTATGAGAATAGATAAATTTTTAAAAATTGCAAAAGTAATAAAAAGGAGAACTGTTGCAAATGAAGCAGCAGATAATGGGAGAGTTTTTGTAAATGGCAAACAGGTTAAACCAAGTTATGAAGTCAAAATTGGAGATGTAGTTGAAATAAGAGAGAAAGTTGCTAAAAACATAGATATAATATATGAAGATAAAGATATTATTGTAATAAATAAACCATCTGGTTTACTTACAGTCGCAACAGAAAAAGAAAAAAATAAAACTGCATATCATTTAGTTATGGAATATTTAAAAAAGAAAAATAAGAATAATAGAATTTTTATAATTCATAGACTTGATAAGGATACATCAGGAATAATTATGTTTGCTAAAAACGAAAGAGCTAAACATTTATATCAAGATAATTGGAATGATATAGTAAAGAAAAGATGTTATTATGCAGTTATTGATGGAAAAATGGAAAACAAAGAAGGAACGATTAAAAGTTATTTAAAAGAAAATGGTAATATGGTATATTCTGTAAAAGATAGAAGTGGTAAACTTGCTATTACAGAATACAAAGTTTTAAAAGAAAGAAAAAATATTTCTCTTTTAGATATTAATTTAAAAACAGGTAGAAAAAATCAAATAAGAGTACATATGAAAGAAAATAAAACACCAATACTTGGTGATTTAAAGTATGGTGAAAAAAGTAAATTAATTAATAGACTTGCACTTCATGCATATAAGTTAGAACTTGTAAATCCGGTTACGAAAAAATTACTTACTTTTGAAATAAATATGCCAAATGAATTTAAAATGCTGTTTAAATAGAAATGCACCATAGTATGTATTTCTTTTTTTTTAAGCAAAATAATAATGGTGATAAATATGAATATTTTAATAACAGGTTCAGCATCTGGACTTGGATATAATGCTGGAAT
>ENA-OURV01002652-OURV01002652.1-human-gut-metagenome-genome-assembly--contig:-NODE-2652-length-12132-cov-5.538462_pt1 | contig 12132 bp, 11 predicted proteins | sample MGYA00242141_ERZ509072 | MGnify/ENA primary metagenome ERZ509072 (study PRJEB26280, sample SAMEA2338763) | human gut metagenome | biome: human gut; feature: human-associated habitat; material: faeces... | reverse complement strand
TTGTGTCGGCGCGCATTTAACACAAACTCGGCATGCGCAGCAAGCGTGCGCAGAAATGAGAGGTTGAAAGAATGATTTTAGTAATTGATGTAGGAAATACAAATATTACATTCGGTGTATATGAGTCCAAAAAACTGGTTACGACGTTTCGGATGACATCCCGGACGATGCGTACTTCGGATGAATACGGCACGGAGATTCTGGCGATGCTGCAGAACAATCAGATCGACCGTCGGAAGGTCGGAGGCGCAATCATTGCGAGCGTTGTGCCGAAGGTCATGCATGCGCTGATCGGCGCGGTTGTGCGCTATCTGCATACCGAGCCGTTGATCGTTGGCAGCGGAATCAAAACCGGCATCAAGATCACTTCCGAGAACCCAAAGGAAATCGGACCGGACAGAATTGTGGACGTAGTCGCCGCTTATGAAAAGTACGGCGGTCCTGTGCTGGTTCTGGATTTTGGAACAGCGACGACCTACGACCTCGTTACAGAGGACGGAAGATTCGGTGTCGGCATCACCGCACCCGGCATTCGAATTTCTGCAAAGGCGCTGTGGGAGGATACGGCGCGCCTGCCGGAGGTTGAAATCAAAAAGCCCGATTCCATTCTGGCGCGGGAAACGATTTCCAGTATGCAGGCAGGTCTGGTTTACGGACAGATCGGTCAGACCGAATATATTATCAATCAGGTCAAAAAAGAAACCGGTATCACAGATCTGAAGGTCGTTGCGACCGGCGGACTGGGACGGATTATTGCCGACGAAACAGATACCATCGACATTTACGACAGCGCCCTGACGCTGGATGGACTGCGGATTCTGTACGAGAAAAACTGCAGCGGAAAATAAGTTCCGGGCAGCAGAAGGGTGTGTTCTGCTGTCGGAAAACGCAGGAAGTAAAAAGTGCTTCCAAAAAAGGAGGAGTATGAGACAGCTTACGATCGGAAACGTGAGCCTTGCAAATCCTGTGATTTTAGCGCCAATGGCAGGTGTCAGCGACCTGCCATTTCGTTTGCTCTGCCATGAGCAGGGGGCAGGAATGGTCTGTTCGGAAATGATCAGCGCAAAGGCGATTCTTTATCATAACAAAAATACCGAAGAACTGATGCAGATTCATCCGGACGAGGGAACGGTTTCCCTGCAGCTGTTCGGCTCCGATCCGGATATCGTCAGTGAGATGGCCAAAAAGATCGAGGAGCGTCCATTTTCTGTTTTGGACCTGAATATGGGCTGTCCGGTACCAAAGGTGGTCAACAACGGCGAGGGCAGCGCCCTGATGAAAAATCCCCTGTTGGCGGGGAAAATTATCGAAAAAACGGCAAAAGCGATTCAAAAGCCCCTGACGGTAAAAATTCGCAAGGGCTTCGATGATGCGCATGTCAATGCGGTTGAAATGGCAAAAATCGCGCAGGAATCCGGCGCTGCGGCTGTTGCGGTGCACGGCAGGACGCGGGAGCAGTATTATTCCGGAACGGCGGATTGGGACATCATTGCGCAGGTAAAGCAGGCGGTAAAAATTCCTGTTATCGGCAACGGGGATGTCGTGGACGCGGCAAGTGCGCTGCGGCTGTTTGAGCAGACCGGCTGCGACGGCATTATGGTCGGACGCGGCGCACAGGGCAACCCTTGGATTTTCCGGGAAATTCTGGCAGCGCTGGAAGACCGCGAAATTCCGGCACGCCCGAACCGCCGGGAGCTGTACGAGATGATTGTTCGGCATGCGCAGCTGTCCTGCACCTACAAAGGCGAATATATCACTGTGCGCGAAATGCGCAAGCATCTGGCATGGTACACGACCGGCCTTCCCCACGCGGCCGGGCTGCGCAGGCAGATCAATAGCATGGAAACGATGGAAGAGCTGATGGAGGGAATGAAACTGCTGCTGGAAGCATAAACTGGCGTATGAGAGAAATCGCTTATTTTATGCTGGAGCCGCGTGCCGGGGAAGCGCTGTCCTCCCGTTTGGGCAGCCGCGCACTTCGCTGGGAAACGCCTCGACTGGAACGTTTTTTGTGGCGCGGCTATCGGGTCAGCCTGTATCTGTTTCCCTGCCGCCTCGAGGGCACGAAGCGACTGCACTGGTGGATGGAGCGGATTGGAAGCGCGTTGGAAGAGCAGGGGACTGTGCTTTGGCTTGCGCCGGAGCTGGAAGCCGCCTGGGAGGATTGGCAGCCGCCATTGCCGGATGCCGCGCTGGCGGCAGAAATTCTGCGCGGTCAGCCGTTTCGAGAAAATTTGGTGCTGCTTGCGGATACAGAGGAAACAACGGGACAACGGAGCCATGGACGCGAAAACGGTATCCGTCCCGTGTCTCGTCTCTGGCAGGAGGACTTTTTGCGTCTGGTGTCCGTAGATTTAAACGGCTTGTATCTGGTGGGGCAAAAGGAAGCAGCGTGGGAGCATTTTTCAGACTGGCTGTATGAGGAAAGCGGTCTGCCAGTCTGTTTTGTAAATAGAATACCAGAAACAGATGGACGGGAAACCGTTCTTGTGGAGCTTCGGGCAAATGCCCGGATTTTGAAGGAACATCCGGAATTTGGAAGCCTGTATGTGGATTTGACGTCTGATGTCGAAAAAAGGCGGCAAATCAGGGAAAAAAGAGCCGATATCTCCTATATCTCCGCCCGAAATTACCTTGACACTGCCCTGAAAGCACGGTATAATGCGATTTGATTAAAAGAAACGAAAGGGCGCGGGAAAATATCCCTGCGCCCGAGATTTTTCATGAGGTAAAAGGAAAAGCAAAATGGAAGAAAAAAAGAATATCCTTACCTATCAGGGACTTCGTAAATATGAAGATGAGCTGCATGACCTGAAGGTTGTCAAACGTCAGGAAGTAGCACAGAAGATTAAAGAAGCAAGAGAGCAGGGCGACCTTTCCGAGAACGCGGAATATGATGCAGCAAAGGACGAACAGCGTGATATCGAGGCGAGAATCGAAGAGCTGGAAAAGATCTTGAAGAATGCAGAGGTCGTTGTAGAAGATGAGGTTGACTTAGACCGCATCAACATCGGCTGTCAGGTTAAGATCCTGGATCTGGAATACGATGAAGAGCTGGATTACAAAATCGTCGGCTCTACAGAAGCAAACAGCTTAAAGGGTAAAATTTCCAACGAATCTCCGGTTGGCAAAGCGCTGATTGGTGCAAAGATCGGAGATGTTGTAGAGGTAGAAACCCAGGCAGGTGTGATTAAGTACAAAGTGCTGGAGATTGAACGTTCCAACTAAGGACAGGTCCGATCTGACCAGCTGGAAAAGGAGTAAGTAAGGTGGCAGACGCACAGAATAATCAGAAAAATCAGCAGCAGGATCTGAACCAGATCCTGAAGGTAAGAAGAGAAAAGCTTGCTGCACTGCAGGAAGCCGGAAAGGATCCGTTCCGTCATGTAAAATATGACGTGACTGCACACAGCAGGGACATTGTGGAAGGCTTTGAAGAGCTGGAAGGCAAGACCGTCAGCATCGCAGGCAGAATCATGTTCAAGCGTGTGATGGGCAAGGCATCCTTCTGCAATGTTCAGGATTTAAAGGGAAGCATTCAGGTATATGTAGCCCGCGACAACATCGGGGAAGAGCCCTATGCAGATTTTAAAAAATATGACGTAGGCGATATCATCGGTGTAAAGGGTGAAGTATTCAAAACCAAAACCGGTGAAATTTCTGTACATGCTTCCGAAGTGGAGTTGCTGACCAAGAGCCTGCAGGTACTTCCTGAGAAGTTCCACGGTCTGACCAATACCGACCAGCGTTATCGTCAGCGTTATGTCGACCTGATCATGAATCAGGATGTTAAGGATACTTTTGTAAAACGTTCCAGAATCATCAGCGCCATCCGTCGTTATCTGGATGGACAGGGCTTTATGGAAGTGGAGACTCCCATGCTGGTTGCAAATGCCGGCGGCGCTGCTGCAAGACCCTTCGAGACGCATTACAATGCGCTGGATGAGGATGTTAAGCTGCGTATTTCCCTGGAGCTGTATTTAAAGAGACTGATCGTAGGCGGTCTGGAGCGCGTTTACGAAATCGGCCGTGTATTCCGTAATGAAGGTGTTGACACCAGACATAATCCGGAATTTACTCTGATGGAGCTGTATCAGGCATTTACCGATTATCACGGCATGATGGATCTGGCAGAGAACCTGTATCGTTTCGTTGCGCAGGAGGTTCTGGGCACAACACAGATTCCTTACGGCGAGTATGTTCTGGATCTGGGCAAGCCCTTTGAACGCATCACCATGCTGGATGCTGTTAAAAAATATGCAGGTGTGGACTTCAACGAAATCCATTCCGATGAAGAGGCAAAAGCGGTTGCGAGAGAACATCACATTGAATTCGAAGAGCGCCATAAGAAGGGCGATATCCTGAGCCTGTTCTTCGAAGAATATGCAGAAGCTCATCTGATTCAGCCTACTTTCGTTATGGATCATCCGGTAGAAATTTCTCCTCTGACCAAGAGAAAGCCGGAGAATCCGGATTATGTAGAGCGTTTCGAGCTGTTTATGAACGGCTGGGAAATGGCAAACGCTTATTCCGAATTAAACGACCCTATCGACCAGAGAGCACGTTTCAAGGCACAGGAAGAACTGCTTTCCCAGGGCGATGAAGAAGCAAATACAACGGACGAAGACTTTATGAACGCACTGGAGATCGGTATGCCTCCTACGGGCGGTATCGGTTTTGGTATCGACAGAATGGTAATGCTGCTGACCAACTCTCCTGCGATCAGAGACGTATTACTGTTCCCGACAATGAAGAGCCAGGGCGCAGCGAAAAATGCCGCAAATAACGCAGCACAGGCTGCACCGGCAAAGGCTGCTGCAACCGATCTGGCGGAGAAGGTTGATTTCTCCAACGTGAAGATCGAGCCAATCTTTGAAGAAATGGTAGATTTTGATACCTTTGCAAAATCAGATTTTCGTGCAGTAAAGATCCTGGCTTGTGAAGCAGTTCCGAAATCCAAGAAGCTTCTGAAGTTCACATTGGATGACGGAGAACGCAAGGATCGCGTGATCTTAAGCGGTATTCACGAGTATTACGAGCCGGAAGAGCTGGTTGGCAAGACAGCAATCGCTATCGTGAACCTGCCGCCGAGAAAGATGATGGGAATCGAATCCGAAGGTATGCTGATCTCAGCAGTACATGAGGAAGACGGTCATGAAGGACTGAACCTTCTGATGGTAGATGACAGAATTCCGGCTGGTGCAAAGCTGTACTAAGATGAGAAACGAAGCCTTGCGGCGGTGTGCACTTGCAAGCACCGGCATAAGGCGAAAAATGCATGGAGACGGCAAAGCCGTTGGATTTTGGAGAAAAATGAGTGGGCAATCAAAAAGAACCAGAGACAAAGAACTCTTGGTGAGCTGTTCTTTTTCCTTGTTGATGAAAGGGCAGACATTATTTTCAGCAGATCACTTGGCATTCAAAGGGCTGATCCTTTTAATATGCCGTTTTTCAGATGTCTAAAAGCAAATTATTCTGTACAAAAGACGAAAATAGAGTAAAATTATTTTAAGCAAGCAAATTTCTGGTTCAGGGAGGAGGACCGGTAATCATTGAACTTTACATGAACCTGAACAATCGTTGATATTAAAAGAAAGGGCAGAACTTTTGCAGGGTAAACTTATGAAAACACAGGCAAGGGATATGACAGAAGGCAGTATTGCCAAAAATATCATTCTGTTTTATATTCCACTGGCAATTGGCGGTCTGTTTCAGCAGCTTTACAGCTTTGTGGACAGCGTCGTTGTCGGGCGGGGAATCGGAGCGCAGGCGCTGGCAGCAGTCGGCGCGACATCCATTGTAGTCTGGCTGACGCTCGGATTTGCAATGGGGATTACAAAAGGATTTTGCATCCATATTTCACAGGCCTACGGGAAAAAGGATTATCATCTGGTAAACCGTGGATTTTTTGTTGCATCCGTTTTGTCGCTGATTGTGGGAACGATGATCTCCATTGTCGGATCTCTGGCGATCAGAGATTTCTTGATTCTGATGCATACGCCCGGAGAAATTCTGGAGCAGTCGCTGGATTACATTAAAGTGATCCTGCTGGGGTTTGTGATTACAGTTTTGAATAACCTGTTTATGAGCGTTTTGCAGTCTCTGGGGGATTCGTCTACGCCATTTTGTGCGCTGCTTGTTTCCTCTATAACAAATGTTGGTCTGGACTGCGTATTTGTACTCATACTGAAGTGGGGTGTGCAGGGAGCGGCTGTGGCAACGGTGTTGTCTCAGGTATTTTCCTTTGCGATTTGTGGCGCAGGTTTGAAAAGATTGAAATTTGTCAGTATTTTAGACGGCAGTAAGAGCAAAAATGCACGACTGACAGTCAGAATGTTAAAAACCGGGCTGCCGGTCGGAATTATGAGTATGGTAACGGCAGTCGGTGGAATGATCCTGCAGTTTTTTGTAAACGATCTTGGTGCGTCTGCAGTGGCGGCTTATGCGGCGTCCACCAAAATTCGCAGCGTGATCGGAGAATTCAGCAATGCGCTGGGAATGACATTTATGACATTTGTCGGTCAGAACTACGGTGCGCAAAAATATGACAGAATTAAAGACGGTGTTCGGATGGGAGTGATTCTTTCTATCCTGATTCATATTCCGCTGTCTGCCATTGAGATTTTCGGCGGGAAAAGGATCGCGTCGCTGATGGTGACAGATCTGTCAGTACTTGAGTTGTGCAGACAATATCTGCTGATTGTGGGAATTTTCGTCTTTTTCCTGGGATTTCTGATGGTATTTCGAAACTGCATTCAGGGAATGGGAAATACATGGATTCCGATGCTTTCCGGCGGACTGGAAGTCATCAGCAGACTGATTTTTGGATATTGGCTTGGCAGGCACAGCTTTATGGGGATTGCCGCTGCAGAAGCCTCTGCATGGATCAGCGTCAGCATTATGCTCGGGAGCTCATTCTTTATTTTGTTTCGTAAAGTTCTCCGGACACAAACGCCGGAAAACGCAACAGATACAGAAAACATAGGAAGGGTTTCATAAAACAGGAGGATGTAAGATGAACACATTTCATGTCAGGAAAACAGGAGACGTTATTTTGCTTCATCTGGGAAAAGGCGATGATATGCTGCAGTGCCTGAACCAGGCCATTACCGAACACAAGATCAAAAACGGAGCGGTTGTATCTATGATTGGAACGTTGGATAAGGCGCGATATCACATGATCCAGACCACCGAGGAGGATCCGACCAACGGTTTTTATACCGTGGAAGGACCGATTGAAGTGGCTGCCGGGCAGGGGCTGATTATAGACGGGGAGCCGCATATCCATATCTGCATGGCAACACCGGAGACTTCGTATCTGGGACATCTGGAGGAAGGCTGCAGAGTACTGTATCTTGCAGAGATCGCAATTGAAAAATACAGCGATGAAGAATTGACGAGAAAAAGGGATAAATTTGGAATTGCAACGCTGAGTTGGAAGTAAAGGGGCAGAACTGAATAAGGAAATACAGATACCGTTCCATTGTCAAAAGATGATGGAACGGTATTTTTACTTGTAAGCATATGGGTATGGTATAATTTTACTAATATATTCGATGAAAATAAATGAAAATACAATATATTGACAAATATACGAAGCGAAACTAATATGTACTTATAACGAATGAACAGAAATTATAACGAAAAAGGAGATTATATGAGCATAATTTTACAGGACAAGTTTTTCGGCTGTATCTGTGGCTGTCATATCGGTTCAGCAATGGGAGCTCCTGTTGAGGGAATGACTTATGAAGAAATTGACAGGAAGTACGGCTATGTAGACGGGTATCTTCCGTACCAGCATTACGGAAATGGCTGGGACAGGGAACCCGGAACGACAGAGGACGGCGTGGAACGACAGAAGCTGATGATTTCCGCGATTATGGAAAAAGAGGGAAGAGTCACAGCGGAGGATGTCAGGGCTGCCTGGAACAAATACGCAAATCCGAATGCAGGAGGCTGGGTATCCGAACCGTTTGAAGGGGTTCTTCTGAAAATGGCCAAAACCGGAATACCGGCAACCGATCTTGGCAGATATTGCGATTACGCCGGACTCAACAGCTTTGCAAGGGCGTGTCATCCGATCGGTCTGATCAACGCAGGCAATGTAGAAGGCGCAAAAGAGGATATCCTGCAGGTCGGACAGCTGTATCAGACAACGAACAGCCGCGGGCTGAAATGGGCATGTGTCACTGGCGTAGCAATAGCGGAGGGAACGAAGCCTGGCGCAACCGTGGATTCTGTGATCGGGGCAATTTTTGATCACTGCGATCCCGACGTCGTTGTGAAAGAGATTGACGAACAATTGAAAAAAGCGGCAGGCTGCAGCGACATTTTTCAGCTGAGACAGCATTTTGATTCCATTTATAACGGATTTGGAATGCCGTATCCGTTCAGCTATGCGAATGAAGTTGTCACAAAGGGCGTCGTTATTTTTAAGATGGTTCAAGGAAATACGAAGGAAGCGATCCTTGCAGGCGTAAATATGGGACGTGATACAGACTGTGTTGCGGCAGTTGCCGGTGGAATTGCCGGTGCACTTTCCGGAAGTGAATCAATTCCGGCAGACTGGATCAGCCAGCTGGATTACGCCACGAGCATCAATCCACATACGAATTCCAAACGAACCCTGAAAGAAAATGCAGATGGCGTGTATCATGCATTTAAGAAAATGCTGAAACGGCAGCAGGCTTACATTCAGCAAATGGATATCGACTGACAGGAAGGGGAAGACATCAGGGGAAAATGAAGTGAATGATCTGCAGAAAGCAGATAGACACAAAAAAGATTCGTTTTTGTGTCGGTAATAAAAAGGAGGACATAGTATGAAAAACAAAAAGGTACTGGCGATTGTGATGGCAGTCATGACTGCTGCATCCGCTCTTGTAGGCTGCGGCGCTACAGAAGCAACAGCTCCTGCGGATACCGCTGTGACGACGGAAAAAGAGGATGATGCCACGGCGGAAGCAGCTCAGACGACTGACGGCGAACAGGTGACCATCACTTTCATGCATGACTGGCCGGAGTACGAAGAGGAATTCAAACAGATGATATCCGATTTCGAAGCGGCAAATCCGGATGTCAAGGTTGAGACACAGATAATCACCTGGGACGTTCTGACACAGACTTTGACAACGGCCTTCGCTGCTGGCGAAGCTCCTGATGTAGCATGCTGCTGGGCAAACCAGATGGGTTCGTTTAATTCCGTAGGCGCTACATACGATCTCACTCCTTATTTGGAAGAGAATAACAATGAATGGAAAGACTCCCTGCTGGCACCCGCTGTACAGTCCGGTACTGTTAACGATCAGGTCTTCTGCATACCGTTCAGAACAACCTGTACCGTGCTTGCATATAACAAGACGATGATGGAAGAGAACGGCTGGGAAGTTCCCACCACGTTGGAAGAGTTTGAAACATTGCTCGGCGAAGCTGCAAAGACCGGAGTAACACCTCTGTTGACGCCTGGTAATCCTCACGGCTTTCAGATTGCATCCCTGGTTGAGACTTTTGCATTGCATTACATGTACGATGCAGGATATCTTAAAAACAATGACTATTTGACAGGTCACTATACGGATGTTGCCAAAGAATATGCTGAAGCAGGAGCAAGATTAAGAGACTGGGTTGACAAAGGTTACATTGATGCGGATTCTCTTGCTATGACGAGAGAAGATTCTACCGGTCAGTTCTATTTGCAGAAAGGTCTGTTTGCATTCGTAAACAACAATGAACTGACAGATCTTGAAAAGAACTCCGCAGAAGCCGGTTTCGAAATTGGCGTTATGGCGTTCCCTGCACCCGAAGGCATGCCTACCCTGCTTCACAACTTTGGTGTTGACGGATTCATGGTTTACTCCGGTACCAAGTATCCGGAACAGTCCGCAAGATTCTTAAAATATATCACAAGCAAAGATGTACAGCAGAAATTCGGTAACGAGACACTGTCTGTAATGGCAAATAAGGACTGCACCTATGACAATGCAAACCAGAGCGAATTTGCAGAAATCTTCTCCAGCGCAGAGAGCTATAGAAAAAACTATGACTACAATGCCGGCGATATCGGATCAGATACTGGTGATCTGGAAGCAGAATTTCTCTCCGATCCTTCCGAAACTCCTGAAGAATTCGGTCAGAAGATCGAAGATGCGTACGTCAAATTACTGGAAGAAAACGGTAAGTAATAAATAGCGGCAGACTGAAATAGGGCTGGCAGAAAGTTGACTGCCAGCCCTATTTGAAAGGGTGAAGATATGAAGAGCAAAATGAATTATAAAACAAGGCAAAAGCTCATGGGATATGTTTTTCTGATTCCCGGTTTTGTATTTTTGGGATGCTTTCTTGTTTTCCCGTTTTTTAAGAGCCTGGTCAGGAGCTTTACGGATTGGAATGCATTCGGTTCGGATCTTAGTTTTGTTGGATTGAAAAACTACATTGAGCTGTTTCATAATGACGAATATTGGGCGGCGATCAAGGTCAATCTGGTTTTTGCAGTGGTTTCCACACTGATTCAGACAACCCTCGGTTTTTTGCTTGCATTTGCAGTATATTATATGACTCCGAAGTGGCAGCAGTTTTATAAAGTAGCTTTATATATCCCGGTCGTCCTCCCCGCTTCTGTAGTGGCGGTTATGTGGAAGTTTATGCTGAACAAGGATATTGGTCTGGTCAATACGCTGCTGCGCCTGGTTGGTCTTGACAATCTGACACATGCGTGGATCGGGGAGAAGAGCACTGCCCTCGGCACGGTTATTGCGGTAAATACCTGGCAGTATATCGGTTTTACGATGGTTTTATTCTATATTGCGATGATGAATATTTCCAAAGATGTTCTGGAATCCGCAGCGGTTGACGGCGCGACCAAAAAAGATCTGTTCTTCAATTTTTTCCTTCCGCTTACTGCGGGAACGACGGAAACAAACGTCATCCTTTCCATTTCCGGCGGTATGAAATCCTTTGCTCTGTTCTATATGCTGACCGGCGGTGGCCCCGGCAAGGCGACGACTGTAGTTGCACAGCTGATTTATACTACGGCGTTCGTTGATTTCAAGTTTTATAGGGCGCTGGCAATGTCTACTGTGCTGTTTATCATCATTCTGACACTGGTGCTGATCAGCAGACTGATTGGACGCAGGTATAACTACGAATAAGCGAAGGGGTGAAAATAATGAAAGAAAAAAAGAAACTCACAATAGGAGGGATATTCAGTCAGATCATTCTTCTGATTCTGGCAGTGATTGTGCTGTATCCGCTGGTGTTTATGTTTCTGACATCCGTAAAATCCAATCTGGATGTTCTGACGAACCCTTTTGGCATTACGACCTTTAAACCGGAAAACTATGTTTCTGCATGGAAAATTGGTAAAATTGGAAGCTTTTTCATGAACAGTGTTATTATTACGATTATGACGCTGGCAGTGCAGTTGATCGTTATTATACTCGCATCCTTTGCGCTCGGGAAATTAAGACCGTGGGGCAGTGGATTCATTGAAATACTGTTTTTGTCCGGACTGTTTATCACATCTGAAATGCTCACAATCCCCAACTTTACGACGCTGAAAGCGTGGGGACTGAACGGGACGCGGCTTGCGTTGCTGCTTCCGTATGTTACGCTGGGGCTTCCGACGGCAACCTTTATTATGATTAACTATGTAAAAGGCCTGCCGAAAGAGCTGGATGAAGCAGCACTGCTGGACGGCTGCTCCCTGCTGCAGAACCTGTTTCGGATTACGCTTCCGCTGTTAAAACCGGTTATCGCTACCGTAATGATTTTTAACTTCCAGGGTACCTGGAGTGAATTCTATTGGGCACTGATTGAAATTAAAAAGGATTCCTTAAAAACGCTTCCGCTTGGTCTGATGAACTTTAATTCCATGTACAATACGGATTATGGTGTACTGTGTGCAGGTCTGTGTATCGCGACCATTCCGGTGGTTTTGTTGTATCTGAAGTGTTCCTCTTATTTTATCGGCGGTATGGTAGCCGGTGCAGTTAAGGGATAAATTTGATGGACTGTAGAAATTGATACGAGGAGAAAAAAGACATGAAGGATTTTGAAAACGATTTAATTTATTATCACAATCCGGATCCGATCGAGGAGCCGCGGTTTATTTTGAATTCCGTAGAGGAACTG
>ENA-OURV01002643-OURV01002643.1-human-gut-metagenome-genome-assembly--contig:-NODE-2643-length-12154-cov-2.515249_pt1 | contig 12154 bp, 10 predicted proteins | sample MGYA00242141_ERZ509072 | MGnify/ENA primary metagenome ERZ509072 (study PRJEB26280, sample SAMEA2338763) | human gut metagenome | biome: human gut; feature: human-associated habitat; material: faeces... | reverse complement strand
ATAACGTGGAGCGGGCGGAGGCCAAGCGCCGCGGCATACCGGAGCTTGAACGCAGCGAGGCGCTGGGCCAGCTTACGGAAGGCTACGAAAGCGTTGTGGGCATAGCCGGCTGCCATGGCAAAACCACCATAACCAGCATGCTTGCGCTCATCTGCGAACAGGGCGGGCCGGACGCAACGGTGCATATAGGCGGCTTTGTGGATTTCCTGAACGGCGGGGTAAGGCTCGGCGCGCACGATATGTTCATAACAGAGGCATGCGAATACGTTGAAAGCTTCCTAACGCTGCGCCCAACAATAGCCCTTATAAACAACATTGACAACGATCACCTTGATTACTACGGCGATATGGAGCACATTGTTGCCGCGTTCAAAAAATTTGCCGCGCTGCTGCCCGAAAACGGCCTTTTGATAGGCAATACGGACGATTTCCGCGTGCGCGCGCTGATGGCGGAGCATACGGGGCGCAAGCTTAGCTACGGCATGAAGGATGCGGACTATACCCCCGCTAATATAACCTATGACGACAACGGCTGCCCCGGGTTTGATATCATGTTCCGCGGCGAAAAGCTTATGCATATTCAGCTTAGGATACCGGGTGAACACAGCGTGATGAACGCAATTGCGGCTGCGGCGGTCGCGCGTGAGATCGGCGCGGATGATAAATGCATAGTTTCGGCACTGAACGCGTTCCGCAATACCCGCCGCCGCTTTGAATACTACGGCGAGCGCAACGGAGTGAAGTATTACCACGATTACGGTCATCATCCTTCGGAAATTGCCGCAACTATGAAGGCCGCAAGCAACGTTAAGCATAATAAGCTTTTCTGCGTTTTCCAGTGCAATTCATATACGCGGGCCAAAACGCTGTTCCTCAACGACGTAACCTGCTTCAATTTGGCTGATGAAACGCTGGTGCCGGATATTTACCCCGGGCGCGAGAAGGACGACGGTTCCGTACATGCGCGGGACATGGTTGCCGCCATAAACGCGGGCGGCGGGCACGCAACGTACCTTGGAACGTTTGAAAACATAAGGGATTATCTTGATTCCCATGCGAACGCGGGCGACCTTGTTGTAACAATAGGCAGCGGAGACGTTTACATCCAAACGAAAAAGCTGCTTTGAATTAAAATAAAGCAACACAAAGGAGGCATACCTGATGAACAAAGATTATCAACCCATCCCCATGCGTCCGCTTACCATGCGCGGCGTGTTCGGCATAACGTGGGCCGTTACCAAGCGCCGCTTCTTCGCGGGCGTTATGTATACGCTCATATGGGTGCTTATAGCCGCGGCGGTATTGGCGCTGTGCGCGGCGCCGGCAGTAATCGGCATAGTTGCGAATAACGCGGGGCAGGAAGGCGGCGTTGCGGCGCTGGTGGCGCTCAGCGTAATACTTATGTTCGTTGCGGCTTTGGCGATATGGCTCGTGCTGGGGCCGATAATGAACGGCGGGCTTTATACGGAAATGTCCATGCGCATATACGGCCAAAGCTCCACCCTTTCTCAGCTTTTCAGGCGCACCGGCTACACGCTTAAACGGTATTTCACGCTTAATCTTTGCCAATACGTGGGCAGGCTTGTGGCGGGCATTGCCGTTTCGCTTATAAGCAGCGTGCTCACGGGCATAGTTACCGCGGGCGGCATGATGGGCGCAATAATGAGCGCTGCGCGCAAGGGGCTTTTTGACAGCGGCGCGGTGCAGGACATAAGCGAAGCGGCCTCGCTCGGCGCAGGATTCATAGCATTATTGATTATAATATGGCTGATAAACATGGTGCTTGCCATATGCGCCACGGTGCCGCTTGCCTTCACCTATCCCGTTGCGGTGAACGAGGATAAAAAGAACTTCTCCGCGCTCGGCCGCGGGCTTAACCTTGCGTTCAAGCGTTACGGCAGGATACTCGGCGTATCGCTCATAGTGGCGCTTGTGTTCATGCTGATAGCGCTTATAATTTCGGCAATATTCGGCGTTGTGCTGGGGATATGCCTTGCCGCGGGCAGCACGGCAGCGGTGGTGATAAGCGCCGTTGTTATGGCGGTTGCCATGCTGTTCCTTGCGGCAATAGAAGCCAACTATTCCGCCGCGCTTTACACCGTGCTTTACTACGATGCCTATACCCGCGGCAGCGTGAACGACCCCGCGCCCAATGCCCCCGTGCACGATGCGCCCGTGCAGGCTCAGCCTTGCGATGCACCCGCGAACGAATATGCACCCGAAGCGCAGAACGAACCGGTAACTCCTGCGGAAGTGCCGGAGTTCGTTGAAAAGAGCGACTATAACGAAACGAATAACACACAGGAATAAAAGGAGAACCAGGAAATGTACATCGATATAGACATAGACGCCATGAAGGCATATATACTCAATAAGTTCACCGTTGAGGGCGACTTTGAATTCCTTGAGGAGGGCGAGCTTGCCAAGATGGTTGACGATTTGATGGACCTTGACAACGAATACATGGCCAAGAGCGGCGCGGACGAGGGCGCGGATTATGACGACGACGACGCATACGAGCTGATATTCGCCGGAATGCAGAAGCGCTGGCCAAAATATAAGGAATTTGCAATGCGCCTGAGCGAGGATTATCTTGACTTTGCGGAGGAATACCTTGAATCCGTAGGCGCGATAGAATGGGAGTAAGCGAATGAAGATAGTAAACATAACCGAACCCAACAAGTTCTTCAGCGCCGTCAGCGAGTGCCGCGGGCGCGTGGAGCTTGTTACGGGGGAAGGGGACAGGCTTAACCTGAAATCCACGCTGTGCCAATACATTGCGCTGACGCAGATGTTTCAGGACGGGCAGATAGAGGGCGTTGAGCTTTGCCTGTCCGATCCGGCGGATTTCAGCAGGCTGGATCCGTATATAGTGAGGGAATGAGCACGAAAAAGCCCTTCGCATGCTTTATTCATGCGAAGGGCTTTTGCTAAACTTGTAAGCGAAGAGAAAGTGTTTTGTTAAGAATCAAATACCGATTCTATCTTTAGCAAGACACTTAAACAGTTCTCCAGTCGCAAGAGCATCTGATAGTGCTCTGTGTGCAAACATGTTATCACGAATTTGGTAGTAATCACAAAGCGTTGTCAGTTTATAGTCTTCAACATCGTAATCACAGTCGTAATCAATGACATATTCATCGAAATCTTTATCCCATTTTAGTTTTGGCTTTTTCAATGTCTTCTTAGCAATTTCGCATGTATCATAATAGCGCCTTTTGTTAGCCGTGAAATCGTACCCGTACCGGTATAAAAACTTCAAATCAAATGGAAGATTATGACCTACGATATTGGACTTGCCTACAAAAGCATTCAAGCTATCGATAATCTGCATGAATGCTGGCGCATCAGCTACCATATCGTCCGTAATATTATTAATAGCTGATGCTTTATCTGGGATATGTTTACCCGGATTTAATAAGGTATGGAATTTTTGGATTGGGACCCAATTTTCAAACCTAATTGCTGCAACTTCTACTAAATTGTCTCTTGTGGGGCTTAACCCAGTTGTTTCTGTATCAATAACAACAAAATCACCAAGTCGTTCAAAGCATGTCTTCGCAGTAATACTACTATACTTTATAATTTCTTCCAACTCTGATGCTTCACGCTTATTGTGATTCGTGTTTGATTTCTCCACGTTGATTTCAGCAATGGCATCTATCTTTTGCTGGAACGCCGCGCTATTCTGTATGCTTTTTATTATATTATTCAAAAACCTCGCATGAGCATTTATTCTTTTATCAATATCTGAAAAGATTTCATCTTTGGAGTATTCTTTTGAAATCGAATTAACGCGGACTCCAATGTCAAACGCTTCCAATCTCCCTATGCCATATTTTCTGGAAAAGTCATCACTATATGTAATGCTTTTAACGAGTTTGTCAAACAGTTTGTTTTCATATTGAGGATTATGAATCTCTGCTTTTAAGATCTCGCACTCATATACCTTATCTCTTATTAGCGGAATAATACTTAACGCTTCAATTGGGTTGTCATCAACTTCAATATCTTCTTGCAGTTTTTTTAAGCAGAATAACATATTTGAATAATATGACTCAAATTCCTGTTCTTCTTTTTCGGCCTTCTCTCTTGCTTTTGCTGCTTCTTTTTCTCTTTCCTTTTGGGCACACTCGTTGCATCGCCCCAATGCATCAACTTTTAAGAAGAGCCCACGCTTGCCGCAAATCATACACTTTCCCATTAGTTTGCTCCATTCCACACTATATAGTATAGTGATAAATATATCTTGGTTCGTAATCCAGAACCTTTAGCTTTTGCTTAAATAAAGTATATCAAAAACACATAAAACAATCTACTATTCATACCACAAACGCTCAGCACTTTTAGCCGAGCGTTTATGGTATCGGTTATAGTATTTTATACAATTCTTATCGTCGGTTTGTTAATATTCTATCAGCAGGATTTCACTGCGGACGTAAGTCCGCATTACCCCTGCAGACCCCTTGCCTGGCGATCCATATCTTCAACCACTATGTCGTATATCTCGCCCAAAGAGGCGCAGTATTCCAGCACCTTCCACGGTTCATTGGTATGGTAATGGATCTTTATCAGTGTTTCGTCGCCAACGGCAAGCAGGCAGTCGCCCTTAAAATTATCCGTAAAATAGGCGTTTATGGCGTCCTCGTCAAGGCCGCTGCCTTCAATCAATAATTGCGTATCATATCTGTATTCAAGCATGGTTTTATCTCCTTTTGCTTTTTGTGCCTTATATTATATCATCATTTGCGCCTGATTCCGCCGGAATAAACTGCAAAAATATCGTGAAGATCATCGGAATAAATCAGCCGCTCAAACCGCTCCGCAGCGTTAAGCGGTATTGCGGGGCCGTGGGAGGAATCGTCCAGCACTATGGCAAAAAGCTTTTCCCCTGCCGCAAAGCCGCGGTTTAGGCCGAAAAACTCCCGCGGACGGGCGGACGCAAGGCTGAATGCCTCGCCGACCTCAAGGAAGCGCTCCTCGGCCGCCCTGTCTGCATAATAATATCTTAGCTTGGACGCCCTTATCGCCGCGCAGGCAACATGGCGCATGCTCAGCTTGTCCCCGCCCGCAATGTCCGACCCAAGGCCGATTTTCAAGCCCTCCGCCATCATTCGCCTTACGGGCGCAATGCCGGAATATATATTTGTGTTTGAGTTGGGGCAGTGCGCCACCCATACTCCCGCCGCCTTCATTGCCGCGCGCTCAATATCGTCGCTGTGTACGCAGTGCGCCATAACCGCATCCCTGCCGAAAAGGCCGGCCTTTTCATAGGTTTGGTAATACCTTTCGCAGTCCGGACAAAGCGAGCGCACCATGGCTATCTCCTCAAAATTTTCGCTCAGGTGCGACTGCGCGCGGAGCCCGTATTCTGCCCCGAGTGCGCCAAGCCCCGCCATCAGCTCATCCGTACAGCTTGGCGTGAAGCGCGGCGTTATTATGGGCCTTATGCCGCCGAAGCGGGAAAGCGCTTCGGCGATAAAGCGGCGTTCTTCGCTAAGAGCGCCCTCGGTTGTTTCGCACAGCTCATCGGTGGTGTTCCTGTCCATGCTTATTTTGCCCACGAAGCCGTATATGCCCGCGCGCTCAAGCTCCTCCATCAGCACAAGGCTTGCGTCCGTATGCACGGAGGAAAACGCGCAAACGTGCGTTGTGCCGCGCGCGATAAGCTCCTTTGCAAGCACGGAATAAACCTCCAGCGCGAAGCCGGTATCCTTAAACATGGCCTCCGTGCGGAAGGTATAGTTATAAAGCCATTGCATAAGCGGCAGATCCATACCGAGCCCCAGCATGGGATATTGCGGCGCGTGAAGATGCATATCGCAAAACGAGGTGGTTATTATTCGGCTGCCGAAATTCTCTATATCCGCATTTTGGTATGCGGGCGGCAGCGCATCCGCAGCGAACACGCCCTGTATAACGCCCGCTTTATCGGTTATTATAACGCCGTTTTCGGTTATGTTTATTTTGTCGTTCGCATCCGCGGTGATTATGGTTCCCTTTATTCCGCCGTAATTCATCGCCCATTCTCCTTTTGAAGCATAATGTAGTCCGAAGCCGTGTCTATGTCCATCAGCTCCGCTCCGTTTTCAAGCTGATAAAGCATTATTCTTTCCCTATGCGCCGCCATTACCGCGCCGCCCCCGCGTTCGCCGCGGAGCGCTTTCAGTTCATCAAAAAACTCCCGCGGGAATATTACCGGATTGCCCCTGCGCGCGCCGTGGCCCATGGCAACGATGCTGCCCGCGTTTTTTGCGAAGAAGTCAATTTCCCCGGCAACGCTTTCGCGCCGCAGCAGCGGCTGATCCGCCACCATGAACATTATCCCGTCCGCGTCGCCGACTGCTTCCATGCCAAGGCGTATAGTGCGCGGCGGGCCATCCTCCGGCCTATCGTTGAGCACTGGTATAAAGCCGCGCGCTTCAGCGGCGGCAAGTATCTCCGCCCGTCCGGACACAACAGCCACCGCGCAAAGCTTATCCGCGGGCAGCGCGTCAAGCGCATATTCAAACATTGGCCGCGACGCAAACTCCTTTATAAGCTTGCATTCGCCAAACCGGCTCGACGCGCCCGCGGCCATGAGTACAGCGGCAATTTTCATCTCAGCTTGCCGTGCGCCCTGCGGCGGATGTAGCGGCCGCGGTTTTGGGCTATAAGCTCGCCGTTATATACAACAAGCTCGCCGTTTAGGAACACATGCTTCGCACCGCCCTTAACTTCCATGCCGTTGAAGGGTGTGTTGTCGCAATTATGCTGGCCGTCCGTATCGGATATGGTGCGGCTTACGGAGCCGTCCCATATTACCACGTCCGCCGCGCAGTCCTTGGCTATTCTGCCGCGGCCCGCCATGCCGAACAGGCTTGCCGCGTTGCCGCTCATAAGGGCGGAGAAGCGCTGCATATTCATCCGGCCTGCAAGCACGCCGTAGGTATACATCAGCTCCCCGCGCCATCTTACGCCCGCGCCGCCGTTGGGTATTTTGGAAAAATCGCCTGCGGCAAGTTTCTGCGCCATTGTGAAGGAGCAATGGTCCGTGCCGATTGTGTCTATATCGCCGGAAGCGCATGCCGCCATGAGCGCCTTGTTATCGGCGGGTTTTCTGAGCGGCGGGCTCATTACGAACTTTGCCCCGTCCGCGTCAAGATAGCGTTCGTCGTCAAGGAAAAGATACTGCGGGCAGGTTTCAAGATAAACCTCCTGGCCGCGTTTGCGCGCGCGCAGGGCCTCTTCCAAACCTTCATGCGTGGAAAGATGCACAACGTAAGCAGGCGCCCCAGCAAGCTTAGCCAGGCGCATATACCGCGCCACGGCCTCGGCCTCTATATCATTTGGGCGGGAAAGCGGATGCCCCTCCGGCCCCAGTATGCCGCGCGCCTTCACTTCCTCCGTAATGCGCAGCAGCGTGTCCCAATTTTCGCAATGCACGCCTATCAGTGCGCCGTATTGCTTTGCCGCCTTCAGCGCGGCGTAAAGGCTGCCGTCGTCCACGCGCAGCGCGTCGTATACCATATACATCTTATATGATGTAACGCCCTCGCGGGTCATGTCCGCCATTTCGGCCTCCGTCTGCTTATCCCAGCGGGCTATTGCCATATGGAAACCGTAATTGCAGTGCGCAATTTCAGCTTTCCGTTGCCATTGGGCAAGCGCTTCGCCAAGCGTGCCGTCCCGCTCCTGCGTGGCGAAATCAAGTATGCTTGTTGTGCCGCCCAGTATTGCCGCGCGGGTGCCGGTATCAAAATTGTCCGCGGTCACGGCGGAGCCTGTGTCCAGGTCAAAATGGGTATGCGTGTCTATGAATCCGGGCAAAACGTAGCAGCCTGCGGCGTCTATCACCTCCAGGCCCGTTGCGTCCAGCCCATCGCCAATATATGTTATTTTGCCGTTCTTTATTATAAGGTCGGCCTCGTAGCAGCCGTTCTTATCGGCTATGCGTCCGTTTTTTATAAGATAATCCATTGCTGCTCCTCCTGATTAAGTTATTATAAGCAAGTGACAAGATATTCACATTTATAATTATATCCGTTTTTTTAGATTATAACAATACATAATGCGCGATTTATGGTATACTGATACCCATGAAAAACATTCTATGCTATGGCGATTCGAATACATGGGGCTATATCCCCGGCGGCAAGGGCCGCTATGAGTACGCCGTGCGCTGGACGGGCGCCGCGCAGCGGCTGCTTGGCGACGGATACAGAATAATAGAAGAAGGGCTAAACGGCCGCACGACCGTTTTTGACAGCCCCTTTGACGGGAGCGTGCTGAACGGCAAAAGCCATCTTATGTGCTGCCTTATGAGCCACGCGCCGCTGGATGCGGTTGTTATAATGCTGGGCACGAACGATTTGATGCATAGCCACACGGCTTGGGAAGCGAGCCGCGGCTGCATAACGCTTTCGCGCATGGTAATGAACGGTGCGCTGCACTTTAATGCGCATACGCCGCGGCTGCTGCTCGTATCCCCCATACATATAGGCCGCGAAATAGCCGAGACGGACCAAAGCCCGCTGAGCGTTTCGGGCTATGAAGAATCGCTCAAATTCGCCCCGCTTTATGAGCAGGCGGCGGCGCGAATAGGGATAGACTTTTTGGATGCGGCAAAGTATGCCGAGCCTTCGCCGGTTGATAACGAACACATGGACGCCGAAGGCCACGCCGCGCTTGCTGCGGCAATAGCGGACAAACTTAAAACAATGCTCGGTTAAGCGGGCGGCGATAATAAACCATTTATTTTACAGCAGGAGGAAAGAACACCAATGAACTACGACCTGAAGGCGCTGGATAAGGCGCTTGACGCAAGGATAAAGGAGAAGAAGCTGCCCGGCGTGAGCTGCGCGATATACGGCCCCGACGGCGTTATATTCGAAAAAGGCTACGGCTTCGGCAACAATGAACACACCAAGCTGATTGACGAAAACACCATTTTCGGCATAGCCAGCATGAGCAAGTCCACCTCCACTTTGGCGCTTGCAATACTGGAAGCCGAAGGCAAGTTCAGCTATGACGATCCCGTGACCAAGTACATACCCTCCTTCCGCATACCCGGCAACCCCACGGACACGGTGCTGGTAAGGCACCTTGCCATGCACACCGCCGGCATACCGCCCATGGAGCCGCTGGAATGGTCCATCGCCATGAACAGCACCGATCGTTTCTCCGATGCGAGCGAGGAAACCGTTGGTAAGGACGTATACTCCGCCGCGGACGAAAGCGACAGCTGGGCGCTGCAAATGCGCCGCACGTCCCCCAACCAGATGGACAAAATTGAGCAGGTTATAGATTACATTGCCAACTGCAAGTATAAGACCCTTGGCGCGGCGGGCGAATACATGAGCTATTCCAACGAAGGCTACGCCGTTATATCCTATATAGTTGACGCGGCGGCGGGTATGCCGCTTGAGCAGTTCCTTAACGAGCGCGTGTTTGGGCCCATAGGCATGACGAGGACCGTGCTTGACATAGACGGCTCCGAAGCCAGGAAGATAGCTTCCGATGGCAACATAACCAGCCTTTTTGAAGAAGTAAACGGCCAGAGCGTTGCGGACGACTGCTGGAGCATACTGCCCCCGTTCCGCGCATGCGCCTGCGTAAAGAGCACCGCGCACGACATGGCGCGCTACTATAGCTGCCTTGGCAACGGCGGCGTGATAGACGGCGTGCAGGCCATCCCCGCGAAGGCGGTTGAAATAATGGTAGGCAACCGCTTCGGCGAAGAAGAGAAGCCCATCTATTGCTACGGCCTTTACAAGCGCACCAAGAACGGCCATGTTATATGCGAACACTCTGGCGGACTGCACGGCGTATCTACCCACGGCGGCTTCCTCAAGGGCGAAGGCTACGGCTTTGCCGCGTTGTGCAACCAGGGCGACTGCGACACGGAAGACCTGTGCTGGATGATGTACAACATGATGATGGGCGATCCCATAGAGAACAGCCACCGCTGGCTGCATCCCGTAGGATATGACTTCGGCGCACCCGAAACCATAGTCGGTTCCTATATCTGCCACGAGGGCATTCCCGCCACGCTGAAGGTATACATAAACGATGATGGCAAGCTGATGGGCGAAACCTCCATGGGGCCGATGGACATGGTATACTGCGGCGAAACGTGGTTCCAGGGCTTCCGCAACGGCGATGTTGCCAACCGTATGCGCTTCTATATCCGCGACAACAAGGCCTGGTCCGTAATGGTAGGCAGCCGCGTATGGGAACGGATAGAGGAATAAAAGAACACCAAAGCAAGTTAAATAGCTTAAAAGCCGGAGGGTAATTCCTCCGGCTTTTTGGGCGGGAGCTGTCGCCGCAAGGCGGCTGAGGGGTTGACAAAAACAGGAGGGGCTGCGTTGCCCCTCCGAATTCTTCTTTTCGCCAACCATGCGAACCCAAACGTTTCAATACGCCTACGCCTTGCTCTGCCCTGCATACATTGCATAAAACCTGCTTGTTCTTTGCCGATAGAGCATGAGCAGCCCGCGCGTGCTCAGCTCGGCAGCCATGGCTATCCACATGCCGAGCAGACCGAGCGGCTTTATCAGTATCAGCGCAAGGCCTATGCGCACCACCCACATCGTGGCAAGGTTTATGACGCTTGGCACAAGCGTATCGCCCGCGCCGCGCAGGGCGCCTGCGGCAACTATCGACGCGCCGAAAAGCGGCTCGGCAAGCAGCTCTATCCTAAGCACCTGCGCGGAAAGCTCGCGCACGGCGGGATCGGGCGTGAGCATGGCGAACAGCAGCGTGCATATGAACATCATTATCAGCCCCAATACGCCCATTATGGTTGCGCCCATGCCAATGCATATGTTGCCATAGCGGCGGGCAAGCTCATCCTCGCCCGCGCCCACGCTGCGGCCTACGACCGTTGCGGCAGCGGAGCCTATTCCGTAGCCGGGCATGTAGCATAGCGCCTCCGCAGTTACGGCGAAGGAGTTTGCGGCTATTGCAATTTCGCCAAGCGGAGCTATTATCATTGTGGTTATTACCATTGCCCCGCTTGTGGCAACCTCCTGAACCGCCACGGGCAGGCCGATCTTCAACGCCTTTTTAAGTATGGAAGAATCGAACCGGCTCTTGTCGGCCCTGTTCAATTTAAGGTGCTTATCCCTGCCGCAGCAGCACCACAGCATTACAAGGCATACCACCGCGCAGGCAAGCGCCGTGCCTATGCCCGCGCCCAATACGCCGTATTTGGGAATGAAAATCGCATTGAATATAATGTCTAAAATGCACATTGCGGCCGTAAGTATGCTGGGTGTTACCATGTCCCCGCTGCACTGCAAAAACGATGAGGCGAGCGAATTGAGCTGCAAAAACGGCAGCTCCAGCGCGAATACAAGGAAATACAGCGAAGCATCGCGGTGTATTACTTCGCTGCCGCCAAGCCATACGGGCAGAGGATCGCTTATAACGGCGCCCAATGCGCACAGCAGGGCCGATATCAAAAGCGCGCTTATCAGGCCGTGCTTAACAACCGTGCGCGCGTCCTCGTCACGCTTTGCACCGATATGATGCGCAACCTGCACGGAAAAGCCCGCCGTTATTGCGTAGGTTATGCCGCTTAGCAGCCATGTGCTTGTGGAAACAAGGCCTATTGCCGCAGACGCATTCGCGCCGAGCGCGCCGACCATCGCGGAGTCGATGTACTGCATGGCGATCGTCGTTATTTGTGTAAGTATCGCCGGAAGGCTCAACCGCCAGACCTCGCGGGCCTGCGCCTTCAGCTCCGGCAGCGTTTCTCTTTTCATATCATCATCCGGTCCGCGCCGTTTTTATTGACGGGGCGGTTTTTTCTGGTAAAATATAAGAATACAAATCTTTCAAGCTTTCGGGAGCATGCCCAATGAAGAAACTGAAAAAACGCTTCAAAAACATCAAGCCGCAGACGCTTCTCACGCACGTTATCGTAACGCTTCTGTATCCGCTTGCGCGTGTGGTCATGGCCTCGTCGCAGCGGCTGCTCATTTTCACCGACTGCCTGACGATCGTCGCGGCGATCCTGCTCATTGCGGGTGTTGTCTACTCGCTCTATCTCCACGGCGACTTTGACATCAGCAGCTATGTGATGCGCCGCGCGCGCAGCAATGCGCCGAAGCAGACCTTTGAGGCGTACAAAGCGAACCAGAAAGAAAGAAGAGAGGCGTCTTTCAAC
>ENA-OURV01002640-OURV01002640.1-human-gut-metagenome-genome-assembly--contig:-NODE-2640-length-12162-cov-7.120261_pt1 | contig 12162 bp, 10 predicted proteins | sample MGYA00242141_ERZ509072 | MGnify/ENA primary metagenome ERZ509072 (study PRJEB26280, sample SAMEA2338763) | human gut metagenome | biome: human gut; feature: human-associated habitat; material: faeces... | reverse complement strand
GTTTGTTACAAATTCCATAATTCTTATGTATTTAAGTTATGTATAAAAGTGTATAAGTCTTTGTTCTTTTTGTTCGATGCAAAGATAGGAAAGTTATCATTGAAAAACGAATCTTTGTTCCGGGAAAAATAGGGGTAAAAGAGAGGATTTCCAGCAATTACGGAAAAATTTCACTATTTTTAGATGTCAACCCCTGATTTTGTAAAGAGTAGGTTACATTTTTCTCTGTCGATGTCAGCATGGTTTCTTTTCTATGTGTTTCCCGGAAGATTTTTTTCTGTTTCTTCTATGTTTTGTATGAAACTTTCTGGTGAATTCTCTGTCCCACACTGTGGGATACAAAAACCACAGTGTGGGATACATATTTCACACTGTGGGATATAAAAACCACACTGTGGAACAGAGAATATGAAAGTGTGAAAAAAGGAATGGATAAGGCGATTTGGCAGAATAGCTGGTCATTCTTTCAATTCTATATGGGAAGTTATTGTGATTTCTGAAATATTCCATATTTTTGTCCGATAACCAATTTGAGGATGAAAGTAAGATTCTATATATTGTTCGTGTGGATGCTGGCTGTATGCGGCCTTTCTTCAGCACAGGGGAAGGATGCGGAATGCGTTGTCCCTCAGGAGGAAACGGATACGGCGGAAGTATATCTTCCTTCCGACTCCTTGTTTGCCCGTTTTTTGGAGAGCAAGCATATTCCAATTACTTCTTGTAACCGGATGACGCTGCTGAAAAGTGGACGTAGCAAGTTTGAACATCTGTTTGAGGATATCAAGAAGGCCGAAAAGTACATCCACCTGGAATATTTCAATTTCCGGAGTGACTCCATTGCCAAGGAATTGTTTACCCTGCTGGCGGAAAAAGCGAAGGAAGGAGTGGTCATCAAGGCCCTTTTTGATGATTTCGGTAACCTGTCGAACAGCCGTCCGTTGCGGAAGGAACATTTGAAAATGCTGGCCGACCGAGGCATTGAAATGGCGCGTTTCAGCCCCATCCGTTTCCCGTACGTCAATCATGTGCTTTGCCGGGACCATCAGAAAATTGTGGTCATTGACGGGAAAGTGGGTTATACGGGTGGAATGAACATTGCCGACTACTATATTAATGGCTTGCCGGAAATCGGGGCGTGGCGTGACATGCACATCCGCATAGAAGGTCCGGCAGTGAAATACCTGGAAGAAGCGTTTTTAGGGGTGTGGAACAAGGAAACCCATGAAGGTCTGGAAGAAAGTGCGGTAGTGCCCGACAGTTTCTGCGTGGGCTCCGGACGAAGAGTGGCCATTGTGCAGCGCATCCCGAAAGTATGTCCGGCCATCATGCGGGAGGCTTACATTGCCGCTTTGGATGCGGCGGAACATAAGGTGCAGATTATCAATCCGTATTTCACTCCTACCCGGAAGGTGCGGAATGCCATCAAGCGGGCGGCCCAACGGGGAGTGAGAGTGGAAATCATGATACCCGGAAAGTCGGATATTTCATTTACGCCCGATGCGGGGTTTTATATAGCCAACAAATTGCGTAAGGCCGGCGCGCATATCTATGTGTTCAACGGGGGATTTCATCATTCCAAGATTATGATGGTGGATGAGCGCTTCTGTACGGTGGGCAGTACGAACTTGAACAGCCGCAGCCTGCGTTATGATTATGAGATCAATGCGTTTGTGCTGGATTTGCCGACAACGGCTGAGTTAGGGGAGGTGTTCCGTCAGGATAAGCTCAACAGTACAATCATGACGCACGATGAGTATAAAAAGCGGAGCGTATGGCGGCGTTTTGTCGGCTGGTTCGCACATTTGTTTACCCCGGTTATATAATAATAAGGGAGAATATACCCCGAAACTACGATTTTTTTCTTATTTTTGTCCGATTATATGGAAGTAATTCCAGAAGAAAGAACCTGATTTTTTGAACCGGAACCGCATGGTGTTTTTTAAGGATGTAATCGGACAAGATGATGTGAAGCAACTGCTTATCCACAACGTACGGAGTGGAAAGATGCCTCATGCTTTGTTGCTTACAGGGCCTTCCGGCAGTGGAAAACTGCCTATGGCACTGGCACTTTCACGCTATTTGCTTTGCCATCATCCGGGAGAGGAAGATGCCTGCGGGCAGTGCAACTCCTGTAAGATGATGGACCATCTGGCGCATCCCGACATGCATTTTGTGTTTCCGGTGGTGAAAAAAAAGGCGGGGCGTGACGTAGTGTGCGATGAATTCCTTCCTCAATGGCGTGAAATGCTGGAACGTAATCCGTATGCCGACCTTCAGGAATGGATGCGGATGATAGATGCCGGCAACCAGCAGCCGCAGATTTATGTGCGCGAAAGTGACGAGATTCAGCGTAAATTGTCGTTGAAAGCCAGCCAGGGAGGATATAAGGTGATGCTGGTCTGGCTGCCGGAAAAGATGAATGTGGAGTGTGCCAACAAGCTTTTGAAGCTGTTGGAAGAGCCTCCTTTGAAGACAGTATTCCTGCTGGTCAGTGAGGAGCCCGACTTGTTGCTGCCTACGATTGTAAGCCGTACGCAGCGGGTGCATCTGAAGCCTTTGCTGGAGGCAGATATTGAGCGTTACCTGGAAAACCGGTATATGCTGCCGCAGGAAGATGCCCGCGACATCGCGCATCGTTCGGCGGGCAGCCTGTTGAGGGCGGTAGAAAACGTACACTTGGGTGAAGAACACAAACTTTGTTTCGAACTTTTTGTGAATCTGATGCGTACAGCCTATAAACGTGACATCCGTAGTCTGAAGGCCTGGAGTGAACAGGTGGCAGGCATGGGGCGCGAACGGCAGAAGAATCTGCTGGAATATTGCCAGCGGATGGTGCGCGAAAACTTTATCTGCAATTTCCGTCAACCGGATATGATTTACTTGAGTCCGGAGGAGATGCAGTTTGCCACTCGTTTTGCACCTTATATTAACGAACGGAATATCTTTTCGGTGACCGGGCTGCTGGAAGAAGCACAGGTGCACATTGAACAGAACGTCAACCCGAAAATGGTTTTTTTTGACATGGCACTGAGAATGATTGTAGAAATGAAACAACAGTAACAATATATGGATGATTTTAAGCTAAAAAACGGAAGCGGCCGACTCTGCTGTGGAGGCTGTGGACGACAGAATAATAAACTGAATACCTACGACTGGCTGGCCGATATCCCGGGTAATGCAGAAGAACAGGATATGGTGGAAGTACAGTTCAAGAATACCCGGAAAGGCTATTACAAGAACAGTAACGGTCTGCACCTGGTAAAGGGCGACATCGTAGCGGTGGAAGCCAGTCCGGGACATGACATCGGTACGGTGACTCTGACCGGGCGGTTGGTACCCTTGCAGATGCGGAAAGCCAACCTGAAACCGGATGCGGAAATACGCCGCATTTACCGGAAGGCGAAACCGGTGGACCTGGAAAAATACGATGAGGCCAAGTCGCGTGAGCATGACACGATGATCCGTTCGCGCAAGATTGCGGAGAGTCTGGGACTGCAGATGAAAATCGGTGACGTGGAATATCAGGGTGATGGTAACAAAGCCATCTTCTATTACATTGCCGACGAGCGGGTGGATTTCCGTCAGTTGATTAAGGTGCTGGCCGAAACATTCCGGGTGCGTATCGAGATGAAGCAGATTGGTGCCCGTCAGGAAGCCGGACGTATCGGAGGAATCGGTCCCTGTGGACGTGAGCTTTGTTGCGCTACTTGGATGACGAACTTTGTGTCTGTATCTACCAGTGCCGCACGTTTTCAGGATATTTCACTGAATCCACAGAAACTGGCCGGACAGTGTGCCAAGCTGAAATGCTGTCTGAACTATGAAGTCGATGCCTATGTGGAATGCCAGAAGCGACTGCCCAGCAAGGAGATTACACTTGAAACCTTGGACAATGTCTATTATTATTTCAAGGCCGATATTCTGAAAGGAACCATTACTTATAGTACGGACAAGAGTTTCCTGGCCAATGAGGTGACGATCTCTGCCCGCCGTGCTTTTGAAGTGCTGAATATGAACAAGCGGGGTGAAAAACCGGAAAAGCTGGATGAAGAGACATCGCCTCATGATTCGCAGCGTTCAAAAGATTTGCTGGAACAGGAGAGTCTGACGCGTTTCGACAAGGCGAAGGCGGCAAGAAATCGGAAAAAGAAATCAAAGGCAGCTCCCCAGCCGGGTAATCAGCCTGCAGCTTCGGCAGAGGTCCGTGGGAATGGTACTGCCCCCGAAGGAGGAAAAGAACGGGAAAACAGAGGACCTCAGGCCCGGAATAACCGTCCGCCTCGTTCCAAGGTCAACAATCAGGCTCCTCAGGCTGCTGCAGGAAATACGCCGCAGGGAGAAGCCAATGCGAATCAGGAACCTCGTCCAAGTCGGAACGGAAGACGGAATTTCCGCCGGAACAATAATAATGAAGGGAATAAACGTCCGGAACGTAATTCGAATTCAGATGTACAAGCATAAAAAATGGACAATGGGCATACCGGGATTCCCGTGTATGCCTCTCTTTTTTCAAAAGGTAAAAGCTGGACTGCTTCTGTGGGGGCTGTGTCTGTGGCTGTCTGCCTGCCATACGGACACGAAGTATCATGTGTATCAGTCGGTACCTGGAGAGGGGAGCTGGCAGAAAACGGATTCTTTGGTGTTTAATCTCCCTCCGGATGTGCCTGCGGGAACCTGTCGGATGGAAGTGGGCATCCGGCATACCGGGACCTATCCTTATCGGGATATCTGGCTCTCGGTGACTCAAATCGACGGAGATTCTCTTCCTCCGCATACAGATACCTTGCATATTTACCTGGCCGACGAGAAAGGACAATGGAGTCATGAAGGAGCTATCGGCGGATTGTATCAGGCTGCTTACGTGTATGACAAGCCGGTGGTACTGACAGACGATTCCATCGGACGCCAGTTCCGGGTGACCCATTTGATGCGGCAGAATCCGCTGCCAGGTGTTTCGGATGTCGGCATCCGCTTATTTTTCCCGGGCGGCGTCAATGCGGAGGAACACAAATAGCAGAATGGTGAATCCCCATAAGGAAGACCCTCCGTAACTGAAGAAGGGAAGAGGGATTCCGATGACAGGGGTCAGTCCGAGTACCATTCCCACATTGATGAAGAGGTGGAAGAAGAAGATACCTAACACACAGTAGCCATATACCCTTCCAAAACGGGTTTCCTGCCGTTCGGAAAGTACGATGAGGCGGAGAATAAGTGCCATGAAGAGGGAGATGACAACGGCCGATCCCACAAATCCCTGTTCTTCGCCGATGGTACAGAAAATAAAGTCGGTGTCTTGTTCGGGTACATACTTCAGTTTGGTCTGTGTACCGTTGAGAAATCCTTTTCCGAACAATCCTCCGGAACCGATGGCAATCTTGCTTTGGTTGACGTTGTATCCGGCTCCTGCCGGGTCGTCTTTCATTCCTAACAGAACCTCGATTCGGATTTTCTGATGAGGCTCCAGCACGTGGTTGAATACATAGTCGGTCGAAAAGAAGAATATTCCTGACCCGATGACAAACAAAATGATATAGAGATATTCCCTTATTTGTTCCTTGAGGTAGAAGTAAAGAAGTGCAATCACAATGGCTCCGCAAATGATCAGTTGCAAATGGCAGACATTAAACGGGATTACGTAGTTGGAAAACAGGGTGCCCAACAGAGTTCCTCCTCCTCCAATGCCAAAGATGTAGATTGGCAACTGGGGAACTTGCCGACAGAATCTTCCCACCAGAAAGGCCGACAGCAGGATGATCAGTGTCAGTACGGAAAATTCTCCCCAGGAGGTCATGTCGTCGGGCATAATCTCAGCTCCAAACCGGAGTCCGACAATAAAGAAGATAACGGCGCAGATGCCGGAGAACAATACGGCACCTGTCATACCTTCTCGATACAGCATGAGAAAGAAAGAAAGGTATACCAGGGCGGAACCGGTTTCTTTCTGGAGAATAATCAATATCATCGGCAGCAGGATGATGCCTAATACTGCGATCAGGTTGCGGGTGCGCTGCATTTGGAAGGTGTATTCGTTCATGTATTTTCCTAATGCCAGAGCCGTGGCAAACTTGGCAAACTCGGCCGGCTGCAGGCTGACAGGTCCGAGTACGATCCACGAACGTGAACCTTTGATTTCGTGCGGGTTGAAGATAGTACCGAAAAGGAGCAGGAGCAGGACGCCGTAAATCAGGTAGGCGTATGTGTCGTAAATACGGTCTTCGAGCATGAGGATGACGAATCCCAGTCCCAGCGAACAGCCTATCCACATGAGCTGCTTGCCGGCACGTGTCGTGATGTCGAAGAAATTGGGCTCTCCGTAATCATAGCTTGCTCCGCATACGCTGAACCAGCCACAGATGACCAGCACCAGATAAAGTGCAATGGTCCACCAGTCCACATTCTTCCATACGCTACCTCTCGTGAATCCCATAATCAATCCTCCTGTTTTGAATTTCTGTTGCCAATGTCTCGTCTTCTTCCGAAAGCTTTCCTTTCAGATACTTTTCAATCATGAGCCGTCCGATGGGCACTCCGTAGACCGCACCGAACCCTCCGTTCTCTACATATACGGCAATGGCAATTTTCGGGTCTTTCATGGGGGCAAATCCCATGAAAGCGGAGTGGTCTTTTCCTCGGTTTTGGGCTGTACCGGTCTTTCCGCAGACTTCAATGTCGGGCAGGTTGGCTCCCCGGCAGGTTCCGCCCAGTACGGCTGCGCGCATGCCTTGTACCACTTCTTCGTAGTGAGAACGGTCTACCATGGTGTACCGTTTCTTGGAGTAGAGTGTATCGAGTGGTTCACCTTCTACTTCTTTCACCACATGGGGCGTGATGAAATAGCCTCTGTTGGCAATGGTAGCTCCTAAGTTGGCTATTTGCAGCGGAGTCAGTGTCACCTCTCCCTGTCCGATGGAAATACTGATGATGGTCAGTCCGTTCCAAGAGCCATGATAGGCTTTGTCATATACGCTGGCATTGGGGATATACCCTCTTTTTTCACCGGGGAGGTCTATTCCCAAAGGATAGCCGAATCCCATGGATACCATGTAGTCTCTCCAGGTATTGAGGGCTTTCTGTACGGAACCGTATTTCTGTCTGGCTCCAATCATGTGGTAAAGTCCCCAGCAGAAGTAACCGTTGCACGAGGTCGCTATGGCCGGAATCAGCTGAAGTGGCGAGGGGTGCGAGTGACAGCCTACATGGAGTCCTCTGAAATTGAATCCCCCGTTGCAGGGATAACTGGTGCCGGTGGTAATGATCCCTTCCTGCAAGTAGGTCAGAGCCTGTGAGGTCTTGAAGGTAGAGCCGGGAGGATAAGTACCCATAATGGCACGGTTCAGCAAGGGTTTCCACGGGTCACGGGCCAGTATCAGGTGATTCTTTCCTCGGTTTCTGCCCACCATCTGGCGCGGGTCGTAGGAAGGCGAAGAAACCAGGCAGAGCACTTCACCGGTAGAAGGCTCTATGGCTACAATACTTCCGATTTTTCCTTCGAGCAACCGCTCGCCCAATTGCTGAAGTTCGATATCCAGGCTGAGCCGCAGGTTCTTGCCGGCTACCGGTACCTTGTCGAACTTACCGTCCATATAGTTTCCCTGAATACGTCCGCGGGCATCGCGCAGCAATATCTCAATACCTTTTTCACCTCGCAGCTGTTTCTCGTACGAGCGTTCTACCCCCAGTTTTCCGATGAAGTCGCCGGGGATGTAGTAATCGTCCTTTTCCATGTCTGATTTGGATACCTCGGCAATATCACCTAAAATATGAGCACCGGCGTTATAAGTGTATTGCCGGATGGTACGACGCTGGATATAGAAGCCAGGGAACTTGAACAGTTTCTCCTGAAATACGCCACAGTCTTCTGCCGACAGCTGGGTCAGGAATACCTGATTGGTATAAGGAGAATATCCCGGATTGAGGCGACGGTCTTTGATGTCATGAAATTTTTTCCGCAGGAACTCCGGCGTGATTTTCAGTGTCTGGCATAAGTCGGTTGTATCCAGTTCGGTAATTTCCTTCATGATGACTGTAATGTCATAGGCAGCCTGGTTGTAGACCAGCAGCTTGTCATTACGGTCGTAGATGACTCCGCGGCTGGGGTATTGTATCCGTTTGAGAAAAGCGTTGCTGTCGGCATTTTTCTTATAGTCTTCACTCATAATCTGCAAGGTAAGGAGGCGTATAAGAAAAATCAGTACAATCACCACGACTGCACCGGCAATGACGTATTTCCGCTTTTCAAGATCGTAATTTCTTTCCACTATTTTTTCCTCCTGACAGAATCAATACATAAGATGAGAATGAGCGTGATGGCTGCATCGCTGGCTATTTTCAGCAACAATATTTGTGGCTTGGCAAAAGAAAACATGTCCAGCAGGTTTAAGATGACGGCATGCAACAATACAAGGGTCAGGGTGTATCGGAAGAATGGAGTGAAGCCCATCTGGTAGATGCCTGGCTCAAAATTCTCCGTTGTGTCACGCAAGGAGAACAGACGCAGAATCCAGGGGCGGCAGAAAGCTGTCAGTACAGAAGCTGCCGCATTCAGGCCAGGGGTATTGCTGAACACATCGATGCAGAGTCCCAGGAAAAAAGCCCATAGGAGAAGTCCTTTCCGGCTGTTTCCTGAATTGATTTTCAATAAGAAATAAATATATAATAAGGGCGTTGCATATTGTTCAAAATGGATGTGATTCAGCACCAGTGCCTGAAGCAAGACCAGGATTATAAACCATTTAAGGCGTATGATGTATTGCATAATTTCCCAAACTTTTGTGTTGTTAATCTTTATGGTTGCACGGAACGGATACTGTCCTCTAACTGTGCCTGTTCGGTTCCGTTGAAGGAACCCAATACCCTGACATCGTTCAGGCGGGCGAAATCGGTGAAGAGTTTCACTTTGAGCAAATAAGACAAGCCGTCGTGGCTGTCGGTCATATCATCCACCGTACCTACCGGTATTCCTGCAGGGAAAACGGCACTGTATCCACTTGTCACGATGGTATCGCCCAAAGTAAACTCCGAGTGTCTGGGCATATCTTTCACGTAAGCATATTGTGAGGAACCCCCATCCCATTTGAGAAAGCCGAAATAAGACGTCCGCTTGATTTTACAGCTGATGCTGCTCTTGGAGTTAAGTATAGGCAGTACAATGGAGTGGTGCTGACCGGTCAAATAGATGATACCTACCACCCCGTTACCGCATACGACTCCCATTTCCGGGCGGATGCCGTCGGCCGATCCTTTGTCGATGGTTATGAAATTATTGGGGTGGGTAATACTGTTGTTCACCACTCTGGCATCGTAGAGCACATAATCTTTCAGTGCGTTTTCGCGGAGAGTGGCTATACCGGTAGTATCCTGTGTGTATTGTTCCAGAGCTTGTGAAAGGCGTTCCACTTCAATTTCCAGCTCTACGTTTCGTGCAGTAAGGTCTTTGTTGACTTCCGTAAGCCCGAAATAACGTGTGACTTGGTTGGAGGCTTCGTACACCAGTCCAGCCACATAGTTGGCCGAAGTGAAGAAAGCACTTCCCTGATAATTGTTGAAACGGAACAGCAGGACGAGGGAAATGATTTCCAAAAGAACGAAAACAAACCAATGATTATATTTCAGCAGGAAATTGATAAGATTTCTCATGGAAGAGAGTCTGAATGGTGTATAAACAAAAAACGAAAATTGAAAATGAAGGAACCTTGCGACCCCTTCATTTTCAATTTTATGAGATTATCTCATCAGGAATGAGAACCGATCTACATTTTTCAAGGCGATACCGGTTCCTTTGGCTACGCTCAGCAAGGGATCTTCGGCCACGTGGAAAGGAATGTTGATCTTGTCGGTGAGACGTTTGTCCAGACCGCGCAGCAGTGCTCCGCCTCCAGCCAGGTAGATACCGTTGTTTACGATATCGGCATACAATTCAGGAGGTGTATTTTCCAATGCACTCAAGATGGCTGTCTCTATTTTGGCAATGCTTTTCTCCATGCAGTGTGCGATTTCCTGATAGCATACTGGCACTTCCATCGGAAGGGCTGTGATGCGGTTAGGTCCTCGTACGATGTAATCTTCAGGTGCATTGTCACCCAAGTCAGTAATAGCTGCTCCTACGTGAATCTTGATACGTTCAGCCATTCGTTCACTGACTTTGACGTTGTGCTGACGGCTCATGTATTCCTGAATGTCGGCTGTCAAATCATCACCCGCCACGCGGATAGAGTTGTTAGACACAATGCCTCCTAAAGAAATCACGGCGATTTCGGTAGAACCTCCACCTATATCTACCACCATGTTTCCTTCCGGAGCTTCCACGTCAAGTCCGATACCAATGGCAGCGGCCATTGGCTCAAAAATCAGGTAAACGTCACGTCCACCTGCATGTTCCGCACTGTCGCGTACGGCACGCAGCTCCACTTCTGTAGAGCCTGAGGGTACACCAATTACCATACGCAGGGAAGGAGTGAAAAGATGGCGTCCGGTATTTACCTTTTTGATTAATCCGCGCATCATTTGTTCGCAGGCATTGAAGTCTGCAATCACTCCGTCGCGCAAGGGACGTACAGTACGGATGTTCGGGTTTTCTTTTTCGTACATCAGCTTGGCACGTTCACCCACGGCAATCATTTTGTCCGTGCGGCGATCCAATGCAACGACAGAGGGTTCGTCTACTACGATCTTGTCGTTGCAGGTAATGATGGTATTGGCTGTGCCAAGGTCCATCGCTATGTTTTGTGTAAAGGAGAATAATCCCATTCCTTATAATAAGTCTAGAATTTTGAATTAATAATCCGTATAAGAAAGGTAAAGTAACTGGCTTCCCTTTTTATTTCTTGAAATAGTCGCGGATAGCAGTATCGTAGTGTGAAGATACGGTAAAGGCTTCACCGGCAAACCAGCGACGTTGTTCGCGTGTAGTTACGGCACCTTGTTTGTTCAAAATGTCCAGCAACGGCTGATACTGGTGTTTGCTGGCTACGATGACTACATCGTTGAAATTCTTGGCTCCGGCACGAATCTCAACGATAACGTTCTTATCATCGTTAGGGTCTTTTGGAAGAAGGAGAACCTTTAATTCCTCTTCATACTGCTCTACATTCTTCTTTGCTTCAGATAATTCCTCTTTCAGAAGCTCACGCATTTCCTCATCGTGTTCTTCCTCAAGCATCTCTACACTGTCTTCGATTGTCTGTTTTGCTTCTTTATATTCTTTATATTTTTCTACGATAGGAGCCAGCTCATTTTGCTCTTTCATCAGATTGCGGAATCGATTCTGGTCGCTAACTACATCTGGTTCACTAAGTTCCTGCATAACCTCATCGAGACGTTTTACAAGATCCTCTAATTTATCAAACATCTTTATTCCTCCTGTTTTCTTGCGCTTTTATAACTATAACTTTTATTCATAACCATTCAAGTTTATTGCTGTGCCTTCTTATACCTTGATAACCATCTATGTTCCAGATTTACATTTTCTTAAACTTTAAATGACTATCCAGATTTTATTTTTATGTGTTCTTAAATAGTTATATCTTTTATCATACTTCACTGTTACCCAAACTGCATATCTATTTTAAATCAGATTATTATAGCAATTACTTCCTACTATATATGCCCGTCACGATTCGGTCAAGTCCTGCAAGATCTTTATGCACTTTTACTTCGGAAAATCCTCTCTCGTTCATAAGATGGGTTAAGTCTTCTCCCTGTTCTGCCCCGATTTCAAAATAAATTCGTCCATCTGGATTCAGGTAATCAGGCGCCTCATTTATAATTTCTCGGTAAAAGCTAAGACCATCTGCTTCGCCATCAAGGGCGAGTCGCGGTTCGTGTTCTTTTACTTCTGGCATCAAGCCTTCGATTACTTCTGATGGGATATACGGTGGATTCGATAAAATGTAATCGAATCTGCCTTCGATATTTTCGAAAAGATTGCCTTTGATTAAGGTAACACCTGCATCCAGGTTCTGTGCATTCTTTTTTGCTACAGATAACGCCCCCTCAGAAATATCTGCAAGAGTCACTTCGGTATCCGGGCAAAGCTTTGCTACAGAAATGCCGATACAGCCGCTTCCAGTGCATAAATCCAGCACTTTGACTTTCTGTTCATTTTTCTGATCTGCTGTATTATTAGACTCACATCGGTTCTGTGTCTTTCTATTCCGAATATCT
>ENA-OURV01002638-OURV01002638.1-human-gut-metagenome-genome-assembly--contig:-NODE-2638-length-12174-cov-3.830844_pt1 | contig 12174 bp, 8 predicted proteins | sample MGYA00242141_ERZ509072 | MGnify/ENA primary metagenome ERZ509072 (study PRJEB26280, sample SAMEA2338763) | human gut metagenome | biome: human gut; feature: human-associated habitat; material: faeces... | reverse complement strand
TCCTAACGGTCCTTCAACAGACGCCGTTTCCTATAAGCTGCTTTCGGCAACCGCTCTTCCGCTGATTAACAAGTCGTTTATAGCTGTTTTTTAATATGTTATATAGAAGTTTATAGTCAAATCAAGCCAATTCACGCCAAAGCTTTTCTCTATACACTCTCAACAAAGGACAGTGCCAAAGCAAAAGCCAACGCCAAAACCTATTTACTCTTCTTCAGTCCAAAAATCTCCTTCATCTTATCCTTAGGCAAAGCCTTGACAGTCTTACCATTATAACCAACAGAATCTTCCGCTGCAAACATAGAGTTCCATAACGCCTCTGCTGTGGCCTCAATTGTAGCCAAGAAAAGGGCAGACATATCATCATTATGGAGAAGTACAGGATTATATGTCTTAGTGCTCTCATCTATAAGATTATCTTTATTAACAGAGAGAGCAATTACATAATCACCACTGCCGTTAGAGGCAATACCACCTGTTCTGGCAAGGCCCAACATGGCCCTTTTAGCAATTCTTTCAAGGTTTCTGGCATCAACAGGAGCATCTGTAACCACAACCATCATACAGGAACCGTCTGCCTTCTCCAAAGCAGATTTAAAGGAATACTGCCCCAGCATCTCCCCTACCGGAACTCCGCCAATCTGCAATACACCACCATAATTTGACTGAACCAAAACACCCACCGTATAACCTCCAAGAGATTTAGGCAATACGCGGGAAGATGTTCCTATTCCACCCTTAAAACCAAAAATCTGAGTACCTGTACCTGCCCCAACATTACCCTCCTCAACAGGCCCGCCTTTAGCCTCTTCCAAAGCCTTTAAAACCATTTCAGGCTTAATGAACCGTGAACGTATATCATTTAATCCACCATCGTTAGTCTCGCCTACAACAGCATTTACAGACCCTACATTCTCATTGCCCGGCTGCGCCAATGTATATGTTATTAAAGCATCAAGACCGGCCGCCACATTAAGGGTGTTGGTCAATACAATTGGGGTTTCTATATTACCCAACTCCCTTACCTGAGTATATCCGGCAAGTTTGCCGAAACCGTTTCCAATATATATTGCCGCAGGAACCTTTTTCCTAAAGATGTTGCCCTCATGAGGAATAATCGCGGTAACACCTGTACGTTTGTCGTTGCCCTCATTAAGGGTGAATTGCCCAACTTTAACTCCGGGGACATCCGTAATTGCATTATATTTTCCGGGTTGAAAAATACCCAACTCAACATTGTAGTCTCTAACTCTGTTTTGCGCAGTAACTCTCTGCAAAGGCACAACTACATTACCCAGAAGGAGTAGAGAGAGAAATGCAGCCGATTTTAAGTAAAAATGCTTCATAAACATAATATTTGAATGTATATACAAAGATAGTTTTTACTTTTGTATTATTGTTTACAAAATGAGCTGAAAAGATGGAAAAATGCGTATTTGTAAGTGTATGTTCTGTTAATAACACAATAGATGAGATAAGCGAGTATTTGGATGAGCTGCAGTTTCTGGCCGAAACTGCTGGAGTTGAGGGGGAGAAACGTTTTATTCAGAACATGGAAAGACCAAACTCCAAAACATATGTTGGTGCCGGAAAATTAGAGGAGATCAAGACATATATAACAGAAAATGAGATTGGTCTCGTTATTTTCGACGACGAACTGTCCCCTTCCCAGTTGAGAAATATAGAGAGGGAGCTTGAATGCAGAATATTGGACAGGACCAATCTTATTTTGGATATTTTTGCACAGAGAGCCAAAACAGCATACGCAAAGACACAGGTTGAACTTGCACAGTATCAGTATCTTCTACCAAGACTTACAAGAATGTGGACACACTTGGAGAGACAGAGAGGAGGTATAGGTATGAGAGGCCCCGGAGAGAGCCAGATAGAGACAGACAGACGTATTATCTTAGACAAGATAAGCAGGCTTAAGGAGCAGCTTAAAAAGATAGACAAACAGATGGCCTCGCAACGAGGAAACAGGGGTAATATGGTAAGAATCTCCCTTGTAGGTTACACCAACGTTGGGAAAAGCACCCTAATGAATCTACTCGCTAAAAGCGATGTATTTGCAGAGAACAAGCTCTTTGCAACATTAGACACCACAGTAAGAAAAGTTGTCATAGAAAATGTTCCCTTCCTGCTCAGCGATACCGTTGGTTTTATAAGAAAACTACCAACCCAATTGGTTGAATCGTTCAAGAGTACCTTGGATGAGGTTAGGGAGGCAGATATACTCATGCATGTTGTAGATATTTCGCATCCAAACTTTGAGGATCATATACGGGTGGTAAAACAGACTCTGCAGGAGATTGGGGCCGGAAACAAGCCCGTATTCATGATTTTTAACAAGATAGACGCTTACAAGTATATTGAGGCAGATGAGTTTGAGATAGGCCCTAAAAAACAGGAAAATATAAGTTTGGAAGAGCTTAAGAACTCATGGATGTACAAGGAGAATACACCCGCAATATTCATCTCTGCAAAACAAAAATTACATATAGACAAACTCCGAAACGACCTTTACAAAATGGTGGCGGAGATTCATGCAGGACGCTATCCTTTTGATAATTTCCTATGGTAGAATATGCATAAAATCCAACACTAACCCAACGGTCTTGTCTTCCTCCTCAATAAAGCAGTTGTGGCCCGTGTTTGGCAACAAAACAGATTTGATATTGGGATTAAAGGAGATTATCTTTTCATAATTCTCCTTCCCGATAAATGAGTCTTTGTCTCCAAAGATCATAAGACCATCATTTAGAGTTTTAATGAATGGAGAGTTATCTGCCCTTGATACCAACCCCTTGATTGATGCTATGATACCGGCAGGATCGTGTGCATCTACATTTTCTACCGTTTCCTCTATCTTATCTCCAAATCTTCTAAGATTCTCGGGGGCATACATTTTAGGAATACCAAGTTGGGCAATTGCCGTGAGCTTTCCTTTTTTAATAAGCTCTATCTCCCTCTCCCTATCGTGCAGTTTTTGGGGATCATCTGCAAAAGGGGTGGAATTAAGCAGTATCATACCCTTTGAACGGGCAGGATATCTTTTTATAAACTCTTGTGCAACGTAGCCTCCCATGGAGTGACCGGCAAAATAAGCTGAATCTACATTGCATTTATCCAATACCCCTGCAACAACATCTGCCATAAACTCCATTGTATTAACCTCTTTAGTACCAGTTAAACCGTGTCCGGGAAGATCCAATGAGATTATTCTCACATATGGAGAAAGTCTCTCTTCAAATTCACTGAAAATATAGAGAGTTTCAAGGTATCCATGCAAAAGCACAAGCGCTGTATCACCCTTTTGTGTATCCGATATATGAACAGGAATACCTTGGGATATTGCGTAAAATTCCATAAAAAGCTATTTAAGTAACCTTCAAAAATAGCCTACATCATCTTAAGGAATCTTTTCGGTCTATATCTCTTTTCTCTAAAATATTCTCTTAATCTGAAGTAGCTTATTTTTTCATGTTATTAAAAAGGCGGTGAACAGTACAAGCACACCGCCCTTAAACAATCAATTAATAAGATATTTATCCTTAATCTTTCAATTTAGCACACAAGAACTCACGATTAAGTCTTGCAATATGGGTAACCGAAATAGCTTTAGGGCACTCCATCTCACAAGCACGTGTATTTGTACATGCACCAAAACCAAGCTCATCCATCTTTGCAACCATATTCTTGGCTCTTCTTACTGCTTCTACCCTACCCTGTGGCAACAATGCAAGTGAACTTACTCTTGCAGATACAAATAGCATAGCAGAACCATTCTTACAAGTAGCAACACAGGCACCACATCCTACACAAGCTGCAGCGTCCATACTTTCATCTGCCTTTTTCTTTTGGATAGGAATCGCATTTGCATCCGGAACACCACCCGTATTTACAGAGATAAAACCACCTGCCTGAAGAATCTTATCAAATGCGCCTCTATCTACAACAAGGTCTTTTATAACAGGAAATGCCGCACTTCTCCATGGCTCTATTGTAATAGTATCACCATCTTTGAATTTACGCATGTGAAGCTGACATGTTGTGATTTCGCTGTCGGGGCCATGTGCATGACCGTTAATATATAATGAACAAGCTCCGCAAATACCTTCACGACAATCGTGGTCGAAACTTACGGGACCTTCCGATTTACAGCCTTTATTTACTGCAACAGGGTCTATCTGCTGTGCTATGAGCTGCTCATTGAGAATATCCATCATCTCCAGAAAAGAACTGTCGGGAGATATATTTTTTACCTGATATGTCTCAAAATGACCTTTTTCTTTTGCGTTTTTCTGACGCCAAACTTTTAATGTTAAATCCATATCTACTCTCTCCTTTCTAGTCTTTATAGTTTCTTGTTGCTATCTCAATGTATTCATATTTAAGCGGTTCTTTATGAAGCACAGGCTGTTTGTCGGGACCCTGATACTCCCAAGCAGCTACATACATGTAGTTTACATCATCTCGCTTGGTTTCTCCATCAGGAGTCTGCATTTCAACCCTAAAGTGACCACCGCAAGACTCGTTTCTGTCCAATGCATCAATAGCCATAAGCTCACCTATCTCAAGGAAATCTGCCAACCTTAGAGCCTTCTCCAACTCCTGGTTGAACTGCTCGTTTGTTCCTGCTACATAAACATTGCTCCAGAACTCTTTTCTAAGAACTTTTATCTTCTCAATAGCAGTTTTCAACCCCTCTTCACTGCGAGCCATACCAACGTATTCCCACATGATATGTCCAAGATCTCTATGAAGTGTATCAACAGATTTCTTTCCCTTAATAGAAAGAAGTTTTGCAATCTTATCTTTAACGGCTTTCTCTGCCTCAGCAAATTCGGGAGCATTGGTATCTACCTTAGGTGCCTGAATCTTGTGTGACAAATAATCTCCAATTGTATAAGGAAGAATGAAATAACCATCTGCAAGTCCCTGCATAAGTGCAGAAGCACCAAGTCTGTTTCCACCGTGATCCGAGAAGTTTGCCTCTCCAATAGCATACAGACCTGGAACAGTTGTCATAAGGTTATAGTCTACCCAAAGTCCTCCCATTGTATAGTGGATGGCAGGGTAAATCATCATTGGCTCCTCGTATGGGTTAACATCTGTAATCTTCTCGTACATCTGGAACAGGTTACCGTAACGTGCGGTAATCACATCCTTACCAAGACGCTCGATTGCGGATTTAAAGTCCAAGAATACTGCAAGTCCTGTCTCGTTTACACCAAAACCGGCATCACATCTCTCTTTTGCAGCACGTGAAGCAACGTCTCTTGGTACAAGGTTACCGAATGCAGGATATCTTCTCTCCAAATAGTAATCTCTGTCCTCCTCCGGTATCTGTGATGCTTTAACCTGTTTTTTACGCAATCTCTCAACATCCTCTTTCTTCTTAGGTACCCATATTCTACCATCATTTCTCAACGACTCTGACATAAGGGTAAGTTTAGACTGCTGGTCTCCGTGTACAGGGATACATGTTGGGTGAATCTGAGCGAAACATGGGTTTGCAAAAAATGCTCCCTTCTTGTAGCATTGCCATGCTGCAGAACCGTTACTGTTCATTGCATTGGTTGAAAGGAAGAATACGTTACCGTATCCGCCTGATGCAATTACAACTGCATGAGCACCGAATCTCTCAATCTCTCCTGTTACTATATTTCTTGCAATAATACCTTTTGCTTCACCGTCTATAACAACAAGATCAAGCATCTCATGTCTTGGGTAAGATTTTACCTGTCCCTTTGAAACTGCTCTGTTCAATGCGGCATACGCACCCAAAAGAAGCTGCTGTCCGGTTTGACCACGGGCATAGAAGGTACGACTTACCTGTGCACCTCCAAATGATCTGTTATCCAACAATCCACCGTAATCTCTTGCAAAAGGAACACCCTGAGCAACGCACTGGTCGATGATGTTGTTGCTCACCTCTGCAAGTCTGTAAACGTTTGCCTCTCTTGAACGATAGTCTCCACCTTTAATTGTATCATAGAACAGACGATAGATAGAGTCGTTGTCGTTCTGATAGTTCTTTGCGGCGTTTATACCACCTTGAGCGGCAATTGAGTGTGCACGTCTTGGCGAATCGCTTATACAAAATACTTTAACATTATAGCCAAGTTCTCCAAGTGAAGCAGCTGCAGAAGCACCTCCCAAACCTGTTCCAATAACTATTATGTCTAATTTACGCTTATTAGCCGGACTAACTACGCGAATATGAGCTTTGTGATTCGTCCACTTATCAGCCAAAGCTCCTTCAGGAATTTTTGATATTAATTTTTCGGCCATTATTTATTAATTTTTGAAACTAGTTTCCAGAAAATTTTCCACAATTTTAGTTACTTTTTATGAATTTACCAACTAATATTGACAAATGCTCAATTTTATGGCAAACCTCCTGAATTTTTTTAAATTAAAATTGGTAAAAGCCATATGAGTTTGCAGTTATTAGTTTATTGTTTATAGTTCAAAGTCAGTTAATTAGTTGATAAATTTAAAGATATTAGTTTTTCTTCTTTACTCTATAAACTCTCCACAATAAACTTTTATAGTGCTGTCTATACACTATAAACTTTCAACTCTTAACTAAATCAGGCCAATGCTAATGCTAACGCCAACGCAAAATAATAATTTAGAGCTATATTTGTAGAATTATCACAAAGAAAAATAAATTGCATTATGACAATAAAAAAAATTCTTTTATGCTGTACTATTACACTTACAGCTTTATGCAACAGCGCATTAGGACAAGATAATCTTAATCTTGTACCTCTTCCCAACAGTATAAAACTTAATGAAGGATATTTTTCTTTTAATGAAAATACCTATATCGTCTGTTCTAACAGGTTTAACAGAGAGTATCTTGCCGGTATTTTAAGGACAGCTACAAAATTCCCAATACCTCTAAAAAGTGTGACAGGCGGAAATAATGCAATTGTTTTCTATAATTCAAAAGATTTCAATATTCCAAATGAAGGGTATGAACTTAGAGTACTTCCAAACAGAATAGAGATAAAATCATCATCTGAAGCAGGAGAATTTTATGCCATACAGACTCTGTTACAACTGCTCCCTCCCACCATTTACGGATATGCAACAGGTTGGGAGAAATGGAATATCCCGGCTGTTGAGATAACCGATTCTCCAAGATTCCATTATAGGGGGTTTATGTTAGATGTATCTAGAACCTTCTTTGGAACAGATGTAATCTACAAAATTTTAGACTGGCTTGCATACCACAAGATAAACAAGTTTCATTGGCATCTCATAGATGACAACGGGTGGAGAGTAGAGATAAAAAAATATCCTCTTCTTACAGAAAAAGGGGCTTGGAGAGGTCCAGGAGAGGTTCTTCCTCCTGCATACGGTTCTGGTAATAAGAGATATGGTGGTTACTATACACAGAATGAAATTAAGGATATAATAAAATATGCAGCTGACAGAAACATTGATATTATCCCGGAGATAGACATGCCGGGGCACAGCAAGTCTATTGTTGCAACATATCCTCAGATGAGATGTGATATAGCAAATTATACAGAAAGTGTTAATGGAGAGGCATTTAACGCATGGTGTGTTGGAAAGGCAGATAAGAGCAATTTTAAGATGATAGACGATATAATAAAAGAGATTGCAGCTCTTTTTCCAAGCAAAATAATTCATATAGGTGGTGATGAAGTTAATTTCAGTATTTGGAAGGAATGTCCTCATTGTCAGGCTTTAATGAAAGAAAAAGGGATAAAGTCAGAACCAGAACTGCAAAACTACTTTATGGAGCGGGTTGGAAAGATTATAAAGAAATATGGCAAGAATATGGCCGGATGGGATGAGATTGTTGCTGTTAATGATCTTCCCGACAATTCCATCGCATACGCTTGGAATAGTGCCAAAAAGGGAAAAGAGGCTGCCGCAAAGGGTATTAATGTTGTGACTCAAGTGTGCCAATATCTCTATTTTGATATGAAATATACCCCTATAGAGAGAGGTCACAACTGGGCATCTGTTATAAGTTCAGAGAAGGCGTATAGCTTTGATCCAATTAGTACTCTTGGTGTTACAAAAGATGAGGAAAAATATATACTTGGACCTCAAAGCGGTTTATGGTGCGAACTTCTAAACAGACCTGCAAGATTTCTTGAATATCAGACCTGGCCAAGAAACGCTGCCTTGGCAGAAATAGGATGGACTAATCAATCTTTAAGAAAATGGGAAGATTTTAACAAGAGATTATCTAAAAAGCATTATGAAAGGATGTTTAATATGGGAATAGCTTTTAGAGTTCCTTATCCTAATGTTATTTATGAAAATCATACATTAAAAGTAGATCTGCCATATGATTGGATGGTGGTAAGATACACATCGGATGGTAGCGAACCTACTTGTAATTCACCTGTTTATACGGGTGATATTGTAACATATGAACCTAATAATTTTAGATTTGCATCCTTTTATAAAGATATTTTAAAAAGCATAACGGTAAAAGCTTCCAACATTAAGACACATTATATTAAACCAAATGTAATAGTTACTGCAAGTTATGAGGCAAATCCAAAGTTTCCTTTATCTAATGCAGAAGATTACAATTTTAATACATATTCAAGAAGTAAAAGGAATATAGATAATGGAGATTGGGTTTTATACAGTTTTACAGAGCCTGTAGAATGTTCTAAAATAACTATAGAGGTTGGTATTCCTAATATTACTGCGTATGGCCTTACAGACGGACATATCGAGTATTCATACGATGGTTTAAATTTTAAAAGAGGGGAAAATTTTACAGATAATATTGCTGTTATAAAACCATTAAAAGCTGTTAAGGCTGTTAAGATTGTTGCAGACGGATATTCTGATGGTAGTAATCTTTCTATACAAGATCTTAAAATAGAAGCAAAATAAAATTTAATAAAAATGAGGGCTGTGGGCCCTCATTTTTTATTCATATAACTCTTTTACCTTCTCCCATACAGATGAATAATATTCTGAGTGTATATTCCCTTTTTTATTCCAATCAATCTTTTCAGCTTCGCTAAATATGTAATCTTCTACAGGTTTTATACGCTGAATCCAACCTGTTTTCTCCATATTCCATAAAAGAGAAAAATTAAAATATTTATTACCATTACCCCTTTTTACAGGAAAAATTGCTCTTTTAGCCTGCAAAGAAAGGTCACATATAGGAGCATTCAACCTTTTATCTTTCTTATCAAAACCATCTTTCGCATTGTCGGGAACTTTAATAGAAGACTTCATAAAAGATGGAATCCCCTCCTCCCCTGCTTTTACACATAAAGGCACGGCAACAGCTGCAGGCGGATAACCTAAAACTGTCCACATCAAAGGATTCTCACTGCCATGGAAAACAACTACTGCTGTACTCGATTTACGAGGAATAAAATCTTGATCTATAAACCACTCCAACCCATTATTCTTTACTGCCTCCTCTTTTAGATCAATATCCAAAAGAGAATGATAAAATGAACGTGATAAGTTGTCTAAAATCCAACGAGGAGTTATATCACCGCCCCTTGCAATTCTCTTCTTTATAATATTATCTGCTGTTGTATATCTTATATATCCCATTCCTTCATCTTTTCTACCGGTATAAGAATGGTTTGTGTATACCAAATATCCCTGAGGTGCTATCTTTGGATCATTTACATCTATTTTTGTCCAGCTTGTATTATTCACCTCATAATACGCTGCTCCACCTTCACTGTCTATAACACCAAAATTTGTCTCAACCCCCATAGGTCTTTTAAGAGTATCAAGTAATTTTTCAAAATCTGCGAGATTCTTGCATCTTCCAAGTGCCTTAAACATGAGTGTTCCCTCATTATCCATTTTTGAATCTGGTATATTGTCATTTTTAAGGTTATATGAAGCTGTATTCATTATGCAGAAACCTGCATCGTTTGAGCCGCTCCAAGCCTCAAAAGATCTTTTGCCCCCTTTTGTTACCAAAGGTGAATTTACCAAAGCATAGAAACTGTATTTTGGACCTTTGAAATACTCTATTCTATTATTCTCCTCTCCGGTATCCCTATGTTTCCACATTACAGGTTTGCCATCCTTGTTTACTTTACTTGTAAAGATTGCAGAGGTACAGGAATCTGCAGGAGTGTATACCATTAAAAATAATGATATACAAAGAACAGTCTTTAAAAATAGGTTTTTAATCATAGTAAAAAATAGTTAAAATAGTGTATTATCTTTATTGTATAATATTCCCAAATGTTTATATGCCAATTCTGTAACCTCTCTTCCTCTTGGCGTTCTCTGAATAAATCCCTCCTTTATAAGGAATGGTTCATATACCTCTTCAACCGTTCCCGAGTCCTCTCCTATTGCTGTTGCTATTGTATTCAAACCAACAGGCCCCCCTTTAAATTTGTCTATAATAGTTGAAAGTAGTTTATTGTCCATAAAATCCAAACCTCTTTTATCTATATTCAAGGCGTCGAGAGCATATTTTGTTATATGTATATCTATTGTTCCGTTCCCCTCCACCTGAGCAAAATCCCTTACTCTTCTAAGAAGAGAGTTGGCTATCCTTGGTGTTCCTCTGCTTCTAAATGCAATCTCCATGGCAGCCTCATCATCTATAGGAATATTCAATATAAATGCACTCCTCTTTATAATCTTCTCAAGAACTGTCGCATCATAATATTCAAGATGACACTGTATTCCAAATCTGGCTCTCAAAGGTGAGGTAAGCATTCCACTCCGAGTTGTTGCCCCAACTAATGTAAAGGGATTAAGAGAGATCTGCACACTTCTTGCCCCGGGCCCTTTATCCAACATTATATCTATTCTATAATCCTCCATTGCAGAATACAAGTATTCCTCAACAACCGGAGATAGCCTGTGTATCTCATCTATAAATAATACATCCTTTTCAGATAAATTTGTTAAAATAGCAGCTAAATCTCCTGGCTTTTCTATTGCTGGTCCTGATGTGATTTTTATATTTGATTTCATTTCATTTGCTATTATATTTGCTATTGTTGTTTTTCCAAGTCCTGGTGGTCCATAAAATAAGCAATGATCTAATGGTTCTCCTCTTTTTTGAGCTGCTTCTATATATATTTTCATATTTTCTTTTACTTTAGTTTGTCCTATATATTCATCTAATGTCTGTGGTCTTAGAGAATTTTCTATTTTTTCTTCTATTGGACTTTCTAATTCTGGTCTTATATTAAATTCTTCTTCCATATTTTTTCCTCATCTTTTAATTTATGTGCATATTATATCATATTATTTTTTATTTTCAATATATAGAACAAATAAGAAAAATGAGATGAATTATTCATCCCATTTTATTTTCATTATTTATTCTTGAACTTCTACTGTTGTTTTTTCTGAATTTAATTTTAAAACATCATCATAGAAACATATTCTTGCCATTTGAATATATGCTCCTAAACACAATAATCCACAAACTGCTCCAACCATAAATACTATTGCTAAAACTGGAACTAATATGCAAGCTGTTGCTAGAACAAGTGGAAGATAGCATAATAATGCCCAACCTAAAAATGATAATAATAGAACAAATAAATCTCCTCTGTGTCCAACCATTAATTCAGCACTTTTTTCAACAGCATCTTGTGTAGTCATATCTGGATTGTCATATGCAATACATACTGTTAATGCATATTTTAATCCTATTGTTACAGCATATGCAAGTGCTACAACATATATTATAATTCCAATTATTACTAATCCTAATGCTTGTTGACCAGCTCCCATTGCAATTCCAGCAATTCCACCAGCTGTGAACATTATTGTAACAATTATAATTGCTAATACAACACAAATTATTGGTAATATCATTTTTAATAATGTTCTAAAACATAATCCCCATGCTCTAGTAAAGTTATCAAATCCTATTTTTATAAAATCAAAATAGTTTACTTCTTCATTTCTTTTTAATTTCATAAATACTGCTACCATTCCAAATGATAATGGAATCCCTATAACAACCTCTATAATTGATATTATTGATGTTAATATTGAATTATCTCCAAGTGCATTTTCTATCCCTGTTAATAATCCTGTTATTAAAAATTGTATAAGAATTATTAGTATAGCTTTTACCCATTTATTTTTTAATGACTCTCTTGCCTCTTTTCTTATGTCTGTTGCAACCATTTTTATTCCTCCCTT
>ENA-OURV01002636-OURV01002636.1-human-gut-metagenome-genome-assembly--contig:-NODE-2636-length-12177-cov-6.395727_pt1 | contig 12177 bp, 8 predicted proteins | sample MGYA00242141_ERZ509072 | MGnify/ENA primary metagenome ERZ509072 (study PRJEB26280, sample SAMEA2338763) | human gut metagenome | biome: human gut; feature: human-associated habitat; material: faeces... | reverse complement strand
TGTGTGTTTGTACAAGCGTTTGGCGATGCTTTCGAGTATGCACAGGTGGCAGTCCCACTTTCTTTATATATAACGTATTTTCTCACTGGCTGCCTGAGGAAAACTCGAAAAATTTCGCCATTATGAATGAGATTGGAAATATCCCTATGGGATGGGTAGTATTACTCTTTATTGTTATTTATTGCTTCATGCTTAATGCTGTCATGAATTATGCGGACAGAAAAGGACGGGATAAGACTTTTTGGGTCTTTATAGGTATAGTATTCAGCCCTATTATTGCTACTTTTTTGTTATTCTTGTATGGTGAATCAAAAGAGCACCGAAAAGAAAGAATCATAGAGGAAGAACTTTGGAAGCGAAACTGTGATATAGAAGCTGAGAAAATCAAAAAGGAAGCAGAAGAAAAACGAATCAAAGAAAAAGAGGCTAATCCTCTTAATTGGTAATTAGCCTACTATCCGCGATAGAGTTTTATTAAACTTGTTTAAATCAGCCGGACTAAGTTCCGGCTTTTTTATCAGTCCGTTTTTAGGGTCTATAAGCAATGGCAATGCCGCTGCGAGTAACTTCTTAAAGCCACGTTTAGTTTTCGCTTTAGACGACTTGTAGAGGTGATTTATGACGGTAAACTTGTAACCCTTACCGAGCCAATCCCAAGTGAATACATATTGCTGGGGAATATCATCAATAGACAGGTCATTGAAATAAGTGTCAATGATGAGTTGTACGCCCTTTGTCCTTATGGCTACTGCTTCATCGAACATTTCAATATAGGGAACAATGATTGTTCCAAGTTTAAATTCTGTAGGTTCTTTTCTTCTTTTCATTTTAAGCCGCTGATTTTCTGATTTGCTTGTATGTATAACGTGTGTCAGCGCAGCAGAGGAAACAGTTAAATCGGTCTGAATTGCTGATGTCCCTCAGATTATACCTATACACGAACTCATCAACGTATTTTTGCAAATACTTTTTGAGCAGAGTTCTGTATGTACCTTTGACCATACGCTTGAAATGCGTCCAAGCTCCCTCTATTCTATTGGTTGTTATATGTTCATAGCTGTATAATTTCTTACTATGGTCAACGTAGAAACGGGTATAAGTAAAGCCTATTTGATTGTAGGCATCATTCTCATCTGTATATATGATTGCATCGGGGTGTATGTATTCTTTAATGAATGCAGACAGGGTATCGGATTTTGTATCAGGAGTAACTCTGGCATTCATCAAATTTTCACGTTGTATCATCCCAACGACTGGTGCTTTATCTTTGTGGGAGCGTCCTTGTGAATGAGGCACTTTCTTATCCCAATGACGATTGCCGTTTCTTCCGCCAACAAGGGTTTCGTCTATTTCAACTGCTTCTTCTAAGAAGTTCTCATTGGCGAGGCGCATTGCATGACGTATTTTATGCAACATATACCATGCTGTCTTTTGCGTTACTTCTATATCATTTGCGAGTTGGTAGGAAGAAAGACCTATTTTGTGATTGGTAACAAGCCAAATGGCAATAAACCATTTACGCAAACTTATCTTTGTCTTTTCAAACATCGTACCTGTGCGAACGGTAAAGTTCTTGCCTGTATTCTTACAGCGATATTTGCCACTTTTCAGTTTATAAACTTTAGAGGTCTTGTCAAATGGTGAAACAGGTTTTCCATGCCAATTAATGGCTTCAAGATGTTTAATACAGGCTTCTTCCGTAGGAAATAATTCGTAAAGAGCCATGATTGATTTAGCATTAAGTTCGAACGGGTCTTTCATAAGGCTGTCCTCCAACTTTTAATGATGTTACAATTTACAAAAATCGATTGGTTCAACAATGAGTTCACGGAGAAAATCTTGATAGAAATCTGATAACCTCCTGTGCATATAACGATAAAGTGAAAAGCGGAGCAAGTAGGATTTGAGTTAAATGATGTGAATATGATATATAGAAGTCACGTTATATACTTGTCATGCTAATACAATCGAAATCTTTCTGCACAACATTTCAATTACATGACAGCCTACAAAAGCCGATACAAGTATGTTTTCGGCTTTTGTTTTGACGATAAAGGAAAGAGAATAGTTAAATAAATAGAAAAGACTGGTTCGGGGATTTCTCGACTCCAGCCTTTCTAAGATTTTCCTGTGTAGATATGTATATCAGTACCTAAGTTTATCATGGGTAGGACTGTTTAACCAGAATTCTCCCATAGGAAGATCCACCTTATCATAATGGCATAATCCATCGGCCACCATAGTGGGGCTTACGCACTCGGCCGAAAAGCGGCAATCGTATTCACCGGCACATTGGGCCAACACTGTGTAGAAAACATCAGTCACCAGTTCACCAATAGTAATGCGGACATCACGCAACACCTGTTCGCTTTTTTCAGCACTTTCCATTGGTATTCCCGCCAACAAGGGCAGATAGGGCATCAAATCATACCCGCGACGGCTCTTAAACTCTGCAGCAAACGTTGCGCTCCAGTTTTGCGAACCACACTCCCAACTATCCACATGCATATATTTCAGAACTTCACGAGCCACTTCCGGTGTAGTTTTCTCAAATACTTGGGCAAACCAGTTGTCAAACTGTTTGCGAACAGCTGCAACACTGAACTTATCACATTCCAGTCCTTTACCGCCTCCTGCAGTGGCATTGACATGCCCGGTAGAAGTATGTCCCATGCGAAGAATACGCCACTCTCCTTCGGGCAATTTAGCGGTAAGAGCACCCTCCGTAAGTGTCAGTCGGCGCACCTCATTTAGTTGTACACAGGCCTCATCCGGAATTTCTTGCGAAGTGGAAGCATCAGCCACACGCCATACAAAGCCGGCTTTACCTTCCCACTGATGAATACGAGGAGCCGTATGCAAACGAATCTCCTTTATCTTCAAATTAGGTTTCCATTTAGCCGCATCCAAATCCTCACACCCCGGTTCACTGCCCTCCGGCGTCCATTCAAAACGAAAATACTTAGCCGTAGTGGGCGGCAAGCCATGAGTAGAGTGGCAGTCGGTATTCTGCCAACCATGCCGGGCAGGCTTTAACTGTTTCAGAAAGCGATAGTTCCTACCGTCATCACTCACAAGCACTTTAAGCCTATGCGCTTGATAATTATTACCACTCAAAACAATCTCTACATTACTTACTGTAACCGGTTGTTCATAAGTATAGTCTATCCGGCAAGGATAAGAAGAACGAATAACTCCTTTCTCATCCATATTGACCGCTTTCTTCTTATCTTTCACTTCGGTACCGGGAAGAGTAGCCAAACTTATAACTGGTCTCATCACAACATCTGCCGGTTGCTTACCCAAAGGAATGGCATAAGTAGCTATATCCTCACTATACCCCTCATAACCTTCAAGTTGAGGAAGAGGCAAACGTTCAATATTGCCGCCACGAATGATGGTATCACTCCAGACAATCTTCTGCATGGACTCCTGAGGTGCAATCCATGGTCCACCTGCCAATGCAAAGCCGTCACAGATATGCATCCCCAACCGAAGTCCCAACCGCTTTGCCTCTTTCATGCTATAATCTACCATTTCCCAAAACTCAGGGGTAAGCTGTTGGGCTTGTCCTTCATACTCCGGTCCCTGACCTACGCCTTTAATAGGCATGAGATAGGCACCGCCTAATCCAACTTGCTTCATAGCCTCCAAATCAGCTGTTATTCCTTCAGGAGTTACAGCACCATACATCCAATACCAGAAAGTCCAAGGACGAACATCATCTGCAGTATAACGCACCGATTGCTCCTCCGTAGGCATGTTTTGCCGGGTACCGCATCCAACGAATGTAATACTCAGCAAAACAATTAATACTAAAAGATATTTTATCTTCATATCCAATTGATTATTCAAATCAAGTTAATTATTTGGCCGCTTTACTAAATTGCATAATAAATCCACCACCATACCGGCCATCAGCCCAGAATGCCTGTGATGAAGGACCTACCAAGTCGGTGGTATTTACCTTGTTGCGTACAGGAGGGATGACGCGCATCAAAGCGATGCCGGTAGCAGGCAGACGATAAAGCAACTCATCACGACCATCGCGCGGTTGATAAACTCCCATGTACTGTTCGGGATTCTTATTGGCAATGCGAACAGTACCTTCCGAAGTAGACAACTCCATCCACTGTACATCGGCAAAGTAGCCTTTGAATTCAGGATAAAGGAAGCTTTCACCGGGGATAGGGTCATTATAGTCATTAGCCCAGATACCTGTTTGCGGACCATGCAAGCGGTTCTGCCACACTCTGTAAGGCCCCTTCCCCAGCCAACTCTTACGCAGCATTTTCTCTTCAGGATAATCAAACATCACGCCCATAAGGTCGACTACTCCACTGAAATTATAGGAGAAATCGAGTTCAACAGTGCCTTCCGCATCAATCACCCAGATGGCCTTCTCGAATGAACCCAGCTTATAATTGGCTGTAATGTAAAGGCAACTTCCTTCACTCTTTATGTCGAAACCGGTGAAACGGCCTGCATCCTCGAAGGTGGTATATTGAGTCTTCTTTTTCTCGGCATCTTTATCATCGTGATTATAGAACTGATCCATAGACCGGTCGGCACGTTTGGCAGCAATAAAACGAGGGCCATTGCTCAAGCTGAATGTACTTCCTCCTAATTTCACCCCTTTAAGCTGTCCGTCGGCATAACTGAAAGTAAACTCCTTGTCAGCAACCGAAACCTTAAGCTGCTCGGCAGTGCTGGTATAGGTAGGCGCCGCACCTTGCTTGGCCAAAACTGGTAACGCTACATTCACCAGATTATAAGTCCAGGTAAACAGTTCACTACCATACGCATCTATGGCGGTAACATGCAGTAAGTTTGCATTATTTAGAACAGAAGCTATCTTCAAAGTTCCGGCAGTATGAGGTTCTATGTCAGGTCCATTCACCGTAGCACTTTTTATCACTTTGGTCTCCAAACCATCTACCGCCACATATTCATACTTAAATTTGCAATCTTTCAAATTACTAAAGTCGTAACGGTTCTCCAATTGCAACACACCATCAAAATTCCCATCGGGAGTATTCATTATCTGTATAGGACACCACACCTGACGAATGGTGTAGTAACTGCCTTCCTTCTCATGATGAGGCCCCACAATCCCATCTGCTCCATAGTTGCCTACATTATCGATAAAACCGTTCATATCCACACGCTTCACTCCCTCATCGGCCAACATCCAAAGGAAACCACCCGCACAACGGGGATGACGGCGCATCATTTCCCAATAATCGTACAACCCCGCACCATGGCCGCCATCGTAGAGTCCATGCAAGAACTCGGTAGGCATAAAGATTTCGGGCAAGCGCATATAGTTCTGACTTTCTCCATAAGAACGATAATGCATGGTTTCGTAACCTCCGAAATTGCCTTGCGGATGAATAACGGGACGCTTCTGTATGTCATGTTTGTGGAACTCACAATCAAGTTCGGTATTCCACCCCTTTTCATTACCGTTACTCCACCAAATAATGGAAGGATGGTTATGGTCGCGCTTAATCATCTCTCCCACCAGCTTCTGACCAACAACAGTCTCATGCTTGCCATGCCATCCACTCAACTCATCCATTACATAAAGTCCGAGGCTGTCGCATGCTTCAAAGAATTCGGGATCGGCAGGATAGTGGCTCAAACGGACTGCATTCATATTCATACTCTTAATAAGAAGCACATCTTCTATATTCTTGGCTTTAGAAAGGGTACGACCTGTTTCCGGACGGAAACTATGACGGTTCACACCTCTCACCGTCACACGCCGGCCATTGACATAAAGGCCATCATTCGGGCGTGTTTCTACAGTACGGAAACCAAATTTTTGCCGTTCCCTATGCAACACTTTACCAGCTTTATTCATAAGAGTGAAATGAGCAGTATAAAGATTAGGAGTTTCAGCTGTCCACAGAGCCGGGTTCTTCAACTTCATATTAACAGACACCTCGTCTCCACCGGCGCGCACAACATCAGTCTGAGAAATAACTTCGCGTCCTTTTGCGTCACAGATCACCGTTTTCACCTGCGCGCCATCCAAAGCATGGTTAAGCATGCATTGGGCGATAAAAGTCCCGTCGGCTTGTGCATCCAACGCCACACGAGCTATGTTGTCAGCCGGTTTCGCCACCATGAACACAGGACGGAAGATACCGCCAAAGTTCCAATAATCGGCACGACGTTCAGCAAGATTGACTCCCGCATTGGCACTTTCTTTGCTTACAGTCACTTCCAATACATTTTTCTTATCAGAACCGAAAAACACACGATCACTCACATTGTAAACAAAGCGATAAAAAGCACCTTGATGCATTTCACCCGCCTTACGCCCATTGATGGTGGCGTAAGTATCTGTCATTGATCCCTCAAACACAAGTTCCACTTGCATTCCATTCCATTCGGCGGGCAAATTGAATTCGTACCTATACATACCCTTCTCATCAGCCACACCGGCCGGAAAGGCTTTTCCATAAAACTTCATACCATACTGATAGGTACCGAAGCCTTGCAATTCCCAACAGGAAGGCACACCTATTTTACTCCACTTACCGGAATTATTACCACCGGTACAGAAGAAATCCCATTCCACCATGTCATCGCATCCTTTACCTGAAAGATATTGCCGCTGCGTTTCAACAGAAGGTTGCGCCCACAAACTCAAAGCAAGAATAAGGGCAGAGAGAAGAGTTGTTGTCCGTTTCATTATATTAAATAGTATTACTTTTCCCAAGTTGCGCATATATAACTTTTTCATATCATTCATGAGACGAAGTATGTATTTGTTTGTACTCACACTTTTAAGCGATCCATACGAACCTGTCTTCATCCTCAATAGGCTAATTTATCAGGTCAAAGCGGACTGATGCGCACACGCAACCTATGTTCCTTTTTTTTCTCAATGACATATTTCTTGAGCACTCCCGGCCCGCAGCTACTATTCCCTAACCCCAGCACAGCCGCATCAATGCTGACAACTACCTGTTTACGGGGAACCAACTCACAATCATGCGTTGCCCCGGCAAGATCTTCGGCCGTATAAGGCAGTGCCGAGAAAGAAAAAGGAGTGTCGATTGCACTGATACGTATACCATGCCCTCTATGGTCGGTCAAGCGGAGATCCGTCACCTCCTCATGGTTCCCTCCATCCTGAGGACGAGGGTAAGGAGTATACTGTTCTTCCAAAGTACTTTCCCAACGGCCAATGTAAGTAGCTTCCTTACGATCCGGATAACTTTCTATCGGTCCTCTGCCATACCAACTGATATTTCCATACTGTTCGCCAAGCATAAAGTTGAGCCCCAAACGAGGCAGTTCCGGAAGTTCTCCTTCAAAACGATAATTTTGCTCTATATCCACAGTACCGTCAGTATAGGTGAGGTAATCCGTCGTCACCACAATGGCACCTTTCTCATAGCAGTATTTCTCTACTTTATATTGATGGGGGATTCCGTCAGCCCTCATCGTGTCACGCAAAGGAACAATGTTTTCCACAACAGGAGCATTCAAACGATGATTCTTCCAATCCTTAGCCAACCAGTTACCGAAACTTTTATCATTATCAGTAGGTGCACGGAAAGCCTGCATACGCAGACCAGACAACATACCAAGTACATCATGGCGCGGACTTTCACCAATAGCAAGCGGTTTCAACGGACGCCGGTCAGTCATGGCCATCATTGCTTCATTCAGAGCAAAACGAAAAGCCGCCACTTCATGTCCGGCTTTTGCCCAAAGCTCGTCTTTGCGCAATACCAGCCGCACATGCAAACGGACATCAGCTTCCGTATCAATCCTAAAATCAGGCAACGCCACATCGGTTGCCTGCCCAGGAGCTACTTCGGGCAGAATTATTTCACCCTGTCTTGCAGAACGTCCGTTTTTCAATAATGTATAAAGACAGCGGTAATTCTCCAAACCTACATGATGATGCCGGTTAGTCACTGTAAGGCGAGAACCTTTAAGCACTTCCTTCTCCACCTTTCCCCGGATAATTCCAAGAGATATCGGTGAATAAACCTGCTTTACTTCCCAATATTTCGGTGTAGTTTCCCGGCCGCTGCGTACAATGCCATTAAAGCAAAATGCTTTCAGATTGGGCTTGTCGCCAAAGTCACCGCCATAAGCTACCATAGTGCGCCCGTCGGGCAGCTGCTTATAGATGCCTTGATCCACCCAATCCCAAATAAAACCGCCTAACATACGAGGGTGACTATATATCTCATTCCAATATTCCTGAAAATTACCAAGCGCATTGCCCATACTATGAGCATACTCACTTGTCATTACGGGACGATTGTCATTGTCACGCTCGGCAATCTCAAGCAACCGTTCCCAACGGGCATTCTCCGCACGTTCCTTATCTTCACCTTCGGGAATACCGGGATTAAGATAGTCCTGTTTCAACCGGGTATAAAAACGGCTGATCACATCAACAGTCACCGGATCGGGAGCGCCATCCACCCCCTGCGCCCCTTCATAATGAACCGGACGGGTGGGATCGAAGTCGTGCAGCCAAGCGGAAATAGCAGCAAAGTTAGGACCGTACCCACTCTCATTACCCATACTCCACATCACAACTGATGCATAATTTTTATCACGTTCGGCCATGCGTACGGCCCGATCCATGAAAGCGGCATGCCAATCGGGCGTACTCGCCAAAGTACCGCGAAGCCCATGTTCTTCAATATCAGCTTCGTCCATCACATAAAGCCCGATACTGTCGCACAGCTCATACCAACGTGTCACATTAGGATAATGGCTGGTGCGTACAGCATTGATATTGGCTTGTTTCATCAGAAGAATATCTTGCAGCATCGTCTGTTCATCCATCACTCTGGCATTGACCGGATGATGTTCATGACGGTTTACTCCCCGAAAGCGGATAGGAGCGCCGTTGACCAACATCTGCCCGTTTTTAATTTCGACAATCCGAAATCCTACCCGCTGTTCTATCTGTTGCACAACCTCTCCCTTCTCATTCATCAGCGTAAGATGAAGTTTATAAAGATTAGGTGTCTCGGACGTCCAGCGGTGAGGGGACTTAACAATAGCCTGCATGCGCCCCATTCTGCGAGGACCGCGCTGGGGATACCACAAATTCATACGTGAAGCCTTATGCTCCAAATCGAGGACCTCCGGCACATCAACTTCAAGGCCGAATACCTGCCTACCTTCCAGATCGGTCATCTCCACAACATTACCTTGCATATCCTTCAGTTCAGCTTTTGCCCGGTAACCTACGCCAAGTTCCCCTTGCCGTACAACAAACGCAGGATCCACCTGTAATATAAAATCATCATAGCAGCCCGGCTTGGCAGGCAACGTGCGTACAGTATAATCCCGAAAAGCCACTTTATGTGTATGAATCAGCGTAATGTCGCGATGAATTCCACCAAAACGCCAAAAATCCTGGTCTTCAAGGTAAGACCCGTCACTATAACGGTACACCTCTAAGGCTATTTGATTTTGTCCTTTCTGGAGATAACGGGTAACATTAAACTCACTTGCCTCCATGCTGCCCTGGCTATACCCCACCTTCTCACCGTTAATCCATACGTAGAAAGCACTCATCACGCCGTCAAAGCGTAACAACACTTCTCCATCCCCTTCCCAATGGGCCGGCAATGTAAACGTCCTGCGATACTGGCCGACAGGATTACGTTCCTTATAGGTAGTATAATCTTCCTTAGGAGTACCCATCACACGAGGTGGGTCAATACGGAAAGGATAGCCTGCCGACACATAAATGGGAGTACCGTATCCACGATTTTCCCAATTGGAAGGCACTAAGAAATCCTCCCACCCCGAATCATCGAATTCCGTCCGGTAAAAGTCAAAGACACGTTCGTCAGGCACCGGAGTCCAGCGAAATTTCCACTCTCCGTTAAGGGAATAACTACTGTCGCCTACCTTCTGCCGATAAGGGACAAAAGCAGCACGAGCAGGTAACCGATTTATGTGCAGCACATGATGATTCTCCCAGTCATGAGAGAAATTATCAGCTTTCACAACCTGAGATACGGCCGGCGCACTCAATAAAAAAAGAGAAATAAAGAATATGTTCATTTTCATCATACCATTATCCAATAAATATACCTATAAAAAAGACGGATACACAGCACTTCTGTACCCGCCATACAAGCAAGAATGTTATAAGTTGTCAACCTCGCCTATCAACATGAGTACAACAATTATTTTCGACCGTCATTATGTGTAAATTTGCATATTTAGTTAAACAAAGAAAGACAATGGTATTAGGAAGCGTAGCAGATTTGCTGACGGATGACATCTTTTTGGAGAAGATTCTCGGTAATTATCCGCAACCATCTATCGACATAGAGCAATGGTTGCGGAACAATTACGGAGATTCCTTGGAAGAAGCTTTTGCTGCCAAAACTATCTTGGAGGGATTGGACCGGGAAGCACCCTTGATGACCAAGCAAGAACAGCTTGAAGTCAAGGAGGACATAGCTTATTCTCTGAAACTATACGATTTACATGGCAGATAATAATATATGAAACATCACTATTTATGGCCGATACTGCTCCTGATAAGCTGCAGTCCGGCTAAAAAAGAAAAGTGCGAACCGATCTACTCGCAAATGATGGTAGAGACACACGGCTTAGGCGATTTTTACTGCAACAGACACCATCAGGCCAAACTCGACACAACCGGCTGGGATTATGTATCAGGCTTAGTCGCACATTCAGTTCTGAAAGCCTGGAGTGCCTATCCGGAAAAGAAAGCCTATTATGATGCCGTCAAAGCGTTTGCGGACAACAGCCTCAATGAAGACGGCACTTTCATTCACAATAAGAAAGGTAAAGGCGCCCTGCGTCCCAGTAACATTGACGATTTGCCCGCAGGAAATATCTTCTTCGGACTTTATGAAGAAGAAATGCGGCAGGGAGATACTTTGGAAGCGAGCAAATACAAGACTGCCGCCACTCTCATACGCAACCGGCTGAAGTATGATCATAGCCGCATCAAAGCACCGCTTCCGGGTGCCGGCTGCTTTTTCCACAAGGCTGTATACCCCAATCAAGTATGGTTGGACGGGCTTTTCATGGGCTCACCCATCTACGCGCAATGGCAAGCCAAGTTTGGGAAAGAGGACACGAAGGACAACAACGAAAGCTGGAGTGACATAGCACTGCAATTTAAAACAATTCACCAATACTCATACAATGCCGAAAAGCAGCTGAACTATCATGCCTGGACTGCAACTCCCGAAGATGAAAATTCTTTCTGGGCCCAACAGGACGGCAAGTTCAAAGGATGCAGCCCCGAATTTTGGGCAAGAAGTATGGGCTGGTACATAGCCGCCCTGGTAGATGTATTGGAGTTTATGCCGCGCGAACATGCAGACTATCCGGCGATGCACCGAATTCTGAATGAAGTAGCAGCCGGACTGAAGCGTTGGCAGGATCCGAAAAGCGGTGTATGGTATCAACTGCTACAATACGACCACTCAATGGCAGCCGACGGAAAAGGTGATACCATAAGCGGCAAAGTATATAATGTAGGCACGCAACCCAATTACCTGGAATCTTCCGCTTCGGCAATCTTTACTTATGCCTTTTTGAAAGGCATACGCTTGGGTCTGCTTGACAAAGATGAATATCTCCCCGTAGCAGAAAAGGCCTACAACGGAATATTGAAGCAGTTTGTGCGTCAAGAGGGCAACAAAACACATATCATCCAAGTATGCGCTTCAGCTGGCTTAGGTCCTAAAAACAGTCCTTCACGCACAGGTACAATAAACTACTATTTGGCAGGCAAGGATGTCACTATCACTGAGAATGAGGGAAAAGCCATCGGTTCATTTATAATGGCATCAGTGGAATGGGAGTTAATGAAGAGATAAAATTATAGAAAGCTATCGTTTCTTATCTGATAAAGACAATGGAAGGCGTTCCCAGCTATACTTGTTTTCTGGAAATGAAACGAAATCCATTAATTTTACATTGAGAGGACGGATAATTTTCAGCCATATACCGAACCTCATTCGGTCGTATACTGGCTCACCTGCAAAAGTATTGTGGGCTCATTCGATGTTTAAACCTACATCTCCAATAAATAACTGTTCACAATTAATTCATATCAGGAACTAAATGGGCTCGTTTCTTTGCGGTGAAAAGATTCATAACCGCTCAAAAGTGAATCAAAACTACCTT
>ENA-OURV01002632-OURV01002632.1-human-gut-metagenome-genome-assembly--contig:-NODE-2632-length-12190-cov-5.127318_pt1 | contig 12190 bp, 8 predicted proteins | sample MGYA00242141_ERZ509072 | MGnify/ENA primary metagenome ERZ509072 (study PRJEB26280, sample SAMEA2338763) | human gut metagenome | biome: human gut; feature: human-associated habitat; material: faeces... | reverse complement strand
AGCCATCAGGGGGCTCTGGGTGGCATGGAAGCCGGAAATAGCGCCGCAGGCCACGGTGATGAACATGAAGCTCCAGATGGGAGTGCCCTGAGGATGCATATTGGTGAAGTTGTTCCAAATCTCGGGGATCACATAACCCTTGGTGAAGATACCCACGGCCACACCAACAGCCATGATGATCAGGCAGATGCCGAACACGGGATAGATCTTACCGATGATCTTGTCGATGGACAGGAAGGTGGCGATGAAATAGTACACCAGGATCAGCACCAGCCAGAACAGCTTGTTGGTGAGGATACCGGTGCTGCCGCCGTTGGAGAACAGGAGCTGGATCAGACCAGCAGGGCCCACGGCGAACACGGTACCGACCATGATCAGCAGCACAACGCTGAACACACGCATGACATTCTTCATGGTGCCGCCCAGGTAGATGCCGGAGATCTCGGAGATAGAGGCGCCCTCGTTACGCTCGCTGAGCATACCGGAGAAGTAATCGTGGACAGCACCGGCGAAAATGGTACCGAAGGTGATCCACAGGAACACAACAGGACCCCACAGAGCACCGCTCAAAGCGCCGAAGATGGGACCCAAGCCAGCAATGTTCAGCAGCTGGATCATGAACAGCTTCCACTGGGGCAGAACCATGTAGTCCACGCCGTCATTGATCTTGACAGCGGGAGTCTCACGGTCATCGGGCCCGAAGGTCCGATCCACCAGGGAGCCATAGGTGAAATAGCCGCCGATCAGCAGTGCCAGGCAAATGAAAAAGCTAATCATCTTGAACTCTCCTTCCAAAAACACGTTTTTTCTTCTGAAGCAGGCGCAAAAACGTTTACTCGCCTGTTTTCGCTTACATATTAGCACTCTAACCCAGAAGTTCAAGTGCTGAAATTCACAAGAATCGTATATAATCTTTGTTAATTTTAACAATAGATTTACGGAAATCGCACAATATCATTCACTTTAACCGGAAACCGGTTTGTAGATTTCTCTATAATTCCTTCGCATTCCAAAAAGATTCCCTTGTAAGCCGCTCACGTTTCACAGACAAACGTCCGCTGTACAACGCACCATTCCACCGGGATCTGGATTTTCTCTTTATGTGTAGAATGAGCTGCTCCAGAACGCTGATTATTTTGTAAAAAAGAGCAGGCTATCCGCCACTCAACCCATCACAAGCAGGGCGGAGCGGCAGCAAATTCCAAGGAGAACCGTTCAGTTCCTCCTGTTTGAGTATGTTTACGCCTTTTGCAGTCGAAGATTCGATAGGGCCGTCTTCCACACCGTTTCAGCGGTGTTAAACGGATTTGCCAAAGAATTCCATCACCAGTGGATACGCTTTTCTCCGTTGTTTCCGCCCCGGTTTTTCTGTTCGTGGGTCACGGCGTGGGTCAAAACACGATCCTCGTTTTCTGTTTGCTGTGGGCAAGGGCGCTCTCATGCAGCAAAGCGGGTTTCTTGACAGAATATGCAGAACTTGGTAAAATGCGATCAGGCGCTGTTGCAAAAACGGCGGTTGGCCACTCCCTTGAGAAAGGGGGTGATGCAGTTGGGACACGAACGATGGACGAAGGTCCTTCGTTTTTTGATTTGTTTTCTCATGGTTCTTTGGATCATGGCTTACATAGCCCCAAAAGCGTGTTAACCGCCCGGCGGCCACCGAGCGGTTAACAGATCTCAGATTTGTAAACAAACGGGGCTAACCGTCGGCAACGGCACCCTTTTCCTACCCTCATTATAGCAAGTTACAAGAGAATGTCAAGGAACCCCCCCTGCGCCGTAAGTGTTACTTCTCATAGGTACAAATTGTGACCCATGGGTATAACGCTGGTACTGGACAAGGAAAAATCCACGAGTTATCATTTCGATAACTCGTGGATTTTTTGTTGGAATTTTAGTTCAGGACAATAGCATTGACCATCTCAATTAGATCAATCACATCGCTACGGGGAAACGAAGTGTACAAGAGGGAAAGAGACAATCAGCGCTGCTAACATTAAGAATCCGCTACAGGTATGATAATCTGTAACGGATTTAAATTTCCGTGCTTATTTGGAAAAATGTGGAATTCTATCGTCAGCTGCATGATTTTTAAAAACAATCCCCCGGTAGTTGCCAAAATGTTCTTTGTTTGATAAAATTGTAATAACATCTCTAAAGAAAGTTGGTGTATATATGGCCTTGTTCGCAGATAGCAATACACTATATCAAAATATTAAAGCCGCTCTTCCAGGCTGGTCTTTTGCCGAAAATCCATCTATAAGTGATGCTGTTCTGGGCACCATCCCCTCTGGAAAGTTCTCCCTCTGGACTACTCCTTCAGGAGAGCAATTGGTTGTTGTTTTACGCCAAACTTCACTGACAGGAAGTGACCGAAACAAGCCTCAAATTCGAGTTTTCACAGATAATATACAGTTTGCATATCGTTATGCAAAGCAGCACAACCTACGCTACTTTTTCTTTGCTTACTGCGCTACACCGCCAGCTAATCTTAAGTTGCCCGCTGGGACAGACCCTTCAGAATATCTTGTTTCCATAGAAAGCAAAATTGATCGAACCACACCGGGGCGGGTAGATATTCGTAGCATGTATGATAATATGTCTGCTCTCGAAAACAGGCCGTTTTTCCGTGTCTCGCCCGCAGAGCATAGTTGCCCCAGCTTGACACAAGGTTGCTTTGTCCGCATTTGCGATAATTCTGGCTCGTTTGCTGTAAATCAATTGGAAAACTATCTCCAATATTTTGATTCCAGGCCATATATGACAGACCTATCAGGTGGACATCGCACAGTATTCAAGCCTTCAGCACTTTATGTTTCTGATCCCTCTCCCTTAGATTTACCCCACAATTTACTGGTTCACGGCGCTCCTGGCACGGGCAAGAGCCACTTTCTGAATAAGGCTGCCACGGATCTTGCGGAAGCAGGTCAGGCCATGCATCGACGTGTCACATTCTATGAGGACTATTCTTACGGGCAGTTCGTCGGAGAATATATGCCCGTTCCCCAGGAAGACAGCACCGAAACCGTAGCCTTAGAGTATGCTGGAACCTCTGTCTCCGGTACAGTGTCTGGAGAACACATCACATATCGATTTTCCCCAGGGCCTTTGGCTGAACTCTTGGCCGACTGCTATGCCGCAAAGCTAAATAAGTCCCCTATGAAATATATTCTAATTATCGAAGAATTAAATCGTGCTAATGCAGCCAGCGTCTTCGGGGACATTTTTCAGCTTCTGGATCGCGAAAAGGGTACCAGTATTTATGAAATCACCGCAAAATCAGAGTTTGCGCACTATCTCCACTCCGCAGTTTCCCACAAACTTACAGACGATACGATAGACTTGCCCGAGGATGCATTTAACAAGATAAAACTCCCGGACAACCTGTATATCTGGACTACGTTGAACAGCGCAGATCAAGGTGTATTTCCATTGGATTCAGCATTCAAGCGACGCTGGTCCTGTATTTATCGAGATGTTGTAGAAGTTGATCCATCTAATGCACGCCGCCCTCATATCTGTTTGCCTGTATTTGATAGTTCCGCAAGTTCCTATATTGCCACTACTTTCGATTGGAATACTTTTCGAGACTCCATTAACACGGAGATTCTCAATGAGGGCTTTGCGGAAGATCGTTGCATTGGCTACTGGTTCTTCAGTGAAACTGAGATGAATGATATTGAGAAGTACACAAAAGCATCTGTAGAAATGCGAAATAAAACTGGAACACATGAGTTGTCTACCATGCAAAATCCATTAGTGGACAAACTATTTGCATACCTCTTACAAGATGTTTTCCGCAATACCCCTTCCAGTTTCTTTGCGGAAAATATTCATACACTTTCGCAGCTCCGACAGGCTTTGAAAAACCTTGCTTTCAATGGGACCTCCGTGGATATCAAATCGCTGACTGTACTCCCGGAAAAAAGTTATATAACCCCATCCGTTTAATGTCGAGGTATGCCTATGTCCAGCACTGCAATTATTTTCGCAAAGGAACTGACCAGATGGGAGGATTTCCCTGGTGATGTTCCGCCAGAATCTAAATCTGTTTGGAATGCGTTGTCTCACGCTACTCAGGAGGAATTAAAAGCTGATCTGGCAAAACAGGGTTTCTTTAGCGGTACCTCTTTTTCCTTCGTTGGAATTTATTACTCTTGTGTTGCAGAAGCCGTAGTAATTGGTTTTCCAAAATACCTGTCAACGCCATCTGTGCCTCAAATACTGGAACATGTCAATTTGATTTGCAAGGTTGCCGCAAAGATATTTTCACAGTCCAGTGTTCGGTTTGAGAACCAGTTTCACCCGTTTAATCCCCGGTGCACAGCACATATCTCAAACCCATACGATCTTGCCGTATTCCTTTTGAGAGACTATGCAGAAAATGGTTTATATACCGAGCGTAAGCGGCAGATTCGCACCGATGGTATCGGACAACGCAATTGGACACAGACGATTCATCGCACAGCACCGATTTTTGACCGTTCACCTGTATATCTACAACCAATCACAGTAAAAAGTGTTAGAAAGATTTCTGATACCATTACACCGCTCCATGCCTATATTGTGAATCAGTGTGCTCGCCTCCTTAAGCCACTTGGACTTTTTAAGAGCCTTACACTCCCTGCTGCACCACGCTTGGATAATGTAGACCTTTCACGTTATGTTCCTACCATTAGCAATAAAATGAATCAGACTTTTTCTGATCGGGAATTACGGCTCCTCCGGGGATTAAGAAGCTGGTGCAAGGAAGGTCCGTACAACCAAACTCGTTTAGGGATTACTTCATTTGAAGATTTTTGGGAAGCCGCAACCAAGAAATATTTTGGGAATATCGAGCATACCCGCTCCGGTCCACCGAAGTATTATTTGGATAGATCCAGCGATGCCTATATTGGCAGTGGAGAAGCAATTCCTGATATTCTTAATGCTGGAACAAGCACTACTTCTGACCCATACTTGGCAATTTTCGATGCCAAATATTATTGTCCCATATTTGATGACACGAATTTCCGTGTCTATGCTGCTCCTCCAAATTCAGACATCGCAAAACAAATTCAGTACTACTATTCTCTCAAAAATCAATACCCTACTGCGCTATTTGGCAACGCATTTTTGATTCCTTACTGTTCTTCAAGCGGCATGTATTGTTGTGTAGGGTATGCAGTACCAAACACGGATTGGCATGATGAAATTGCAAAGAAAACTTCATTGTCAAAAACTATGGTAAGCGCCTCTCCTGGTGACCGTGTTTTGATTTATCAAGTTGACCCCACACAGCTTTTGAATGCCTGTTTGCATGATGCTCACATTCCTGACAGTAACGTTTTCAATGATTTTATAAAACCCTTTAATAGCAAAGCAGAGGTGGGGCCGTAGCTCCACCTCTGCTTTTAATCATAATTCTGTACGATAATATGAATCGCATTTGACTGAAAGCGATTTCGGATGTTCACAGCATATCTCTTTTGATACTCCCCTCGAATATAGGGTGCATATAACTCCTCGGTCAATCGTGTCTTTCCAATAATCATTAGCGCTGGACAATTTAGATTTCGGAAATCCGCGGCTAATCTTCGATGTTCATTTTCGTCAAACCCATTCATCATGTCAATGTTTCCGTAATCATTAAAAACACAATCATACGGTGGGTCTAAAAACATAAAATCATTCTCTGTCGCCATCTCAAAAAGTGCCTGATAATCAGAACACAAAACCGATGATCTCTGCAATAAATCATGGTGTTCCTTTGTAATAACTTTTGTATTAAAATGTCTGTACCGACCAAACGGAACATTGTATTCTCCATGGCTGTTATACCGAATCATACCCGAATACGCCGTTTTGTTAATGAAATAATATAGTACCCCATCAAGATATTCGCCCGTAGGATGATTATACTGTTCCCGTAAGTGGTAGTATAGGGCCTCATTACGATTCTCGCACCGTTCATTTGGGTATTGCCTTTTTAATTCTTCATACTCATACTGATTTGCTTCATACTGCTGCTGAAGTTGATCCAACTGTTGCTGCATTAGCGGATAGTTGTCTCTTAGTTGCTGATAAAATGTAATCAGCTTTGGATTCACATCTCCAACAACTGCTTGCTCTGGTTCCATATGAAAATAGACTGCGCCTCCACCCAGGAAAGGCTCAAAATAGCGGTGATAATCCTGTGGAATCCGATTTATAAAATCAGGAATTTCCTTTTGTTTTCCTCCACGATATTTAATAATCGGTTTCAAAATCGTCACCCCCCATCTTTTTTCATCTCTAGGGTTGAGCAAAACGCGAGTTTTGCAAAGTCGAGTCACAATATATAGGTTTCAAGTAAGTCAGATTGCGCTATTTGTTGTATTGGCTCATGAGCAAATCGGAGTTTTGCTCATCCCTATTTTCATCTCCAGAGATGAGCAAAACGCAAGTTTTGCAAAATCATTACACAATATATTGAGGAACAAATTGTTATAGTGTCTATACATTGTACGCCGCTGCGAGTAAATCGGAGTTTTGCTCATCCCTATTTTCATCTCTGTTAACTATAACTCACAGGCAAGATTTATGCAACGGTTTTGTGAGCTGGAAATCAATTTAAATATACCATAGCAGAGTCTCTGACGCAATCTCTTCTCACAAGTTTTTACGAAAGTGCCTATTCGCAAATATTTAAGTAGCTTTTGGTTCAAGATCGTGGTATGTCTTTGTGTTGCAAGGAGGAGATGAACATGAACAAACTACTCAAAGGCCTATAGTCTGCTCGGTCCAGTTCCCGCCCGGTCTCCCGGAACAGGCGGCGCTGGATCTTCAAATAGTGTGTGCGGCAGTCCGACCAACCGAGGAAATTGAACAGATAGTTCAGGGCTGCCAGCGACGCGTTGACAGTGGAGGGCGCGTACCCGCGACGCCGCAAAAAGCCCTTCCATTCCAGAATGACGCTTTTCGTGACGGGTCGACCATCCAAAAACAGCGAGAACCCTCGTACACTCCGCAGGTACTTTTCTACCGTTGCCTGAGAGCGCTCTGCCCGAAAAGTGCCGTGGAAAACGCGAGGATCTGTTCGTTTGTAAGGCAATGTCCATCCATGATAACTCTCCTTGAAACCAAGCGTGATGGCTCTCATTTTACCGCCCAACGCGGTTCCCACACAAGTGCCAAACAGTTGCCCGTTCGGTTGTTGCGTGTGATAGTAACTCTGCCGGAACGCCTGGTCAAGTCTTTCTATCCCACTAAATCGTGCTGAACGAGCAGCGGCAACAGGGCAACGCAGCCCAGCGGGGCCGCGACGCCTTCGGGACAGCGACACGCATAAGCGCATCGCTGTTCCGAAGGCTTTCTGTATTCTTCGAGAGCACCCCCGACCAAGGCCCAAAAGCGGCAAAGTTTGCCGTTCTGATACCCGGCCACGCAGGGTTTCCGAAACGTGTGGAACGCTCCGAGGGTAGTGATACCACCCCCCATCTGAAACGCCCCCTGTTTCGCCGTGTGAGCCCTTGTGTGCGATCCTGTTGGCAAAGGCGAGTGTGTACCCACTTTCGGGAGTGAGAGCGAACGTGGGCCGTTTGTGAGAGAAGTTGAAAAATGCGATGAAAAGCGGTTTGAAACATCGTTGTGGCGGTAACTTTTTGGCGATATTTGCGGGAGTGTCTATTGGCGAAAAGCCGAACTTTACAGGAAGGTTTTTCGAGTGGCAAAGGCCGTTCGATTTTAGTACAGACCGGCTATAATTTGTCAAGCCGAAATCTCATTTGGGATGCAGGGCGTGTAGGCCTTGTTGTCTCTCATAACGGCGTAAATGATGGAGACCATCTTCCTGCAGGCGTGGCCCACGGATGCCATGTAGGGCTTCCCTTCATCTCGTTTTTTCTGGAAATAAAGCTTCAGTGCCGGATCGTGAAGCACCGCCGATGAAGCCGCCAGCCAAATGGCGTGCCGCAAATAAGGCGAGCCTCGTTTGGACATACGGTTTCTGACGCCGTTGTATTCGCCAGACTGCCGCATGGTTGGATCGATCCCCGCGTAAGCGGCAAGCTTTGCCGCGGAGGAGAAGCGATTGATGTCCCCAATTTCGCTGAGGATGTACGCGCCAAGGGTCGGGCCGATGCCAGTGATGGTGGTGATCGGCGTATCCAGGGTGTCCATGATCTCGGCGATTTTGCGGTCCATTTCTTGAACCTGCTGTTTTAAGAAATCGAGGTGCTTCGCGTAAAGCCGGATCATCGTGCTGAAAACGTCGCCGGCCATGGCGAAGCCAAAGGAATTGCGCGCAAGCTCCTGAAGTTCCTGCGCTTTCGCCATGCGAAAGCGCTTGTGGCTGGAGACTTCAATGAGATGACAAAGCTCCTCAAGAGGCATCTCAGATAATTCCTTTGGCGTGGGGCAGGTTTGCAAAATCGCCATGGAGGTGTCGCTAAACATATTGGTAAAAGCTGTTTCGTATTCAGGAAAGACCTGATCCAGCAGGGCAACGACCTTTCGCTTAACATCTGCCTGCATGGAAACGATGGCGTGCCGTCCACGGCACAGCTCTCTCAGTTCATAAATATTTTCGGGATGCAGGGTAGACTCGGAGAAGTGCCCGAAACGGATCACCTCCGCGATGAGCAGGGCATCCCGCGGATCTGTTTTGGCCTGACGGATGTAGAAGCTGCGGATGGAGTTGGTCTGCACCGGGTTGATGACCTGAACACGGAAGCCCTCTTTCTGAAGTCTGGTAAAAAGAGCGAGCCAGTAGTGTCCGGTGGCCTCCATTGCAAAGGAAACCTCGTCAAGCGGCAGCTTGGCCTTGGCGAGCATGGCCAGCAGCCGATTGTACCCGGAGCAGTTGTTGGTGAAGGAAAACGGCTTGATGATGACGGCACCCTCGCCGTCGATCACCGCTGCCTCGTGCTTCCTCTTGGCAATGTCGATGCCAACGATGTACATAGTATAGGCTCCTCTCGTGTTCAAATTACGGACATTCCTCGTGCTGCTGAAGGTCACAACCTGTTGCGAGATTAGAAGAAAGCGATTCATCGCCCCGACATCCGGCTCATAAGTGACATCCCACAGGGCAGAGGTTCCAGTCTGTGCGCAGTAGACTTGGCTACAAAGATAGAAGCAGGAAATTCTCTGTCCGCATGAGGATATTATATCATCGCTCTTGAGAGCGTTGATACCGGTTTTGAAGGTGTTTTGTTGGGAAGTATCCCTGTTCGATAATATAACAAGATAAAGGCCCGGTGTCGTTTCCGCCCCGGACCGGCCACAAAGCCCCGCAGTGCGGGGCTTTTCAGCGTTCGGAGTTGTAGGCGTTTTCACTGGATTTCAAATGAGTTGTAGGCGCATTTTCCGAAAAACTACCGCGTCGCAGGGGGTTGCACCCACAACAAGCGACATCAACAGAAAGGACGGCAACTATGTCAAAAGAACAGATGACTATCCGGCTTTATCCCGAAACGCGCAGACAAATGGATAGCTGGCTGGAAGAAAGCAACAGCAAAAACCGAAACGAATTCGTGGAAAAGGCTCTACGCTTTTATATGGGCTATCTCGGCACGGAGAATATTACCGAGTATCTCTCGGACGCACTGGTGGCAACGCTGCGCGGGATCATCGCGGACAGCACCAACCGCACCAACGGCATTCTCTTCAAGTGTGCGGTGGAGCAGGGCATCATGGCGCACACCATCGCCGCCCACTTCCGGGATACGATGGAGGATCGCCGCGCCCTGCGTGGATATGTGGTGGATGAAGTGAAGCGCACCAACGGTCAGATCAAGTTTGAGGATGCCCAGGATGTCCAACGACAGTTACCTGATGATACATGGCTCGAATAATTTTTATCTCGCCCTACATGAAGGGCGGCAGAGATGCCGCCGCGGCTGGCCCATCGTACCCGCTACTTCGCCACCCGTGAAGGCGTGCAACTCCTCAAGGATGACAATGCTCATCTTCCTGTCACGAAGAAACAGCAGCAGTACATCCAGCGTCTGCTCCGCAGCTTCCCAGAGGCAAGGGAACTGCCGGAGCATGAGGGGTATGCAAACACACCTAACCGGCAGACTGCCTTTGCGCTCATCGCGCAGATCCACGAGGACTTCATTGAGCCGATGGATAGCCGTGAAAACTATCTTGACTATGTCGCAAACCGCCCCGGCGTAAAAGCGTTGGGCGCACACGGCTTGTGGGACGCCAACGGGAAGGTCCCGTCGCTGGAGAATGCCGTGGCAGAGGTGGCGCAGCACACAGGGAATGTGTGGACACCTATCATCTCCCTCTCCCGTGAGAATGCGGAGCGGCTGGGGTACACAGTTATTAAAAACTGGCAGGACCTCATCAACGCATCTATCACGGACATCGCCAAGGGCTATAAGATCCACCCGGACCGCCTTCGTTGGTACGCAGCTATGCACGAAAAGGAGAAGCACATCCATGTTCACATGGTGCTCTTCTCAACCGATCCGAAGGAGGGCTACCTCTCCCGGCAAGGTATCCGCAGCATCAAGTCTGCGCTGGTCAGCACGATCTACCGGAACGACCGCCTGCACATCTATGAGCAGAAGGACGAACAGCGCGGCCTGCTCCGGCAGGAGGCGGAAGCACGGATGGCAGCGCTCATCGGGCAGATGGCAATCGGTACTATGCAAAGCGATAAGCTGGAGCTTTTGGTGACGGATCTCGCCCAGCGGCTTCGGGAGGTCAGCGGCAAAAAGGTCTACGGTTACCTGCCGCCTCGTGTCAAGCGCATCGTAGATGAGATCGTGGACGAACTGGCGAAGGACGAACGGGTGTCGTCCGCCTATGCTCTATGGCAGGATCTCCAAGAGCAGCTTTGCATTGACTATAATCAGACACCGCCGCAGCGTGTACCGCTGTCGCAGCAAAAGGAGTTCAAGACTGTGCGCAACATGGTCATCCGGGAAACGCTCCGGCTTTCGGAGCTGCACTTCACCTTCGAGGATGATGCCATGCAGGATGAGCCGGAGCCGGAAGAACCGCCTGTTCCTCCAGATCCAATTGCGGAGCGGATGATCCATCAGCGGGCTCGGTTTTACCGCAGAGCAAAAAGCATATTAGATGCTGCGGACGCAGATCCCAGCGAGAAGTCAATGGCATTGGTCACACTCCACCGTCTGTGGGAGGAGGGCTATTCCATCGCGGCACACCAGCTGGGAAAGGCATATCAGGACGGGCTTGGCATATCGATTGACCGAAAAGCGGCGGCAGAGTGGTTTCAAAAATCGGCAGAGGCCGGAAATACTTGCTCCGCATACGCGCTGGGCAAACTGCTGCTGGAGCAGGAACAATTCCCGCAGGCCCTTCACTGGCTGCGGCAGGCAGCGGAGCAGAACGATCCATACGCGCAATACCGGCTCGGCAAGCTGCTGCTCACCGGCGCGGAGGGGGTGCCGAGGGATGCAGTTGCCTCCATTAAACTTCTGAAGGACTCTGCTGCCCAGGGCAATCAGTTTGCCCAATACACGCTGGGAAAGCTCTATTTGCTGGGGCAAAAGGTGCAAGTGGACCGCGAAGAAGCTCTGCGCTATTTCGCACAGGCAGCGGCGCAGGGCAACTCCTACGCGCAGTATTTCATCGACCAGGTCCGCCTGACGGCCGCCGCCATGTTTGACCGAGAGGTCACCATGGAGCTTGCCGTCCGCGATACCCCGGAGATGATCACCTCCGCCGCCATCCTGAGCGGCTTCGCCCGCCTCTTTGCAGAAAAGCTCCTGCTCCTCGAAGGCAAGATCCTCGCCACCGGCGGCAGCATCGAGGTCCGTACATGACAAAAACCATCTCCGGCAGCTTCCAGAGGTGGTTTTCTTTTTTTCGTTATACCCCGATCCTTTGTGTGCGCCAGGCTTCTCCGTGCGTACCATATAAAAAATCAAATTCATGCAGAAAAATCCGCCGGTCTGTGATAGAATCAAAGCAAGCTGTGCGCAGGGCGGCCTGCGCGGATTCTGACGGAAGGATAATGGAATATGCAACTTGTGATTCTGGATGGTTATACGGAAAATCCCGGCGATCTGAGCTGGGCAGAGCTGGCCGCGCTTGGCGAGCTGACGGTCTATGACCGCACCGCGCCGGAGGACGTGGCCGCCCGCATCGGCGAGAAGCGCACCCGCGTGCCCCTGAAGCCTGTGGAAATGGGCGGTGAGCCTTGGCCTGAGTCCGGCGTTCAGGAAGCCGGCGGCCTGTACTAAGCCGG
>ENA-OURV01002620-OURV01002620.1-human-gut-metagenome-genome-assembly--contig:-NODE-2620-length-12248-cov-2.901009_pt1 | contig 12248 bp, 20 predicted proteins | sample MGYA00242141_ERZ509072 | MGnify/ENA primary metagenome ERZ509072 (study PRJEB26280, sample SAMEA2338763) | human gut metagenome | biome: human gut; feature: human-associated habitat; material: faeces... | reverse complement strand
GCAGTACCGCTGATTTTACCACGAACTCTTGTGTGGCGCTTTTGTCTTGCCTTATTGGCGTCTTGTCTTGAAACCATTGTATTTCACTCCTTCCCTTATTTCTTACCTGCTTTTCCTTCTTTACGACGGATATGCTCTTCGGCATACTTGATACCCTTGCCCTTGTATGGCTCTGGTGGTCTCTTTTCACGAACCTGAGCTGCGAACTGACCTACCATCTGCTTATCAGCACCGCTAATTACGATAGCGTTTGCTGAAGGACATTCTACCTTAATACCTTCTGGAGCTTCCATTGTAACCTGATGTGAGAAACCGAGGTACATTACAAGCTTGTTGCCCTGCATCTGAACACGGTAACCGACACCGTTAACTTCAAGGTTTTTCTTGAATCCCTCTGTAACACCTACAACCATATTGTGGATAAGTGTACGGGTTAAACCGTGAAGTGATCTGTTTTCTTTTGCATCGTTAGGTCTGCTAACGATAATTTCACTGCCCTCAACGCTGACTGTCATATTTGGATGTGCATCCATTGAAAGAGTACCGTTAGGTCCCTTTACGGTAACAGTTGCACCGTTGACATTTACATCAACACCGGCAGGAATTGTAATAGGTTTTAAACCGATACGTGACATCCTGACTGTACCTCCTTACTAAAACTTCGCCGCCGACATTCTGCTTGCGAGCTTCTCTGTCTGTCATAATGCCCTTTGAAGTTGAAACGATTGCAACACCGAGACCCTTCATAACCTTAGGCATTTCTTCAACGTTTGAATAAATACGAAGACCCGGCTTTGAAACTCTGCGAAGACCAGTGATAACCTGGCTCTTACCTTCGCCGTACTTAAGTGTTACACGAATAACACCCTGCTTGCCGTCTTCAATTAATTTATAGTTTTTGATATAACCTTCATCAACAAGAATCTGAGCAATTGCCTTCTTCATGTTTGACGCAGGAATATCTACTGTATCGTGCTTTGCTGAATTTGCATTACGAATTCTTGTAAGCATATCAGCGATTGGATCTGTAATATGCATTGATAATTCCTCCTTATTTAATTAGCAATTCTCAGTTCTTACCAAGATGACTTCTTTACTCCGGGGATTTCGCCCTTATGAGCGAGCTCTCTGAAGCAAATTCTGCATACACCGTACTTACGAAGATAAGCATGAGGTCTACCGCAGATTTTGCATCTGTTGTACTGTCTTGTTGAATACTTTGCAGGCTTTGCAGCCTTGACTTTCATAGATGTTTTTGCCACGATAATCCCTCCTTACTCTGAGAATGGAGCGCCGAGGAGCTTAAGGAGCTCTCTGCCCTCTTCATCTGTGTTTGCAGTTGTTACCATGATGATGTCCATACCACGAACAGCATCAATCTTGTCATACTCGATTTCAGGGAAAATCAACTGCTCTTTGATACCCATAGCATAGTTACCACGGCCATCGAATGAGTTAGGGTTGATACCTCTGAAGTCACGAACTCTCGGAAGTGCCAAATTGAAGAATCTCTCAAGGAATTCATACATTCTGTCACCACGAAGAGTAACTTTAACACCGATTGGCATACCTTCACGAAGTTTGAAGTTAGCAACTGACTTCTTCGCACGGCAGATAACCGGCTTTTGACCTGTAATGATTTGAAGGTCATTAATGATAGCGTCTACTACCTTTGAATTTTCACGGGCTTCACCGCAACCAACATTGATTACAATCTTGTCAAGCTTTGGGATTTGCATAACAGACTTGTATCCGAATTTCTTCATCAACGCTGGAGCGATTTCGCTCTTATATGTTTCTTTTAAAACAGACATTGTTATGTTCCTCCCTTACTTAAAATTCGTTACCGCATTTCTTACAAACACGGATGCCGCCCTTTTTATGACCTACACGTGTAGCTTCGCCGCACTTAGGACATACGAGCTGTACTTTTGATGCATAAAGAGCTGATTCTACTTCAATAAGGCCGCCCGGCTCGCCCATCTTCTTAGGCTTAACGTGCTTTGTAACAACGTTTACCTTCTTAACGATAACCTTGCCTTCAGCAGGACTTACAGCGACAACTTCGCCCTTAACGCCCTTTGACTTACCGCTGAGTACTACTACAGTATCACCGGACTTTACAAACATTTTACTCATATTAGCGCACCTCCATTAAAGAACTTCCGGAGCGAGAGAAAGGATTTTCATATAATCCTTTTCTCTGAGTTCTCTGGCGACAGGCCCGAATATACGAGTGCCTCTGGGTTGCTTCTGATTGTCGATTATCACTGCGGCGTTGTCATCGAATCTGATGTGTGTTCCGTCTTTTCTGTTGAGTCCGGATGATGTGCGGACGATAACCGCCTTTACGACCTCGCCCTTTTTCACCACGCCGCCGGGGTTGGCGCTCTTGACGCTGGCAACGATTACGTCGCCGATGTTGCCGAACTTTCTGAAGGAACCGCCCAACACCTTGATACACATAATTTCTTTGGCTCCCGAATTGTCGGCAGCTTTTAATCTGGTAAACGGTTGTATCATGAGTCAATCTCCTTATTTTGCCTTCTCGACGATCTGCACGAGACGCCAGTTTTTGTCCTTGGACAGCTTTCTCGTCTCCGCAATCAGCACGGTGTCGCCGATTCCGCATTGGTTCTGCTCGTCGTGAGCCTTGAATTTTTTGGTCTTGCTGACCGTTTTCTTATACAACGGATGTTTGAACTTTTCTACGACGGCAACCACGATGGTTTTGTCCATTTTGTCAGAAACAACCGTCCCTATTCTCGTTTTTCTGCTTGTTCTTTCCATTTGTCGCGTCCCCTTTAAGCCTTTTTGGACAGCTCTCTCTCTCTGAGAACGGTCTTAACTCTCGCGATGTCCTTTTTGCAGACGGACAAGGCAAGCGGGTTGTTGAGCTGACCGGTGGCATGATTGAGCCTGAGGTTGAAAAGCTCTTTTTTGAGTTCTTCCAGCTTTGCCACCAACTCTTCGTTAGACATATCGTGTACTTTATTTGCTTTCATCAGTCTGCTCCTCCGCCTTGACAACTATCTTGCACTTGACGGGCAGCTTGTGACTCGCAAGTCTCAAAGCCTCTCTCGCCAAATCCTCCGATATGCCGGACATCTCAAACATGACTCTGCCGGGCTTTACCACCGCCACCCAATATTCGGGAGAGCCCTTACCGGAGCCCATGCGTGTTTCCGCAGGCTTTTTGGTAACCGGCTTGTGAGGGAATATGTCCGTCCAGACCTTGCCGCCGCGCTTGATAAATCTCGTCATGGCGACACGGGCGGCTTCTATCTGATTGCTCTTTATCCAACAAGGCTCCAACGCCACGAGACCGTACTGTCCGTAAGCAAGCTCGGTGCCCTTGTGCGCCGCGCCCTTCATTCTTCCTCTGAATTGGCGGCGTCTCTTGACTCTTTTAGGCATTAACATTTCTGTTTCCTCCTTCCTTCCTCGCGGGCTTGCCCAGAATTTCTCCCTTGTAAACCCACACCTTGACGCCTATAATCCCGAAGGTCGTGCGCGCTTCCGCAAAACCGTAGTCGATGTCGGCTCTCAAAGTGTGCAGGGGTATACTGCCCTCGTGATAGTGCTCGTTTCTGGCTATTTCCGCTCCGTCGAGACGACCGGAAACGCAGGTTTTGATACCTTTGGCGCCCGCTCTCGTCGCTCTCTGCATTGCGGAGCGCATGGCTCTCCTGAACGCGATTCTCTTTTCCAGCTGAGCGGCTATGTTTTCGGCAACCAGCTGCGCGTCCATGTCGGGATTTTTCACTTCCATGATGTTGATGACGACAAACTTGTCGCCCACCAGCTTCTGAACCTCCGCCTTCATCTGCTCTATGCCCGCGCCCTGCTTGCCAATCAGCGTGCCGGGACGACCGGTATATATAAAGATGACGATTTTGCCTTCGCTTCTCTCGATTTTAATCGAGGAAATGGCGGATTGGTAATATTTCTTTTTGATAAACGTCCTGACGACCTCGTCCTCTTTGATGAATTTGGCGATGTCTTTTTTGTCGGCGTACCACTTGGAATTCCAATCTTTGATGATACCTATTCTCAATCCGTTGGGATTAACTTTCTGACCCATGCTGTCCTCCTTCAAGCTCTCTCGTCGAGCACGACGGTGATGTGGCTTGTGCGCTTCAAAATGCGGTAAGCCCTGCCCTTGGAAACGGGCTGAACTCTCTTGAGCGTGGGGCCCTGGTCGGCGTAGCACTCGGCGACGAACAGGTTGTCTCTGTTGAGTCCTTTGTTGACCTCGGCGTTGGCTGCCGCGCTGTTGAGCACTTTAAGCACGGGCTCGCTCGCCGCCTTGGGCGTGTTCATAAGTATCGCAACCGCCTCGTTGTAACCTTTGCCTCTAATCACGTCCAGCACTACGTGAACCTTGGAGGGGGCGATACGGATATATTTTGCAACCGCGAAAGGTCTTGCGTCGCGGTTCTGGCGGCGGTTTTCCGCCTTTGCCTTGCTTCTTGTTGCCATATTTCCTCCTATTTCGCTCCGCTGGATTTTCCGCCGGCGTGCCCTCTGAACGTGCGGGTAGGGGCGAATTCGCCCAGCTTCATACCCACCATTTCCTCCGTCACATAGACGGGAACGTGCTTTTTGCCGTCATGAACGGCAATCGTGTGACCTACGAAATCGGGAAATATCGTAGAAGCTCTCGACCAGGTTTTCAAAACTTTCTTTTCGCCCTTGTCGTTCATTTCCTGTATTCTTTTCAAAAGCTTTTCGTTTACGAAAGGCCCCTTTTTAATCGATCTGCTCATTAAAACTCAATCCTCCGATTAGTTCACGCGCTTGATGATAAGCTTGTTCGACGCGTTTTTCTTCTTCCTTGTCTTGTAACCCAGAGCGGGCTTGCCCCAAGGAGTGACGGGACCGGGACGTCCGATAGGCGATTTGCCTTCGCCGCCGCCGTGAGGGTGGTCGCAAGGGTTCATGACGCTGCCGCGCACTGTCGGCTTGATGCCCATGTGGCGCTTTTTGCCCGCCTTGCCGATGTTGATAATCTCATGGTCCAGATTGCCGACCTGTCCGATTGTCGCATGGCATTTGAGCAGTATATATCTCATTTCGCCGCTCGGCATACGGATAATGGCGTACTTGCCTTCCTTTGCCATAAGCTGCGCGGATATGCCCGCCGCTCTCGCAATCTGACCGCCCTTGCCGGGATTCTGCTCTATGTTGTGAATAACGGTACCCACGGGGATTGCTTCGAGACTCAAACTGTTGCCCGTCTTGATGTCGGCTTTGTCCGAGCTGATGACGGTGTCGCCGACGGTGAGACCGACGGGAGCCAGAATATATCTCTTTTCGCCGTCGGCATAGTGCAGAAGCGCGATGTTGGAGGTGCGGTTGGGGTCATATTCGATTGAAGCCACTTTTGCGGGTATGTCATACTTGTTGCGCTTGAAATCGATAATTCTGTATTTGTTGCGGTTTCCGCCGCCGATATGTCTGACGGTGATTCTGCCGCTGAAATTTCTTCCGCCCGTTTTCTGCTTGGGTGCAAGCAGGCTTTTTTCCGGTTTGGTCGTCGTGATTTCCTCGAACATGGAAACGGACATGAAACGACGCGCCGGACTCGTGGGTTTGTATCTTCTGATAGCCATAATTCCTTTTCCTCCCGATTAAGCCAGACTCTCGAAGAACTCGATTGCCTTGCTGTCGCTGGTAAGCTTTACGACCGCTTTTTTGGATTTGGAGGTGTAACCCTCGCTTCTCCCCTGTCTTTTGAGCTTGCCTCTGACGTTGACGGTATTGACGCTTTCGACCTTGACGCCGAAAATCTGCTCGACCGCCTGCTTGATTTCTATTTTGTTGGCGTTTCTCGCCACCTTGAAGGTGTAAATCTTTTTGTGGATTCCGTCGTAAGCCTTTTCGCTCATGACGGGCTTCAATATAATGTCGTAGGCGTTCATTATTCCGCGTAAGCCTCCTCGATTTTTCTCATAGCCGACTCGGTCGCAAGCACGTTGGTATTGGCAACAAGCTCATATACGTTGACAAGGTCGGCGGTGCTTATGGTCAGCCTTTCTATGTTTCTGCCCGCAAGCAGAACTGCGTCGTCCTTTTCTCCCACGACAAGCAGAGTTTTTCTGTCGAAGTTGAAATTGGAAAGGATTTTTGCGACGTACTTGGTCTTTGCGGCTTCGAGCGCCACCTTGTCAAGTACCAAAAGCTCGTTGTTGCGCACCTTGTAGCTGATTGCGCTCCTGAACGCGGCGGATTTCATCTTTTTGTTGATTTTTTTGGAAAAATCTCTGGGCTTGGGTGCGAAAGCCACGCCGCCCTTTATCCATTGCACGGCGCGGATACTGCCCTGTCTGGCGCGCCCCGTGCCCTTTTGTCTCCACGGCTTGATGCCGCCGCCCCTGACCTCGCTTCTTGTCAGAGTGCTTTTGGTTCCCTGACGAGCGTTTGCCATCTGCGCAACAACCACCTGATGAATAAGAGCCTCGTTGTAGTCACAAGCAAATACTTCGTCCTTTAAGTTTATCTCGCCAACCTCTTTGGCTTCGGTGTTGAATACTTTAACCTGCATTTGTTTTACTCCTATTCAATCCTTTAAGACTTTTTGACGGCGTCGCGGACATATACGACGCTGCCCTTAGGTCCGGGTATCGCGCCCTTAATCAGGAGCACGCCCTTTTCCTTGTCGACTTTTACCACTTTGAGATTTAAGACAGTCACCTGCTCCACGCCGTACTGACCGGGCAGCTTTCTGCCGGGGAAAACTCTGCTGGGAGTGGAGTTGGCGCCCAGAGAGCCTACCTCTCTGTGCACGGGACCCACGCCGTGCGTTTCCTTCAAGCGGCGGAAATTCCAACGCTTGATGACGCCGGAAAAGCCTCTGCCCTTGGTTGTGCCCGTAACGTCCACAAAGTCGTCCGCCGCGAACACGTCGCAGCCGATGACTTGTCCCACTTCCAGACTGTCCGCGTTTGACAAATCGAATTCTTTCAGAATTTTCAGAGGTTGAACGCCCGCCGCTTTGAGGTGACCGAGCTCCGGCTTGTTGAGCTTTTTCTCGGCGACTTCTTCAAAACCGAGCTGAACGCTGTTGTAGCCGTCTCTTTCAACCGTTTTTTTCTGCACCACCGTGCAGGGCCCCGCCTTAACGACCGTAACGGGAACCATTGTTCCGTCTTTCAAAAACACTTGGGTCATGCCCAATTTCTTTCCTATGATTGCTTTATTCATTGATAAAGTTCACTCCTTATTATATAGATAGTAAAATTTTCTTACGATTACAGCTTGATTTTGATGTCGATGCCTGCGGGCAGCTCCAACTTGGGAAGACTGTCCACCGTTTTGGCGTTGGGGCTGTAAATGTCTATGAGCCTCTTGTGCGTTCTTGACTCAAACTGCTCTCTCGCGTCCTTGTATTTGTGAGTTGCGCGCAAAACCGTGACGATTTCCTTTTCGGTAGGCAGAGGAATGGGACCGCTCACTTTGGAGCCCATTTTCTTGGCCGTTTCGACGATTTTTTCGGCAGCTAAATCAACAAGGTTGTGGTCGTAAGCTTTCAACTTGATTCTGATTTTCTGACTTGCCATTTGTTTCTCTTTTCTCCTTTTAGATTAACAACTCTACCGTGTGTGTCGCGCTTTTGGGCGCAACAAGAGACTTTGCCCTACTATCCACAGTACGAGCCTTACTATATTAGCACACGTCAAACAAGGTGTCAAACGATTTTCTGCAAGTTTTCCGAATTTTTTGAGTTTAAACCCGCATATTAAGTCAACAATCATGAAAAAAGGAGAAAAAATTTATGTGGGACTATTTTGACGGGCTGAGTGCGGGAGAGTTTTGGACGGATTTCGGAGACGTAGCCCTCCGCGCCTTTCTGTCCATCGTCGTTCTGTTTATCTTGACCAAGCTCATGGGCAACAAACAGATAAGCCAACTCAACTTTTTCGATTATATTATAGGAATATCCATCGGCTCCATTGCCGCCGAAATGGCTACGACGACGGACAGACCGCACCACTTTTTCGTGCTTGCAATGGTGATTTACACGATTATTACCGTGCTGATAACCTATATAGCGCGCAAGAGCATTGCAATGCGGAGATTTTTCAACGGCACTCCCGTACCTCTCGTCGAAAACGGCAAAATCATAGAAAAAAATCTTGTCAAAGCGGGCTTTGACGTAAACGACCTTTTGACCGAGCTGCGATACGCGGGATATTTCAACATCGAGGACGGCAGACTCTCCGCGGGACACGGTCGCGCGCTGGCAGTCATAGACAACCAAACCGAGCAGTACAATCTCGCTTCAAAGGCTGCCGAAAGCAAGCTTTCCGTCAGAGAAATGGAAAAGCTTGTGAGAGAGCTGCTCAATCCCAAGCCCGCTCCCGTCAAACAACAGGAGGATTGTCCCGAGCTCAAAGAGCTTGTGGCAAATATGCAAAGAACCTTCGCAACAAAGGTAGGCGCTCTCGGAAACGGCAGAAAGGGCCGCATATACATAGACTATTACACCAAAGACGATTTGGACAGAATATGCGAGCTTGTCAAGGATTGGCTTAAAACCAACTTCAAAATTTAGTTTTAAAAGCCGCTGACTCGGTTTCGCGTCGCGTTTAAACGGAAAACCGAAATTTAAAGCATACAATTTCACTTAAAAACGCAAAATTTTTAATATAACGCATAGGAAAGTATTTTATAATACGGACAAGTGTAATTAAAAACGGCAAAGAAAAGAGGGACGGGGATTTACCGTCCTTTTTTGTTGTTTTTTTACTGCGCAAGTTGTCTAAATATGTCTTATTTTGCAGCATGCCACACAAAAGGTAACAATTTTATTCCATTTTTGCGAGGAAAAGTGTAACCTGTTTGATACAGATACGGATTGCGTACCGTTTGGAGATAAATATGGACCTTATTAGAGCATTTTCAGAAAGATTCAACGAACTGATTGTTTACGCCGGAACCTCTCCCAAAAAAATGAGCGCGGAACTGAAACACAACATCCACGACATATATCATTGGAAATCGGGAACGGCAAGATTTATGCCTTCTCTCAAAAACATAATCAAGCTGGCGGATTATTTCAACTGCTCGATTGAGTTTTTGCTCGGTATTGACGACGAAAACAAGCTTCCCAACCCAAAAAAACAACTGCCCGATTTCGGCGTTCAATTCAAAAAGGTGCTTAAAGAAAAAGGAAGCAATTTATACAGACTTTCCATTCAGGCGGGCTGCAAAAACACAAGCCCTTATTACGACTGGATAAACGGAAAATCCATGCCGCGTATTGACAGCCTCTACAAAATTTCGAAGGCTCTCGACTGCTCAATAGATTATATTTTGGGAAGAGAATAAAAAAGACGGCTAAACGCCGTCTTTAATTTTTAAGAAACCATTCTTACCGGAAGCACGAGATATAGATATTCGTCCGTCTCGCACGGAGTGATTATACAGGGAGCTACGCTTGAAGTAAAATTCATTTTTACGAAATCGTTGTCCATTGCGCGCAGGCAGTCCGAAATATATTTGGCGTTGAACGCTATGTTCAAATCCTTTCCTTTCAAGCTTATGCTTACGTTTTCCTTTATATTTCCAAGCTCTGAATTGCCCGTAATGCAAACTATATTTTCCTTTATTTCAAATTTGACGAGATTGTTTTTTTCTCCGCGGCTCAAAAGGCTTGCTCTGTCCAACGCGGCTTCAAACTGCTGTTTGTTTATTATTACGTTTGTGGTGAACTCCTCGGGAATTATCTGCCGATAATTGATGTATTCTCCTACAAGCAGCCTTGTGCTTACCGTCGTATTTTCCATTTCCACCACAAGCAGATTTTCTTCGACGAACAGTCGCGCGATTTTGTCGCCGTCGCCTAAAAGCTTGGACAACTCGTTTAACGCACGGCTGGGAATGACAACGCTCATCCTTCCGCTTTTTTGCTCCAACGCCTTTTTTGCAAGCGCAAGCCTGTAACCGTCAAGCGCAACAACCGTCAAAGTATACTCGTCTATTTCAAACAGACATCCTTTAAGTATCTGTCTGCTGTCGTCGGTGCTTGCAGAAAAAAGCGTCTTGTTTATTACGTCTTTCAGCTCGCTTTCAAGGATATGAAAGCCCTTTTCTCTGTTTATATCCGCCTTGTCGGGGTAGTCGTCCTTGTCAAGGCATTGCAGATAACCTTCGCTTTCGTTGTATCTGATTCTCAGCCTGTTTTTCTCCGTTTCCGAAAGCTCTATCTGCTCGTCGGTAAGCTTTTTGATATAATCGGAAAAAATTCTTCCCGGCACGAGTATTTCTCCCTCTTCGATAATTTCGGCGTTTATTTTGCGTTCGACCGAAAACTCCGAATCCGTTGCGTAAAGAGTGAGGGTTTCTCCCTCCGCCGTGATTTTTATTCCTTCCAAAACGGGATTGACAACCCTTTGAGGCAACGCCTTGCTTACTTTTCCGATTGCATCGCTCAGTTCGAGCCCGTCGCAGATTAACTTCATATTCCTCCGTTGCGGAAATTTCTCCGTCTGTAAAAAAGATTGATTTATTTTTTTTCTGTTGGTAGTAGTAGTAGTAGAGCTTGTAGAATTGTGGACAAGTCTAGTCTTAAACAGACAAACACATTATATATTGTTTCGTAAAAAAATGCAAGCACAATATGTTGCGAGTAGAAAAGAAATTGAGGAAAAATACGTCTGTGGATTGAAAGTGGAAAGATTTAAAAAGCATCAACAAATCATTTAAATGGGATTGAGGAGAGTTTAGTCGGGACTAAAATAATTGACAACCGCGCTCAATCTGATATAATAACAAGGATTAGTCAGAAGAAAAGCCGAGGGAAAAATGGATTTAAAAAAGGTATGGGAAAACGTGTTGCTGGAAACTCAGGGGACGGTTTCCGCGATGACGTACGACAATTGGCTGTCGAAGACGGAAGCGGTGTGCATAGCCGACGACGAGCTGTTGGTAAGCGCGGACAGCGACGTAACCGTCAATGTTGTGGAAACGAGATACACGGAGTTGCTCAGAGAGTGTACGAAAAAGGTTGCTCCCAAAATAAGAAATATCAAATTTGTTTCGCCTGCGGAAAAAAGCAGATACGAGGGAGGCAGGTATATTTCTTTGGAGGAGCTTAACGAGGACAGCATAGTAGCCGAGGAGTATTACACCAATTTTGTACCCAAATATACCTTCGACAGCTTTATAGTGGGAAAAAGCAACGAATTCGCGGCAGCTGCAAGCAAGGCGGTGGCGGAAAATCCCGGAGTAAAATACAATCCGCTTTTTCTGTACGGCGGAGTGGGACTGGGAAAAACTCACCTTATGCACGCAATCGGGAATTTTCTCAAAAAGAGCGACCCGACGCTCAAATGCATGTATACGTCAAGCGAAAGGTTTACCAACGACCTGATTGAAGCGTTGCGCGCGTCGAAGAAAGCCGACGAGATGAAGGAGTTCCGCGACAAGGAGATTTATACAGTTGAAGTGGTGTTAAAGCCGTCCAGTCAGAGCGCAGTAGGCAGAAAATTTCGTTTTGAGAAGTGCACGGCGGAAGAATTCGAGACGTTTTTGGAGAAACTCGGGGCGTAAGCGGAAAAAAGATGCAAGATGCGATTTCAGAAAATCGCCCGAATTTAGGCGCGAACAAGCCGGAGGGGTATAGATGTATCCTTTGGGGTTTACGCGCGTTTTGCAACGGGTTTTTGCGGTTTTGCAACGGGGTTGCGAATAGAGGGGCGGTCGGCAAATGAATAAGATTGTACAGTACAATCTTTCGATCGACTTGGCGGAGGTCACGAAAGCGGCGATTGGAGCGCCTGAATTTCTTGCGCTTCCGTCCAGCGTGAAGGCGAAATTCTACGATGCCCGGGAGATATTCCGCAAAATGGCCGAAGGCGTAAAAGGCGGCAAAAGTCTGCGCTCGGCGGCGCGGGAAGCTTCTGGGAAGTTTGGAATAACGCCAAGCAAGGCGAGGCGCCTTTTCAAGGAGGTGCAGGATTCAAACGGGCATTGGACGGCCTTTATAGACACGCGGCATTCTTCGGTTTTATGGCGGAAGAAAAAGGAGCAAACAAAGCTTCCAAAGGCTTTCTTGGACTACTGGCGCGGGCTTTGCATGGAAAACCAGCGGTGCAACAGGCAGGCATGGATGAAGCTTTTGAGGGCTTGGGAGAGATGGCGCACGGGAGCCGGCGAGCCTATTCCCGGATACGACACGCCGCCGACCAGCTATGGCAGCGGCAATTATCCTGAAGGCTGGAGCTACAACAATCTTCAGGATA
>ENA-OURV01002613-OURV01002613.1-human-gut-metagenome-genome-assembly--contig:-NODE-2613-length-12270-cov-4.713303_pt1 | contig 12270 bp, 12 predicted proteins | sample MGYA00242141_ERZ509072 | MGnify/ENA primary metagenome ERZ509072 (study PRJEB26280, sample SAMEA2338763) | human gut metagenome | biome: human gut; feature: human-associated habitat; material: faeces... | reverse complement strand
ACTATCGTTCTCTCTCACGATGAAAATCTTTGATATATCAACATGGACAAATTAATTTCAAAGATTTTCATGTTCGGTTTCATACTCTTCTTCCTTATATCACGCTTCCCGACAAAATATCACACCTCTCCACAGGTCATCTTTTCCGCGCATGCAAAGGTATGGCAAACTGAACAAATAAAAAAAGTTTGGAGATCATCTCCCCAAACTTTTTATGATTGGCGCTACATATGGCGCAGCAGTTGCCTTTTTAGAACCTTGACCTATACAAAAGTTGTATAAAATGTGCAAATGCAAGGCTTGCGAAGTTGAACATTTCGGAGTTTACTTTAGTAAATGAGGAAATGTGAAGCAAGCGTAACGTAGCAGTTGCCTTTTTAGACAACTTTTACGCTTTGTTGTTAGACCCCAACACATTATTAATCTTGTGAATATAAAGTTCTTTCAACTTCTCTCTTGCAGGACCAAGATATTTACGAGGGTCAAACTCCTCGGGATGTTCAAACAATACTTTTCTAATAGCTGCAGTCATTGCAAGACGGCCATCTGAGTCTATATTAATTTTACAAACAGCAGACTTGGCAGCCTCTCTCAACTGATCCTCAGGAATACCAATAGAATCTTTAAGTTTGCCGCCATAATGGTTAATTTCGGCTACTATATCTTGAGGAACGCTTGATGAACCATGAAGAACTATAGGAAATCCCGGTATTCTCTTCTCAATCTCATGAAGAATATCCAAACGAATCTGAGGTTTCTGACCAGGTTTGAATTTGTAAGCGCCATGAGATGTTCCTATTGAGATAGCAAGCGAATCAACGCCTGTTTTCTTAACGAAATCCTCTACCTGGTCCGGCTCTGTATATGTGTGATGCTCAGCTGAAACCTCATCCTCAACACCGGCTAATACACCAAGCTCTCCCTCTACTGTAACATCAAACTGATGTGCATATTCAACAACTTTTTTTGTTAATGCAACATTCTCGTCGTATGGAAGATGCGAACCATCTATCATAACAGATGAGAATCCCATCTCAATACAAGATTTGCAAAGCTCAAAAGAATCGCCGTGGTCGAGGTGAAGAACAATTGGAATATTACAACCCAACTCTTTTGCATACTCAACAGCTCCCTGAGCCATATATCTTAAAATTGTCTGATTGGCATACTTTCTGGCACCGCTTGATACCTGAAGGATAACAGGTGACTTTGTTTCTACCGATGCCTGGATAATAGCCTGCATCTGTTCCATGTTATTAAAGTTAAATGCTGGAATAGCATAACCTCCTTTGACTGCCTTGACAAACAACTCTCTGCTGTTTACCAAACCTAACTCTTTGTACGAAACCATATTATAAATATATTAAATATGTTAAAAATTTATCATAGAACTGCCAAATCTGCGTTGGCACTGTGGATTGTTCAAAAACCATGCAAAAGTAGGAATAAATTTTATATTTTTGAGCAAATTTTAAGAGTAATGACTAAAAGCAGCTATAATAATAAAGTTATCATTTTTTGTGCACCATCCGGCTCAGGCAAAAGCACTATAGTAAAACATCTGCTTCAAAAATTCCCATTTTTAGAGTTCTCTATTTCAGCAACTTCCCGCAAGCCAAGAGGTGAAGAGGAACATGGCAGGCATTACTATTTTATGTCACAAGAGGAGTTTGAAAACCATATTAGGAACAACGATTTTGTTGAGTATGAAGAGGTCTACAGTGGTTACTATTACGGAACCCTTAAATCTGAGGTTGAAAGGATCTGGGCAAAAGGACATGTCATAGTTTTTGACATAGATGTTAAAGGTGGCATAAATATAAAGAGGTTGTATGACAAAAATGCACTTTCTGTCTTTGTACAGCCACCATCTATAGAGGAGCTGCGCAAAAGGCTCATAGGACGCGGCACAGACAGCACTGCCGATATTGAGAGGAGAGTTGCAAAGGCAGAGGAGGAGTTGTCTTACAGAGATCGTTTTGATACCATTTTGATAAATGATGATTTAGAAACCGCATTTCATGATGCTGAGGAATTGGTAATAAAGTTTTTACAGGATTAAGTTTAAGGATTAACTTATTATGGAACAAGAGGATAAACATATCACAGCGTTATATTTTGGGTCTTTCAACCCTTTACACAAGGGACACCTTGCAGTTGCCGAATATGCATTGGATCATCTGCCCATAGATGAGTTTACATTTGTTTTAAGTCCCCGCAACCCTTTCAAACATGCATCTGTAGCGCTTAACAGCAGAGAGCGCTTGCGTAATCTGCGCGAGGAGGTTGCCTCTTTTGCAAAAAAATACAAGGAAAAGACAGATAGCAGCAAACTTATAAATGTTAGCGACATAGAGTTTTCTCTACCATCTCCTCTTTACACCTATAATACATTGACCGCTTTTAAAACGAAGTTCCCCAATAAAAAGTTCGTAATAATAATGGGTGCAGACAATATTGCCATCATAGAGAACTGGTATAAAGGGCATGAGATTTTATCTGAATATGAGATATATGTCTACCCTCGTACAGGATATGACGGCAAAGCTATATGTAAAAGGTTAGGTGCGCACTTTATGGAAGGTAAGTTAGTCAATATCTCTTCCACTGCTATTCGCAACGGAGTTGCACCCAATCAACTGGAGCTATAATCTCCATTGGTTCTTTCTTTACAGGGTGCACAAACCTTACCAATCTTGAATGGAGGCTTATACTTGCATCAGGATTTGAACGCGGAGCACCATATTTGAGATCCCCTTTTATAGGACACCCTATTGCAGAAAGCTGTGCTCTTATCTGATGCTGCCTTCCCGTATACAACTCTACCTCCAACAGATGATAATGGTCTGTTGAATAGAGGTACTTATACCTTAGCCTCGCCTCCTTTGAATTTGGCCTTGGCTTAAGCGATGCGTATGTTTTGTTTTTCTCTTGATTTCTTATAAGATAGTGTGTTAACACCTTCTCGTCTTCACTTGGCTTTTCACATACTAAAGCCCAATATATCTTGTGTATCTGCCCCTCTCTGAATGCCTTGTTCATCCGCTCCAAGGCTTTGGATGTCTTGGCAAATATCACAGCCCCACTCACAGGTCTGTCTAAACGGTGAATCACACCCAAGTACACAAACCCAGGCTTATTGTCTCTATGTGCAATAAATACTTTAAGTGTTGTCCAAAGACACTCATCCTCGGTCTTGTCTGCCTGGACTATCTCCCCGCTCTTTTTGTTGAAAACCAAAAGGTGGTTGTCCTCATACAGGATTCTGCTGTTAATATCATCAAACTCCTCTTTAGACATATCTCTGTAAACTTCACTCATAGCCTCCGTATTTAGTTTATAGTTGAGAGTTTATAGTTTATAGTGTTAGCTTTGGCATTAGCTTTGGCGTTGGCGTTGGCATACCCTCTTTACCCTCTTTACTTTTCCTACACACCAAACCGCAATCAATTGAAAATAAATCACATTATTCAATATTACATACTTAACAAACGCTCACGTCTTGCCAACAGCCACATGCTAATATTGTTCATTCTCATTTGGAAAATCACCACTTCTCACATCTTCTATATATTGACGAAATGCCTTTAGGTATTCATCATGTAGATTGGCATATCTTCTTAGGAATTTTGGCGAGAAGCCGTTATTAAGCCCAAGCATATCGTGCATTACAAGTACCTGCCCGTCACAATCGCCGCCGGCCCCTATCCCTATTACAGGTATTTTTAATGCCTTAGACACCTTTGCTGCCAACTTAGCCGGGATCTTTTCCAATACAATGGCAAAACAGCCTGTCCTCTCCAAAGCAATAGCATCTTCCAAAAGCTGTGCAGCCTCAGCCTCCTCTTTGGCACGTACAGCGTATGTACCAAATTTATGAATCGATTGCGGGGTTAAGCCCAAATGTCCCATTACAGGAATCCCGGTTGAAAGTATCTTTGAGATAGACTCCAAAACCTGAGCACCACCTTCCACTTTAACTGCGTCTGCCTGAGACTCTTTCATAATACGTATAGCATTTGAAACAGCCTCCATTGCATTCCCTTGATACGTTCCGAACGGCATATCTACCACAACCAACGGGTTCTTCACAGCTCTTGTAACACTTTGTGCATGGTAGATCATCTGATTGAGCGTAATTGGCAGTGTCGTCTCGTGCCCAGCCATGACATTGGCAGCCGAGTCTCCAACCAAAATCATATCTATACCTGCCTCGTCAACAATCTTTGCAGAGGTATAATCGTACGCTGTAAGCATGGTTATCTTTTCGCCACGCTCTTTCATTTCCAAAAGTCTGTGGGTGGTCATCACCCGCTCTTTTCCTGTTACCGACATCTTAATTTAGCTACTAAAGTCCTTTATAATCGCCACTCATTCCCAAATCACGGTGCAAAGCAAATAAATTCCGCAAATATTTTCAATAAACAGCTAAAAAATTTACATAATCTTCTTCCCGACATAGTAGCTTTGGCGTTAGCATTAGCTTTGGCGTTAGCGTTGGCTTCCTCTCTTTACTCTCTTTACTCTCTTTACTCTCTTTCCTCTCTTTACTCTTTACTCTTTACTCTCTCTGCTCTCTCTACCCTCTTTACCCCAAGATTGCCAATGCCAAAGCTTTATTTACTTTCTTAAAAATTGCTAAAACCTAAGCCAAAGCTAACGCTATATTGTCGGGAAGTGGAAAACTTAAAAAATGACAGTTTGGCAGTCTTTCTCTTTGGCACAAGTTTAGAAATAATGTTTGGCGTTGCTGCTTGAATGCAGAGATGCAAAGAGGCGACAGCAGATGAAATTTGAATAATAATAAAAATTAGGAGATATAAATTATGGGAAAAATTATTGGAATCGACTTAGGTACAACTAATAGTTGTGTAGCAGTGATGGAAGGTAATGAGCCTGCAGTTATCATTAACAGCGAGGGCAAAAGAACTACCCCTTCTATAGTTGCATTTACAGATAACGGTGAGAGAAAAGTTGGTGATCCTGCCAAGAGACAGGCAATTACCAATCCTCAGAATACAATATTCTCAATTAAGAGGTTCATGGGCGAGACCTACGACCAAGTTACCAATGAGGTTAAGAGGGTGCCTTACAAAGTTGTTAAAGGGGACAACAACACTCCGAGAATTGACATTAGCGGAAGGTTGTACTCACCACAGGAGATCTCTGCAATGATTCTTCAGAAGATGAAGAAGACTGCCGAAGATTATCTTGGCCAAGAGGTTACTGAGGCTGTTATTACAGTGCCTGCTTACTTTAGCGACTCTCAGAGACAGGCTACCAAAGAGGCCGGTGAGATTGCAGGTCTAAAGGTTAGACGTATTGTAAACGAGCCTACCGCTGCAGCTCTTGCTTACGGTTTGGATAAGAAAAATCAGGAGGCCAAAGTTGCTGTGTTTGACCTTGGTGGTGGTACATTCGATATATCAATCCTTGAATTGGGCGACGGTGTATTTGAGGTTAAATCAACTAACGGTGATACTCACCTTGGCGGTGATGACTTTGACCATGTGATCATTGACTGGTTGGTTGAGAAGTTCAAAGAGGATAATGGCGGCATAGATTTGTCTAAGGATCCTATGGCTCTTCAGAGATTGAAAGAGGCTGCAGAGAAGGCTAAGATTGAGTTGTCATCTCAGGCGTCTACAGAGATCAACTTGCCTTACATAATGCCTGTTGACGGTGTTCCAAAACATTTGGTAACAACCCTTACAAGAGCTAAGTTCGAGCAGTTGGCAGATGCTCTCATACAGAAGACAGTTGCCCCTTGCGAGAAGGCGTTGGCAGATGCAGGTCTTAAGGCTTCAGATATTAACGAGGTTTTGTTGGTTGGTGGTTCTACCCGTGTACCTGCTGTTCAGGAGATAGTAAAGAAGATCTTTGGCAAGGAGCCTAACAAGAGTGTTAATCCAGATGAGGTTGTTGCAGTTGGTGCAGCTATTCAGGGTGGTGTCCTTGCAGGTGATGTAAAAGATGTATTGTTGTTGGATGTTACTCCGCTTTCATTAGGTATTGAGACTTACGGCGGTGTATTTACCAAACTTATTGAGGCCAATACTACTGTTCCTACAAGAAAGTCTGAGGTATTCAGTACAGCTGCAGATAACCAGCCTTCTGTAGAGATACACGTACTTCAGGGTGAGAGACCTATGGCTAAAGACAACAAGACAATAGGTAAATTCCATTTGGATGGCATTACCCCTGCTCCAAGAGGAATCCCTCAGATTGAGGTTACCTTTGATATTGATGCCAACGGTATCTTGAACGTATCTGCAAAGGATAAGAGTACCGGTAAAGAACAGAAGATTAGAATTGAGGCTTCGAGCGGACTTTCAGATGAGGAGATCAAGAGAATGCGTGATGAGGCTAAGGCCAACGAGGCTGCCGATAAGGCTGAGCGTGAGAGAGTTGACAAACTCAATCAGGCAGATGCTCAGGTCTTCCAGAGCGAGAAGAACCTTAAAGAGTATGCAGACAAGATTCCTGCAGATAAGAAATCTGCAATTGAGAATGCTACCAACAAATTGAAAGAGGCTCACAAAGCTGGCAATGTTGCCGACTTGGACAACCTTATGAAAGATTTGGAGAATGCTTGGCATGCAGCTTCTGAGGATATGGCTCGTGCAGCTCAGGCAGGTGCAGGTAGCGCTCAGCAGCAAGGTCCACAAGGCGGTGCCGGACAGCAAGGCGGTGCATCTAACAACGGCGGCAAAGACGGCGAAGTTCAGGATGTAGACTTTGAGGAGGTGAAGTAAGTATAGATAACTACCAAAAGGTATAGAATCGAGTAGGAGGAAAACGAAATAGTTTTTCTCCTACTTTCGTTTTCCGACCTCTCACACCACCGTACATGCGGTTCCGCATACGGCGGTTCCTATTTTGGATACCATTCGAGGTATGAACCCGTGTAATAAGCAAATTTTAAATCGACAATTTTCGGAAAAGTAAAATCGACACATTAAAGTCGAGACAAAATGTTAATAATATCAACTATATATTATTGAATAACCCTATTTTAATGGGATTATCCTTATTCTTTATCATTGTCAAAGATGGATTTTCTATTTCCCATTCTGTAACTTTGTCCTGAGAGTTTAATGACTTCACAATGATATAAAAGCCGATCAAGTATGGCAGAGGCCAGCACTTCATCATCCAGTGTTTTTGCCCACTCAGTCGGCGCCTTGTTTGTTGTGATTATCAAGGAAGCTTTCTCATGGAGAGTGTTGATTAGGTTAAAGAAGCCCGCAGCATCTTCTTTTTTCACGGGGAACAGCATGATATCATCAATGGCAACGAGGTCAGCTTTCAGTAGGCGGTTGTAGGCAGTCATGGCAGATGGCATCAGTGTTTTCATTTTAATGGTGTTTATAACATCTTCCATTGTGACCATGTATGCCTTGTAACCTTGCGATACCGCTTCATAGACAAGTCCTGCCGCAATAAATGTTTTCCCGGTACCGGATGGTCCCATGAGTATCAGATTGTAATTCTGTTCAAGCCACCCGAGATGCCTTAATTCACGCAGTCTTGGTGCGGTTATGCCTTGCGAGTAATTATGATCGAAGAGGTCCAGGTCGTGTCTTGATGGCAGGGAAGCTGCCTTTAGTCGCCGTTGCAAGTCTTTGCTATCCCTTTCCTGTACTTCTCTGGCAAGCAAGTCATGCAAAAATTCAATATAGATCTTGCCCTGTTCCCGTGCAATATGGGCTTCGGATTCCAATAACCTCGGAAGGGCATACAAGCGTAAACGCGAGCATAAATTTTTAATCTGTTCGTTCTTTATCATATAAAAAAGGTATTGAATGTTGATATGTCTGTTTTATCGGGAACCATGGAAGAGGTATCGGAGGTAGGAACCGGATCTGTTTCTACGGGGACTTCCACAAGGGCTTCTCCTTTGTGGATTCTGATACTTTCGGCTACTTTCATCAGGCTACATCCATTAAAGACCTTCACTTCTAAACATTTTGTAAAGGCTTCTATCAACGTGGGTTCTGTGTAGAATGGATATCGGAGAAGTATGAACTGCAGGTTGTCTCTATAGTTACGATTCTTATGAATACGTAGTTCAGACAAATAGGTATCTATGACCGTATTTCCGGGAAGTCTTTTACGGACAGTAGCCTCGTAATCATCCAAGGCTGCTTCACGGTCTCGTCGGTGTGAGGTATTGCTTATTAACTGTCCCTTGTCTTTGCAGATTTTGTGTACCGCTATATTTTTTCCTGTTTCAAGGCTGTAAATATACAGCATCTCTTCTTTCTCTTCCAGATAAACCTGTGTCCGGTGCCCCTGGTAGGTACCTGTCGGGACACTGTAATAGTTCCCCTTGTAGGTAATTACGTTATCCTTCCTGACATGATGGGGCAAAAGCTTTGGGTAAGGGATTGTCGGAACTCCCCGATAAGGCATGAGATGGGGTCTTTCCACCTCGAACTCCACTGATGGGATACGGTGTATGCCATGGTGCTCCATGCCGTTAGCTGTACGTTTCAACCATGCTTGAACCTCCTCGTTGAGCTGCTCTATGGAGGTAAATTCGCGGCCTCGGAGAAAATTGTACTTTACGTACTTCACTACGTTCTCTATCTTTCCTTTGCTCTCCGGATCTGACTTACGACAAAACACAGGATTGAACCCACGTTCACGAACCAAGGCTCGGAAGCCGTGGGTAAGTATCAGGTCTCCCAGGTTCTCCTTGACGAGAAAAACCTTGTCCTGGTCATAAACTATTTTCCGAGGCACTCCCGAGAAATATTCAAAGGCAAGTTCGTGGGCATAAACTGCAAGCTCGGTAGTAAACGGCGTACGGCTGAAATAAATTTATAACGGCTACGGCTAAGACTCATTGCAAAAAAATACACTTTCAATGGAATGCCTTGCGAAGTCTTCATCCAGCGTTCACCAAAATCGCATTGGGCATATTGACCATAAGGTGTTTCCGGTTGCTTCTCATAAGGACGGTAACTCTTTTCCGATTCTTTGGGCAGGTTATGGTTCAAACGTACACGATTGACAAAGTTGGATACCGTTTTAGCAGTGACCTGGGGAAGGTCCTGAAAATGTTCTCGTAAACGGTCATGGAGTTGTGGGGAGGACAAGAATGGCCATTTGCGTAACTCTCCGATAACATAAGCTTCATAATCGTCAAGCTTATGGCTGTAACGGCGCTCGTAACTTTGACTGTGCTTAAACTCTTCTTCTGTCATTGACAGATACTTGGACACCGTTTGACGGTGAAGGCCTAAGGATATACCTATTTGACTCTTGTTTAGGCCATTTGAAAATAATTCTTTAACTTTGTACCACATCAGATACTTCTGTAATTTGGAAGTCTCACTCATAGCATTGTGATTAGTTGTTGTCTACTCTAATTTACAATGCTATTTTCTTTTATTCTATTGTCGATTTTACTTTTCCGATTTTTGACGATACAAAATTACCGATTACAATAGCACACCGATATTTCCACCGAACAGTTTTGCTGTATGGCGCACGCTGATGTCCTGTACAACTTCGTGCTGATGGTCGCTAAGTTTGTCAAGATAGCGATAGATTTTTGAAAGGTCCACATCCTCGTCAAAGTGGTTTTTCAGATATTCCACCGTAGCAGCCTTACTCGTTGGATATGCCAAACGGGCCTTTACAAGCTTGCGGAACACTTCATCGTCAATACGATTGAAACCAATCCTATCAAAAATGCGGTCCAATATCAAGTCGCATCCGTTGAGAAGGATGTTGCTGACATTGGACAGAACACGGCGGACTTCTTCTCGCTCACGGTCACACGCCTCACGCTCCTCACCATACAAATCGAGTTGTGGATGGCGCCGGGATTCTTCTTTTGAAATCCATTCATGACCTGCATTTACGAGACTATCTATTTCGTTTGAATCTTTGGCCACACCAATAGTAATTAACTCTTTGTAAATGCCCTTTGTTTTCTCTGCAACAACAATACTTGTTGTTCCAGACCGATTCTTCTTTCTTTTGACAAACATAGTTAAAAAAACTTTTGCGTACCCCAAAATAAGGGCATGAAAAGATACAAAATATTGTTTATCAATCAATTATAAAATGAACATTTTTTGAGTGACGAAGTCAGGAGGTTGGGAAAATGAACTGATACAACCTGTTAGTAGCAGTATTGTTTTAGATCAAAAGAATATGCTCTATATTTTGGCGCAGGATAATCTAAAAGTAATGAGGCTGTTAGATGATTTATATAAAGATGTCTCCGAAAATTCGAATCAGATTGTATTTTTTTACCAACTGAAGAAGATAAATTAATGGATAGGGGATTACGGGACGGACCTTTCGTCCCGTTTCGGTTTCATCGGTTCTCACTCCGGGAGGAGGATACCCCGAAAGATCAATAATTCAACCATTGTTTGAATTGGGAGATCTTTTCTTCGCTGATGGTGATTTGTGAATTGTGGGGCGGTTTGACAAAAACGACGATTTTTCCGTTGAAATAAGGTTCGATGTGGGTGATGGCCTGGATGCTGAGTAGGATTTGCCGGTTGGCCCGGAAAAAACCCTCCTCGGGCAACTGCGCCATGACCGCGTCCAACGTCCGGTCGAAAGGGAAATGTTCGCCTTTCAGCGTACACACCGCGACCTTTTCGTTGCTGGAATAGAGGTAGGCGATATCCTCCGTCTTGAGCGGTATGATGCGGTCCTTCACATACACGAGGAAAGCCTGCGCCCCGCGCTGGGAACGTACCAGCTCCCCTATCCGCCGCGAATACTCTCCCATGCCGGCCCGCGTCAGATGTTCCAGTTTCTCCACTGCCCGGCGCAGGTCGCTCTCCTTGATGGGTTTGAGCAGGTAGTCGATGCTGTTCACCCTGAACGCGTCGAGCGCATACTGGTCGTAAGCCGTCGTAAAGACGACCGGACACGTTATCTCCGCCTTCTCGAAGACCGAAAACGCCGAGCCGTCGGCCAAATGAATATCCATGAAGACAAGTTCCGGCGCCTCGTTCTCCGAAAACCACTCCACCGTATCGGTGACGCTTTCGAGCTGTGCGACCACCTCCATCCGGGGAAAGGTCTGCCGCAGCAGCGACACGAGGTTTACGGCGGCAGCCGTCTCGTCTTCCACTATAACCACTCTCATAACGTATCTCTCCTTTCGGCGGCGGGACCGAGGGGCAAACGCACCGTAAAGGTCTTTCCGTCGTCTATTATGTTCACATCCCGGTCGGTCAGCAGCCGATACCGGCTGGCTATGTTCTTGAGCCCTATTCCGGTTCCCTTCTCCGAATCGTCTATCTTGGGCTGCAGGGGATTGCTGACAAGCAGCCAGTCGCCCCGCACGGAGATGGTGACCGTCAGCGGTTTCGTTCTTGTGATGGTATTGTGTTTCACCGCATTTTCCACGAGCGGCTGAAGCGTCAGCGACGGCAGTGTCCGGCCGAGGTACCCTTCCGGTATCTCCGCCTCGATAAACAGCTTGCCCTCGTAACGCAGTTCAAGCAGATATTTGTACGCCTCCAGAAAAGCCATCTCGTCGCGCAGCGTGGTCATGCTGCTCTTGCCCGACTGGATGATGTAACGGAAGGTATCCGACAGCCGGTCGATATATACGAGCGCATCGTCGTTCTTGTTCTCCCGTACGAGCATGGCGAGCGAATTGAGCGAATTGAAAAAGAAATGGGGATTCATCTGGTTGATGAGTACGTCGTACCGCGACCGCAGGTTCTCGGTCTTCAGACGTTCGTTCTCGACCGTCATCCGCTGCTGCAGGACTATCAGTTCGTATATCTTGCCGTAGAGCGTCACCACCGCAAGCATGAACGAACACTTGAGCAGCACCATCGGATTGAACAGGCGCCGGGCGGCCAATATGATTTTCACGTCACCCGCACGGTTCATATAGGGAGCCAGAAAATAGACGACGACCGAGATGACGAGAGCGGCCAGCAACCGCTTGGGAAAACTGCGCGAGCGTATCTTGCTTTCGCTCAGATTGTGGGTGAATACAGTAAGCAGGATGAACGACACTGCCATATAAAACAGCACTTCGAGCACCATGAACAGCGTACTGTTCTCCGACACCGGATGTTCGGACGGCATCCGCGCCGTCCGGTGCAGAATCATGAAGACGAAGTATGAAAAATTGACAATGAGGCTTACGGCAACGGCTATCAGCACGTTGATTAACACGCCCCCTGTCCTGAGCCTGCTCTTGAACATACGCATGAATTATCGTGGGAGGAATCCGTTGCAAATATACAGTAACCCGACCGGACGGCCTACCCT
>ENA-OURV01002601-OURV01002601.1-human-gut-metagenome-genome-assembly--contig:-NODE-2601-length-12326-cov-4.367289_pt1 | contig 12326 bp, 9 predicted proteins | sample MGYA00242141_ERZ509072 | MGnify/ENA primary metagenome ERZ509072 (study PRJEB26280, sample SAMEA2338763) | human gut metagenome | biome: human gut; feature: human-associated habitat; material: faeces... | reverse complement strand
GGTTATCATCGCCTTCCCATTTGATAGAATATGGCGGGTTGCTGACGATGACCTCAAAGGGTTCCTCGTCCCAATGCTGGGGCGAAATCAACGTATCCTCATGCGCAATATTGAATTTATCAAAATCAATATCGTGCAGGAACATATTGATACGGCACAGGTTGTAGGTCGTCAGGTTGATTTCCTGACCGAAGAAGCCCTGACGCACATTTTCCTTGCCCAGAATCTTAGCCGCTTTCAGCAGCAGGGAACCGGAGCCGCAGGCCGGGTCATAGACCTTGTTAACCTCGGTTTTGCCCACAACGGCAAGGCGGGTCAACAGCTCCGAAACCTCCTGCGGGGTGAAGAACTCGCCGCCGCTCTTGCCAGCGTTGGAGGCGTACATACTCATCAGGTACTCATACGCATCGCCAAACGCATCAATCGTGTTTTCCTTGTATTCACCGAGCTTCATCGCGCCGATGCCGTCCAGCAGCTTGACAAGCATTGCGTTGCGCTTTGCCACCGTAGCGCCAAGCTTGTTGCTGTTGACATCAATATCATCGAACAGACCGGCAAAGTCGTCCTCGCTCTCGGTGCCTTTGGCCGAATCCTCGATATGACGGAAGACGGCCTCCATCGTCATGTTGAGGTTGTCGTCCTGCGGCGCACGGGCGCGGACATTGACGAACAGTTCAGACGGCAGGATAAAGAAGCCTTTGGTCTGCACCAAGTCATCCCGCGCCTGCTCGGCCTCCTCGTCAGACAGCTTGGCATAGTCAAAATCCGCGTTGCCTGCCGCGATTTCGTCCGCGTTGATGTAGTTCGTCAGGTTCTCGGAAATATAGCGGTAGAACATAATGCCCAGAACGTAGGATTTGAAATCCCAGCCATCCACGCTCCCGCGCAGGTCGTCCGCAATCGCCCATATTGCGCGGTGAAGTTCTTCGCGTTCCTGCTCTTTTTTGTTATCCGGCATCGTGATTCCTCCAAATTTTAAGTACACTTTTTAACCCTATGTATATTGTAGCAAATACGCCATCCTATAAATCGGACTTGCAGCCAAAGATACATATTTTTATCTATTATAACGAAAAAGCGGGTGTATGTCACCCGCTTTTTGCTGCTATTTTTTGATTGATGGAAAGAATGAACTGTGACAAAAGAAAAAGAGGACGGTTGCCCGTCCTCCTAATCAATCGTCATTTTCTGCTTTGCTTTCATCTTCAATAATTTCATGCTCAACGCCATTACCTGCGTCAAGCGCATCAATACCACGGCGCAGGTGAGCCATATTGCTTGCAGAATAAAACGGGTCTACAGCAATTTTAGAATCAAAATTTTCATTAAGCTTTTGTGACATATACAGCACCTCTTGCATAAAGTATATGCCCGCACCAATTATGTGTAAAGTGATTTTTATTTGAAGTAGAAATTTTTCCGCAGCCGGATTGCCCCATCATCACAGATTACAAAGAGGTCTTGTTCCAAGTGTGCAAGGTCAGCTGGCTTGATGATAAGCTGTGGTTTTTGGTTTGGGTCTATTGCCAGCAGGGAACGCTTCTCACCAATCATTTTGGAGAAATACTCCTGTGTTTCGGTATCCTTACAGCCGAGCAGAACAGTAAACTTAAAGTTGCCCAGCATAGCTTTCCGTTCATCTTTACCGTAAATCATATCGAGGTCGGCTAACGACTGGGTTAGGACAAGGATTCTAATTCTTCTTTTCCTCAAACGGCGGAGGGCCGGGGTAATTTGTAATTTTCCAAAGGACGCAAATTCGTCCAGGCAAAATAGTATCATTTGCTTATTTTCTTTTGGTCTTGATGAAAAATACTCCATTGACTGCGCTGTAATTATACGCATTAAGTCGCCATAGATTTCGAGCTTTTCTTCCGGGATGTAAACATATATACTATTTGTTTCCAGCGTGGCTGGGCTGATTGACTGCTCATAGCTGGCCGATTTCCGAAGTGCATTTTTAATTTTTTCGTTTGCGGCAAACAGTTTTAAGGCATCGTCTGCCGCCTGCTTGCAGCCTGCTGTATTCTGTTCTGACGCACCCACAAAAGAACTAATAAACATATTGGCAATCGGATTTTGTTGCTTTACAATATCGTTCAGCAAACCGCGCCAATCGTGGCCGAGGAAAAACTCGCAGATTTGCACAAAGCCCCAGCCCATGCCATAGTAGCAGATAAGCGCTGCCGTTATCATTTTTCGGCCATTCTTACAAAAGAATATACCTGCCTCGCTGTCGTTGGCTTTGTCCGGCAACAGCAGGTAGGCAAGTTGTTCCAAGCGTTCCTGCCGTTCGGTCTCATCCGTTACCGCATTGATTGATGCAAACACGTCATACGGGATGCAGTTTTCCGCTGTCGGGTCAAATACAATTTTGTTGGGCGTGTTGACGTTCGCTGAAATATCGCCGGAAATATCCACCACCAGCGCCGTACCCTGCCAGCTGCGCAATGTTGGAATCAGCAAAGCACTTGTCTTACCTGTGCCAGACGGCCCCATTACGAGAATATGCCCCTCATCCTGCTCGGGGGAGTAGGCCAATAGGCTCAGTTTCTTGCCAAATAGGATTCCTCTTGCTTGCGCTGGCTGCCGATACGCAAGATTCTTTTTGGCAAATGGATTTGGCAGATGATTAACCTGCCCGCGCAGATACACCAACAGCAGAAGTATAACCAGTAAAATTACCGCCGCACCATAAAGATAACAGCTGATAATCCATATAACCTGTTTCATGGTCGCACCTTATTAAAAGTGAAGCCCCTGCTCAATTTTGGATTCTCCAAAATATAGCGCAGGGCGTTCTACTTCCTGCTGGTACTCGCGTTCGGCTTTCAACTGTGCAACCGTGCGGTTGCCGCCCTGCCGTTTGGTTACGCCGGTCATAACGCAGGCATCTTCCAGACCGTGCTCGTTCAGGTAGCGTTGCAGGTCTGGATGAAAATTTCGCAGCTCGCGGCGGTCAAGAACATCGTTCGCACAAATTTTATAGCCCTGCTCGTGTTTTAAATCTTCCTCTACTGGGATAAAACAGAAATGTAAATGCGGTTGGCCGCCCTCGTCATCATGGACGATGGCCTGCACGACATTTTCCTCACCATAACGATTTGCCAAAAAATTGTATGTTGCGTAGAAAAAGTTATCGTAGCGCTCCGGGTCTAAATCCTGCGGGGCTGTCACAATCCAGCCGACCATAACCTTTACATCGTTACGGTTGTAGCAGTACAGTTCCGATTTGCGCTGCAAAAAATAGTCATACTCAGTCATGCCCCGGTCTGGGGATAGTATATAGTCCCGCTCCAGCCTTTTCGGGTCAATGTCATGGTTACTCGAATGTTCGATTTCTCGCCGGTTGTGGCGAAGTATATTGCGGACTGCGCCCGCACCAAACTTCTCGGCACACGCCATCATAATCATTCCCTTCTCGTTGGGGGCCATGCCCCATCCGATTGCGGCTTAAAATGTACTGCAAAAGCAAGCAGTACATTTAGTCTCCATCTGCTGTGTCATACAAGGTATGGCAGTTTCCCCGGAAACTCCCACCGCCCTTGCGGGCTTACCTTGCCAAAGGGGCGTGACCCCTCTGGACTCCCCGCTGCCGACAAGACCCGCTTGCCGTCAGTGAGGGGCTGCGGCCCCCATCGGGACGATTTTTCATCGTCCCTGCCCCTATAAGATTGGCGGTGCCAAGTTCTGCACTTCCACGCAGAGCATCAGCACCGCCCTTGCTGCGACCTGTACGCCTTACTATCGCAAAGGCGTGTCAGGTCTTATTTTTTTCTACCCGATGTACAGCACCACTGGCCCATTGCATCATGCTCAATCCCTGTAAGGAACTGCATGCCCTCAAACCAGTGGAACGCCTGGTTCGGCTCGCAACGAAACGCAAGCGCCGCCAGCACATCGTACACAGCCTTTTCGCTCCACAAAGTATCCCACTCTGCAAAAATGTCATCCACCAAACGCGCACCGTTAATTTTGCTGATGCCTCCAGCTGAAATCTGTTTGCCGAGAATATTGTAGACCTCAACAGCAGATTCCCACAAGGCATCATTCTCTGTAATGGTGCAGTTCTCTACATCCTCATGCAAATGGTACCGGGCAAAAAATCCTTGCAAACGGTCTGCATCACGCACCGGGCGCGTTCCTAACGCTCTAATACCGCGCGTCATCGACTGCTTGATTTCCTGAGCTTCCAACGCTCCTTCTGTATGGCGTTGCAAGATAAATCTTGCCTCCGTGCGGAACGGTTCCGTAATCGGCAGAAACTGATTTTTAATTGCCATATTGATGATGTCTCCAATTTTCAATCCAAAGGTTTTGGTTGCCTCAGCGATAAGCATATCACTCTCAGCATCCGACGCAAAGAAACGTTTCATAATGTTTTTCCTCCTTTAAAACGTTCATAATTCAATACATCATGTATATATCGTTTAAAGTATGCACACGGAAAATATATACATTTTGTATATTCAAAATTGTTATGCGTGTGCTATAACGGTAAAAGGGATTCCTCCTACAAATTTCATTTTCTGCAATTCGCAAGGATTGGCAAGCCCCAAAAATGCTTTTTTGCAAAAATTATATTTTTGCTTTAAAGCGTTATTTATACTTTAAAAAGACTGATAAACCGCTGCGGCGGAGATTGAGAAGCGTGGCCCTGCCGCTCAAAAAAGTATATAAGCCCCCAGCCCTAAGTCAACAGACTTTCACGGCATATTCTCGCACTTTTGCGGGGAGTGCTGCGATATTCCATGTTCTGTTGACACCGGGATGGGGGCTTTACTTTTTCTTTTCGCCGGCAGGGGCCAAACCTGCAAACCGCTTCGGCGGGGATTTAAAAGTATACTTTTAAGACGAAAGGACAACGAAAATGAAACAGACGATTAAAACGAGCCGCGTGGCAGGTCAGTTAGAGAAAATGTTCCGAGCACTTAACAACCGCTTTTTTGACGGCGAACTGCCGGAAGTCGTTATTAGTTTAAAAAAGACTGCTGGCGCGTATGGGCACTTCACCACTGGAAAGGTTTGGAAGACAGGCGAAGAACGGCGCTACGAAATCAATATAAGCTCTGCCAGCTTAAATCAGGAGTGCGCCTTTCTCGCAGGCGTTTTAGTCCATGAGATGGTACACGAGTATTGCGCTGAGCACGGTATAAAAGATACTAGCAATAACGGCGTGTACCACAACAAGAATTTCAAGCACATTGCAGAAACCCACGGTCTGGAAGTCGAACACCATCCCAAATATGGTTGGACAATTACCAGCCCCGGCCTTGAACTTCTGGATTTTGTTGAGGAACAGGGCTGGCAAGATTTCCAGATGGTCGAGAGCCTTAACCTACTGGATGTACTCGGAACGCTCCCCAAGGGCGGCAACAGCGGTGCAGGCGCAGAAACCAGAACGAAAAAGCCCAGCAGTACCCGCAAATATATTTGTCCCAAATGCAGCAACAGCTGCCGAGCAACCAAGGTCATCAACCTAATATGCGGCGACTGCATGGAAAAGATGGTCGTTTCCGAATAAGTGACAATAACAGCGATAATGGTCGAGTGAGAGTAGACCGCCATTTTTATATGTACACTTTTAATAAGGAGCACTACAATGCAATACGATTACCATTCCTGCCCATACGAACCAGATACCGGCGTTCCCCCTTGCGGGGAAATGGCCGAGTGCAAAACCTGCGCATGGTGCAATCTTGCGGCCACATCCGAAAAGTAGAACGATGGCGACGGTCACACAAGCGACCACCGCCATCATTTTCAGTATCAAATTTAAGCTATGCACAAGTAATATCAAAACTGCTTGCTATCGTATGACAAAGTAAGTATACTATCAGTATCAAAATTAACGAGCCTTAGAGGTGATACCGCCATGCAGATATATGGTTACTGCCGCATTTCCACGCCGCAGCAAAATATTGAACGGCAAATACGCAACATTCTGGCAACGTACCCAACCGCACATATCATCCGAGAAGTATATACCGGCACGACCTATCAAGGCCGCAGAGAATTGGATAAATTGCTTCACACCGTGCAAGCAGGCGACACTATTGTATTTGACAGCGTATCCCGCATGAGCCGCAATGCAGACGAGGGCTGCCAGTTGTACGAAGACCTGTACACCCAAAATGTAACGCTTTGCTTTCTCAAAGAGCCGCACATCAACACGGAGACTTACCGCCAGACCATCCAGCGGCAAATCAACACCCAGTTGGAAACTGGCAACGCCGCCACCGATAGTTTTGTGTCCTCGGTCATTGTCGCACTGAATCAGTACACCGTTGACCTCGCCAAAGAGCAGATACGCCTTGCCTTTGCACAGGCCCAAAAGGAAGTTGACGACTTGCATCAGCGCACCAGAGAGGGGATGTTGACCGCCAAACTGAACGGCAAGCAGATTGGGCAGGAGCGTGGCCGCAAACTGGTTGTCAAAAAAGCCGCTGCCTGCAAGGATGCCATCAAGAAATACAGCAAGGATTTTGACGGCGCACTCTGCGATGCAGACTGCATCAAACTCATTGGCATTGCGCGGAATACATATTACAAGTATAAAAGGGAACTGCGAGAGGCAATACCCCTATAACCGAAACAGCCTGTAAAATGATTTCTCATCCCACAGGCTGTTATCTCCATGACAAAGAAAATGAGAATGGTGTCCTGTTCGCAATCCTTTTTATCTCTTGTCACACATCATTGTAATGCCTACACTTTAATTTAAAAGTACATTTATAAAAATTACAGTTTGTCGTCGCATATTGACTTATATTCTTTTCTATATTACTATGATACAGGGCGTTCACCGAAGACTAAAGAGACAAGTTAAGAATCCACACGCAGGCCCCTCCGCCATCCGGCTCCGGGGCCTGCTTTCTTTTTTGTTTCCAATCCTCTCTCATTCTGTCCCATGCGGGAAAACATGAGATAATGCGTTGATTTTGCTTGGTGTGGACTTGGAATGTTCTTGGAGTTGGCTTGGAGATTAGGCGGATTGCGAGCGGAACGGAGTGGAGCGAGCTCCTATGCGCTCTCTTGATTTCCTCTGCGCCTTTCTGGATTTTTTCGGGTGCCCGCGCATATAGTACGGTCAATGCAAAATCGGAAAATGTGGAATCCTGTTTTGCCTCTTAGTATCGCTTTGTACCATCCTAGCGACAAATCCATAAGGCAGGCAAAAAATCAAGATTTTCCAAAAGGCACACTGAAATTCCACTTTTTCCAAATTTCGCTCTTTTCAATTCGATTTTTGGAAAATGTGGAACAGAGGTTTGCCCCAAAAGGGCACAGGTGATTTTCCTTTTTCTTCGGTGAACGGACGCCCCAAATTTACAACAGGGAGCGTCAAAGAAATGCGAAAACAAGTCCAAAAAGAGCGCTGTACCAAAATCATGCTCACCAAATGCAAAGCTGTCTGTCACCTGTACGACAAAGTGCAGCTTGCCGCCGCGAAAATGCTGGATGCAGAACCGGCAATTTTTCAATTTGAATGTAATGTTCCTATCCTCTGCAATGATATTCCTGCCAACGACTTAAATCTTCCCAGCGAAACCTACACCACAGATTTTGTCCTGCACTATGACGATGGGCACACGGCAGTCCGTGAGGCTGTCTTTCGGTCTTATTTAAGCCGCCCCTCGGTTGCGGAAAAGCTGGAGCTATCTCGCCGATACTGGCAGCAGCAAGGCATATCCGATTGGGGTATCATCATCGACAAGGAGGATACCAACCATGAGGAATTTTGACATCCTTGCCGCCGAAAATGGCGAGCACATTCGCGTTCTGCTTTGTGGGGAAGAACAATGCTACGTCGTCAGCTGCCAACACTTTCGGATGCCGTACCCCGTTGCATCGGATTTGCTTGCAGAATTACAGCCCGTCCCTGCCGAAACATACTCTGTTTTCGTTCTGGACGAGGACATCACCAACCGCCAGCGCGAGGGGCGCAACCGCAAGCTTGACTTGATTGCGCCTCTGTTAGTGGATACCTGTATCTATGATAAATCCCACCGCAATGAGGTTGTCCGCCGGATAGCTGCTGAACACGGCATTGCCCGCCGCACATTGCTGCAATATCTCTGGCGCTATTGGGTTTATCAAAGTAAAAATGCACTTTTACCCGCAGAGCGTCCCGCGCCAGAACAGCATGAACTTACTGCCGATGAAAAGGCCATCCGCTGGGCGCTGAACAAGTATTACTACACCCCACAGCGGCAGAGCTTGCAGACTGCCTACAAGATGATGCTACGGGCGAAATACTGCGATGCACACGGCACATTGAAGCCGGAATATCCCACGTTCTGGCAGTTCCGCTATTTCTTTCGTAAGAACCGCGACCCCATCAGCGAGACCATCAGCAGGCAGGGACTTAAAGCCTATCAGCGCAATCATCGTCCGTTTACTGGCTCGGTCTGCGATTATGCACACACCATCGGCGTGTATATGACCGATGCCACCGTTGCCGACATCTACATCGTCAGCCGCCTTTCCCGCAAGCCCATTGGCCGACCTGTCATTTACACGATGGTCGATGCCTACAGCCGCCTGATTACCGGCGTTTATGTTGGTTTAGAGGGCGGGCAATATGCGCTGCGTCTGCTGCTTCAGAACACTTTTACCGACAAAGTCAGTTTTTGTCATCAGCACGGAATCGACATTGACCCACAAGACTGGCCGAGCCATCATCTGCCCACCAAAATTATGACAGACCGAGGCAGCGAGTTTGTGGCCGGGACATTGGAAAATCTGTGCGAGAGTTACCACATCGAGATTGAAAATCTTCCCGCGTATCGCCCGGATTTGAAAGGTGTAGTTGAAAAGCTGTTTGATTTGGTTCAGAGCGCCTACAAGCCCCTGCTTAAAGGCAAAGGTGTCATCGAATCCGATACGCAGGAACGCGGTGCGCCTGACTATCGCAGGCAAGGCACATTGGATTTAGAGCAATTCACGGCTGTCGTTCTTCGCTGTGTTCTGTTTTACAATTCAAAATCTGTACAGACAGGTTTTACTCGCACTCCAGCCATGATAGAAACCAACACACCGCCACTGGCTGCAAGTATCTGGTCGTTCTGTGAGGCGCAGGATGATTGTCCAGTAAAGGAAGCCACTGACAAGAAACTGCTCTATACGCTACTGCCCCGTGCTGAGGGAAAAATCACGCAGCGCGGTCTGGAAATTTTCGGCCTCCGCTTTTCAAACTGCACTTTTAAAAAGCGTTTCGTTTCTGCCGGTCTCGGTGGACGGGAAACTGTACAGATTGCCTATGCGCCGGAATGTATGGATACTGTTTGGCTATACGAAAATGGCACTTACTCGGCTTTTGATTTGGCTCAAAAAGCCTATCTTGGCAAATCGCTGGCAGAAATTGCTGATGCACAGCAGCAGGAAAAGATAGAACGTACTGACTGGAAAAAGCAGGAATTGCAGGCACAACTCGACCTCATGAGCGATATACAAGCCATTGCAGACGGCTCCGAACGTACAATGCCAGACCGCAGCAATATCAGCAGGCAGATACAACGCAACCGCAGCACAGCCCGCAAGCAAGAAAGCGTATCTCTGATGGATTTACTGGCCGAGCAACAGGAGGATGATTTCGATGCACGCTGATTATGTCCCCAATCCGCTTTATGATAACAACCCGTTCATAGAGGCTTTGCCACCGATGCTGTCTGGCAAAGACTTGATTCGCGCTCTGGCGGTCATCCCACCCTATAGCGATAGTGACCGTGACCGCAGCACCGGGGAGCGCTTGCAGCTGTTGTCCTCTCTATACGAGTTTTACCAGCCCCTATCTATGACGATTGACCTGTACTGTGAAATCTACACTGCCATGCAGCATTGCTATGGACAATATTCAGTCCAGAGCGAAGCCGCCGCTTTTCAGAACGGTTACGCACTGATGCACGGCAACGCCCTTGCTGCATCCATCGGCGGTGGCAATTCTTTTTCTGTCATTGGCGTATCAGGACTTGGCAAGTCCACCGCATTGCAACGCGTATTATCATTGTTCCCGCAGGTTATCGAACACACTTCGTATCACGGGCAAAATTTTTATTGCCATCAGATTCCGTATCTAGTCGTGCAAACCCCGCACGATGCGTCCATTAAAGCACTGATTTTGGATATTTACCTGCAAATCGACAGTTTGGTTGGAACCAGCTATCAAAAAGATGCCCTATCGCGCAGATTGAGCATTGATGTCCTTGTCAGTCAGCTTAATCAAATCGTGCGGGTTAATCATATCGGACTACTGGTGATAGATGAGTTGCAGAATATTGCCTATCGTAAAAGCGATGGCGGTATGCGTTTCTTAAATTTTCTCGTTCACCTTATCAACGGGGCAGGAGTAAGTATCTGCATGGTCGGAACGCCTCGCGTCTTGCAGGTATTACAACAGGAGTTCCGTTCTGCGCGGCGAACCACAGGGCTTGTCTATGACCGCTTGCCCAACGATAAGGAATTTGCGTTGCTTCTGCATGGTCTATGGCATTACCAGTACACACAATATGCCACCGACCTGACACCAGAGCTTGAAAATTGGCTGTATCGCAAGACACAGGGCATCCCGGATATACTCGTTAAGCTACTGTACAATGCCCAAAAGCAAGCCATCCTTGACGGACGCGAAAAGCTGGATTTAGAGGTTTTTGAAAGTGCATTTTTAAGAAACTTGGGGATGGTATCCGAATACATCAGTGAGCTTTCCACCAAATCCGTAGCCAAGCGGCAGACAAAGACCGCGCCGGAGGTATCCGTAGGTTCCGCAGCCCCTGTCAAGATTGTTGGAAATGATATACGAGTGCTGCTCAAAAAAGCCAAAAAGAGCGGCGAATTGCCCGTATCTGCTTATGCAGAGTATATCAAGGGTGAGGTAGCAATATGATTGGTTTCTTTCCCTCGCCATATCCAGATGAACTTTGGTACAGCGTCATTTGCCGCTACCATGTTCACAGTGGAAATTCCTGCGCCAAGCATACCATGCGGCAGCTATATGGGGATAATTTCAGTGCTCCAAGCCTGATGCTCTGCGGAGCTATAAATACGCTGTTGGCACAGCTTCCGCAAGGTTTCTTGTCCGCAAGGGATGTTGTAATGCAGCATACATTTTTCCCGTATTACGCGCGATTTTTCCCTACGCAGCGTAAGCGTTCCACCTATGCTTACGCTGTCAATGGCAATCCCACAGCCGTACACCGGATGGGCATTTCACAGACTAACGGAAACCATTGCTCCGTCATGCGCTATTGTCCCGTCTGTTATCAAGAGGATTTGCAACTATATGGTGAGCCTTATTGGCATCGCAGCCACCAACTGCCGGATATGCAGATTTGCACCAAACATCGCTGCTGGCTTGTCGATACCGATGTCACATGCAACAGCGCACGGCAGCAGGAACTATTTCCTGCAACATTTACCATGCGGCTTAAAAAGCAGCCAGCAGAGCCAGTACCGGGTTGCCTACTGGCATTAGATTTATTGCTACAAGATACTTTGGATTCCAGTTTTGATTACCGTGACGGGTCTGTCTACCATGCCGTCCTTGACCGCGCATTGCGTTCCCGTGGCTGGCGTTCCCTGACCGGAGGTAGAACGTATGCCACTAAAATTGAAACTGCTCTTTTAAGTCTATATGGCAATTATATTCCCACAGCCGACATATCCGCAAAGCAACTACACGCCACATTATGCAGCAAGTCCGTTGTACCGCGATACGTTCTGCAACTTGCTGTCCTGCTGGAGCTATCTCTCAATGACCTGCTACACACGCCTGATGCCGTGCCAGACTATAAGGCCGAGATGAAAGCAATGTATCAATCAGGAGCCAGTATGTACCATATAGCGCAGTTATACGGCATAGATGCCAAGACCGTAGCAAGATGGATTAAATCATAATCATGCTGCCTATAAATTCATCAAAGCAGCAGCATAGCTATACTGTTTTCTCTTAGCCCTTAACCGTCTTCTGCTTTTTGCCATTCTTACGCGCTTTCCGCTTCTTGTCATACTCCTTTTGAGTCGCCAGAAACTCGTCCATAAGTACCTTTTCCTTGTTGCGGTTTCCCTTGATAACCATAGAGGGGTTAATCCGCCATACACAATCAAATTCCATCGCAACAAATCCTTTATCTGTAAGCGTGTCCATCGCTCTCTGTACAGTGGCTTTCGAACAATTTACATTTTCTGCAATTTTTTTCATCGGCCCAGTATATGTATTATCACTGTTTCGCATTGCACACACCAAAAAATTTAACACCTCGGATTCTTTGCCTCCCAGCCCGGAAAGAGTTTCAAAAAATAAATGATACACTTTAATAAAATCGCTT
>ENA-OURV01002597-OURV01002597.1-human-gut-metagenome-genome-assembly--contig:-NODE-2597-length-12332-cov-15.387147_pt1 | contig 12332 bp, 10 predicted proteins | sample MGYA00242141_ERZ509072 | MGnify/ENA primary metagenome ERZ509072 (study PRJEB26280, sample SAMEA2338763) | human gut metagenome | biome: human gut; feature: human-associated habitat; material: faeces... | reverse complement strand
CAACTGGCGACGATGCTGATTGCCGCGCTCGACCACTCCGGCGAAAATCGCACCGAGAGCAGCAGCGACGTGTATTGCCGCGCGCTCCGGGGCGACCTGATGGGCAGCGAACTGGAGGCGCTCAGCCACGAGCATCAGCTGCCGCAGGAGATGGATCGCACGGTCATGCTCTTCCACATCGTGCAAACCGAAAACGAGTGCGCCTATGACCTGCTGCGGGACATTACGCCGGTGCAGGACAAGGATGTGCTGCTGAACATGGATCGTCACACCGTTGTGCTGATTAAGGAAATGACGGACGTGGAGACGATTGACGACCTGCACCAGTTTGCACAGGCGCTGCAAGAGACGCTGATGGGCGAAACGGCGCACCAGATGACCGTCGGCATCGGCAAAATGCGCCGCACCATCGACGAATTGCGCGACAGCTACAACGAAGCGCGCCGTGCTATTGAAGTCGGACGCATCTTCAAGCCGGAGGAGAGCATTTATATTTACAGCCGCCTGATTCTGGAGCGCTTCCTGATGGAGCTGCCGCAGGACATCAGCGCTTATTATCACGGGCTGCTCTTCAACCGCAAGAATCAGCGCCTGTTTAACGAGGAAATGCTCTACACAATCGAAATGTTCTTCAAGAAGGACTTGAATCTGTCCGACACGGCGCGTCAGCTCTATATTCACCGCAATACGCTGGTGTATCGGCTGGACAAGGTGCAGCGGCAGACGGGGCTGGATTTGCGCTCCTTCGACGATGCCATCACCTTCAAAATCCTGATGGAATTGAAGAAAGTCAGCGGCGACAAAGCGCCCCGGAAATAAACGATAAGGAGGATTTTTCCCATGAAAAAGAAACTTGCGCTCGTGCTGTCTCTTGTCCTGTGCTGCGCGATGCTCAGCGGCTGCACGACGCTCACCGCTCTGATGGGCAAGCAGATGGCGAATGCCGCCAACGACGATACCAGCGGCGACACCGTCACAATTTCCCGCGAGGAGTATGAGAAATACAAGCAGTTCGACAAGCTGCTGGAACTGATGGACATCGTGGACGAAGGGTACTTCGAGGACTACGACAAGCAGAGTTTGCTTGACGGCGCGGCGGACGGCCTGCTGTCCGGGCTGGGTGATCCGTACACCTTCTACTACACGCCCGAAGAGTACGCCAAGCTCTGGGAGGATGACGAAGGTGAATATGCGGGTGTCGGCATCCAGATTTCCACGTCCTACCTGACAGGAATCTGCACCATCAGCCGCGTGTTCGACAACGGCCCGGCACATGAGGCAGGCGTCCGCAAGGGCGATATCCTCTATAAGGTGGAGGATTTGTATGTCAACTCCAGCACCATTAACGATGCGGTAGATATCATGCGCGGCACGCCGGGCACGGATGTGCACGTCACGTTCCTGCGTGGTACGGAAGAAATGGCGTACACGCTCACGCGCGCGAACATTAACGTCAACCGCATTGATTCCATGATGCTGACCGACGAAATCGGCTACATTTATCTCTACGACTTTGCAGGCGACTGCGCTGAAAAGTTTGAAACAACCGTTAATAAAATGGTGGAGAACGGCACGAAGGGCTTGATTATCGACCTGCGCGACAACCCCGGCGGCTGGGTGAACGACGCGCAGAGCATCGCCGACATCTTCCTTGACAAGGGGACGCTGTGCTATTTGCAGTACAAGAACGGTGAACGCTACTACTACCGCACAAAGGACGGCAAGGTGGAGATGCAGCTGGTGATCCTTGTCAACGAGAACAGCGCATCGTCCTCCGAAATCCTCACCGGCGCACTGCGTGACCGCGCGAACGCGACCGTTGTTGGCAAAAAGACCTACGGCAAGGGCATCGTGCAATCGGTTGTGCCGCTCTCCGACGGTTCTGGAATGCAGATTACCGTCGCACAGTACTACACGCCCAACGGCTATGCGGTGCACAAGCAGGGCATCACGCCGGACGTGGAAGTGGACGGAGACAACGGCATGTACGAGTTGGGTGACCTGACCGACGCACAGCTTGCAAAAGCGCTGGAGGTCATGCAGGAAAAGCTCGCGGAAACGAAATAATCACCAAAAGCCGGGGGAGCACGAACGCTGTCCCGGCTTTTTGCATACGAAAAAAGCGCTGGAACGTACATTCCAACGCCTTTTTTGCGTTTGAGAGACGATTAGTCCTCGTCCTCTTCCGCATTCTGTTCTTGGAAGATTTCAAAGACCGCGTTCAGCACGTCCTCGTCTTCCACGCCGGAGTAGGTTTCTTCGTCGCCTTCGCGAATGACCTTGAGAATCACCACTTCGTCCTGCTCGTCGTCATCCTCAATTTCTTCATCGTCCAGCGGAATCATCACCATGTAGTCGTCGTTGTTGTACTCGACCACGTCCAGCAGCAGGAACTCCACATCGTTGCCGTTTTCATCGGTCAGCGTGATGATGTCCTCGTCCTGAATTTCGCTCATCGTCAGCCTCCTGCGTCACTCCGCGTCGGTGAACATGCTGTCGTCGCCCTCGTCGCCGTCGGCGAAGTTATAGTCGTCGGCGAACATCTGCTTAAATTCCTCGAAGATGGCATCGGTGATGCTGTCATCCTCTTCCGGAACAAATTCTTCCGTTTCGTCATCGACGATTTCAGAGCGGAGAATTACGACCTCGTCGTCATTTTCATCCTGCGGGACCAGCACCACATACTCGTTGTCGCCATGTTCCATGCGGGCGGCGATGTCATAGAGATATTCCGTGCCGTCCTCGTCGGTCATCACGACCACGTCCAGATCATCTTCATCCTGCACGTCCTGCGGATTCAGTTCAGGGGTGTTGGGGGTATCAGTCATGATAGCTGCCTCCTTCAATTGCACTTAGGAACCTCCCACATTGTAGCACATCGGGCGCGCTTGTGCAAGCGTTTCCGGCGTTGACAGGCGGAAAATTTTATGATATTATCGGGAAAACGCGGAAAGGGAGATTGTCGAATGATACCAGCGGCGATTCAGGCGCTTCTGCCCCAACAGCCGGGCGAAGAGAACCGCATCGGGCATTCGGGCGCGCAGGTCGTGATGTATGAGGACTGTGTGCTGAAAGTGCAGCCGGACACGGGAAATGCGGCGAATGAGGGCATCATGCTGCGGTTTTTGAAGGGACGGCTGCCAGTACCGGAGGTGCTGGCGGAGGCGGTGCAGGGTGGAATGCGCTATCTGCTGATGACGCGCCTTCGCGGGCGGATGCTCTGCGATGAAACGTTTCTGGACAATCAGCCGCTGCTGGCGCGCCGGATGGCGGATGCGGCGGAGATGCTCTGGAATGTCGACATTGCGGGTTGTCCCTGCTCCTATGTGCTGGACGACGTCCTGCAAAAGGCGGAAGCAGACATCGCCGCTGGGCGCGTTACCATTGACACCGCGAATCAGCCGGAAACATACGGTGCAGGTGGATTTGCATCGCCGGAAGCGCTGCTGGCCTGGCTGAAAGCGAACCGTCCGCCGGAAACGCTTGTGCTGTCCCACGGCGACTTCTGTTTGCCGAACATCCTCGCGGACGAAAAGGGGATTGTCGGCTTCCTTGATTTGGGGCAGGCGGGCTGTGCCGACCGATGGCGCGACCTCGACCAAGGCTTATGGAGCATGTGGGCGAATACGACCGGACTTTTTGGCGGAAGGGCGCGCACGTTCGACCGAGATACTCTCTTTTCCGCGCTGAATCTCCCCCTTGATGAGGAAAAACTGCGCTACTACTCGCTTTTGAGCGAACTTTGCCCCTGAAAAAACGCCGCTCACTGCCATTGTCAAGCAGTGAACGGCGTTTCGTCGTCAGCGGATAACAAGTTCCATCGGGTAGTGGTCAGAGCCGCGGATTCTGGGGTGTGCGTTCGCATCGACTATGCGCTCCACCATGCGTTCGGACACAAGAAAGTAATCCAGCCCGCCCGCGCGAATGCCCTTGCGATAGGCGAATGCACCGGGCGCGGTGTCTGGATGAACGTGGCGATAAACATCAACGAAGCCGCTTTGCAGAAGCGCCGCCATTCCGCTGCGTTCCTCGCGCGTGAAGCCCGGAACGTGCATTCCCTGCGACTTTCCGGCTAAATCCGCATCGTTGTAGGCGGCATTCAAGTCCCCGCAGAGAATGACGGGTTTCTGCGCATCAAGCGCCTGCAAATGACGAAGCAGCGCGTCATTCCACGCGACACGCTCTGGCAGGCGGCTCAAATCCGCCGCGACGTTCGGCGCGTAGGCGTTCACAAGGTAAAAGTCACCCAAATCCGCCGTAATCACACGCCCCTGCGTATCCGTTTCATCCTCGCACAAGCCGAAGCGGGAGAATACAGGCGTCCGCAGCGTCAGCACCGCAGTGCCGGAATAACCGGGGCGGTCGGCGTAATTCCAAATGCCTGTAAACCCCGGCAAATCCAGCTCACCTTGACCAGCCTGCAACTTCGTCTCCTGCAGGCAGTAAACATCTGCGTCCAGCCGCGCGAAAGCATCCAGCAGCGTCCGGTTCATCAGCGACCGAAAGCCGTTGATATTCCACGAAATCAGCTTCATTTCTGCTCCTTACCGGTATCCCAGCGCGTCCCACTCCGGCGGGTCGGTGCTGTCGCGCCCGGTGTAGCATTCCGGGAAAAGTGCTGCCGTCGAGTACGGCTCATCCGCCGCGTACAGGTGCGAAAGGTCGCCTGACTGCATACAGCGGAACACGACCTCACCCTTCACGCGCTCTTCCGTCACCAGCGTGGTCACGCTGGACGGCTGCGTGCAGAAACCGTGCCACAGCAGCATCGGCGACACGCCCAGCAAGTGCCCGATGCACGCCATCATAATGCCGAAGTGGCAGAACAGCACAATCGTGTCCGGCTGGTTGTTGTCGCAGCGGTACAGATGTCCGTCGCGAATCATACCGTAGCGCGCCAGCAGCGCATCCATGCCCGCCTGCGTTTCACGCCAAATCGCATCGACCGTGCCGACGCGGAACAGTTCATCCTCCGTCCAGTGATTCACGTCGTACAGCAGCGGATGCCCCTGCCACAGCCGCGGCTTGTAGTCCCACGGAATCCGCTCTGCGCCCGTTTCCGGGTCAATGCTCCGTCCGCGGAACTCCGCCAGCCACGGCAGCGTTTCCGCCGTGCGGTGCGTGCGCTCCAAGGTGTACCGCGCGGTTTCCTGCGCACGCCCCAGCGGGGAGGCGTAGAAGTCCCGCACGTCGAGTTTTGCCAGCCGAAGCGACAGCAGCTGCGCCTCCCGATGCCCTTTCAAGGTCAGCGAATCGTGCTTGTAGTCCGGTTCGGCATGGCGGACAAACATCAGTTTCATCGTTTTGCACCTCATACTATTTCAAAATGAGAATGCGCCAAGATGCGCCGCGAGTTTTTCGTTCTGGCTAACGGGAGTGAAATGCAGCGTAGCAGCGCTACGCTAAATGGAACGACCGGACGCCAGAGCGGAAAAGACGCAAGCAGATGGCGCAGGTGAATTTGGAAATAGTATTAATCAAAAATCTGGAAGATGCCGCATTTGAGGTACTGCGTTTCCGGCGCGGCAGGCAGAATCGGATGGTCGCGCCCCTGCGTGCGGTACTCGACCTGACGCAGCTGCACATGCGCATCGTGCGCCGCGTCGCGGACAATCTGCATGAACGCATCCGGCAGAATGTGCTGCGAACAGGAGCAGGTAATCAGGTAGCCGCCGGGCTTGACCATCTTCATTGCGCGCAGGTTGATTTCTTTGTAACCCCGCGTCGCCGCTTCGATGGCGCTGCGCGTCTTGGTGAACGCGGGCGGGTCGAGAATCACCACGTCATACTTGACGCCCGCGCGGCTCTGCTCCGCCAGCAGGTCAAACGCATTTGCTTCGACGAAGTGGACGACATTCTCCAGCCCGTTCAGGCGCGCGTTTTCCGTCGCGAATTCGCAGGCGAAAGCGGAAATATCCACGCCCGTGACTTCCTTCGCGCCATAATGCCCCGCATGAAGCGCGAAACTGCCCGTGTGCGTGAAGCAGTCCAGTACGGTCTTGTCCTTGACGAACGGTGCAATCGCGGCGCGGTTCTCCTTCTGGTCGAGGAAGAAGCCCGTCTTCTGCCCTTCCTTGACATCCACCCAGAAGTGGACGCCGTTCTCCACCATCTCCACGCGGTCGGGAACTGTGCCGTACATCACGCCTGTCAGCTGCTCCAAGCCCTCCAAGCGGCGAACCGGCACGTCGCTGCGTTCATAGATGCCCTGTGGATGCACTTCTTCCACCAATGCATCCACCACATCCTGCTTGAAGCGCTCCATGCCCAGCGCCAAGCATTGCAGCACCAATACATCGCCAAAACTGTCCACAATCAGCGCAGGCAGGCGGTCGCTCTCCGCGAAAATCAATCGGCAGGAGCGCAAGTCCGCGAACGTGCGCCGGTAATCGACAGCTTCCTTGACACGGCGGAAGATGAACGCGCGGTCAATCGGCTCGTCGTGCAGGCTCATGATGCGCAGGGAAATCTGGCTCTGCGGATTGTAAAACGCCTTCGCCAGAAATTTGCCCTTGCTGGAATACACCGATACGATGTCGCCGGGGGTGAAATCGCCCTCGACGCGCGCAATATCGCTGCGGAACACCCACGGATGTCCGCCGTAGACCCGTTTTTCTTTGCCGGGGATGAGAATCGCATTGGCCATATGCCAGCCTCCTTATGCCTGATGCGCCGCCGCTGCGCCGATGAACGCCGCGAACAGCGGATGCGCCTTGTTGGGGCGGGAAAGGAACTCCGGATGATAAATTGTGCCGATATAGAACGGATGCGCCGGAATCTCGAATACCTCCGGGTAATTTCCGTCTGCGCTGAAGCCGACGAAATCCACGCCGACCTCGTGCAGCGGCGCAAGGGCAATCGCGCTGCCGCTGATAAGCTCCTGCCGCGTGACGCTCGTGCCACTGCGCAGGATATGATGCTTCTGGTTCAGCAGGTAAATCGCGGAAAACACGATGATGTACGTCCCCGCCATCACCAGCCAAGTGCCCCGCGAATCCACCGAATCCGCCATCAGCAGATAATAGTTAATCTGCCACTCCAGCGACGCGGCGAACTCCGCCGTGATGAAGGCGTGCGCCCAAATGTAACCTGCTTTCATCAGCTTCAGCTTGCAGCAGCAGACAATCATTGCCAGCATGGTGCCCATGCACGCCGCCATCAGCAGCATCCATGTCAGCCCGCTCTGCTGTTGATTCAGCAGGTTCAGCCCCAGCAGCAGCGCCAGAAAGCCAATGCAGCAGCCGATTTGCTGCCAGCTACTTTCGCCGAAGCGCTTTTTCTGCGGCAGGATGAAGAGCATACACGCCAGCCATTCGGCAATCGCCGTATGGACGCGCGGGAAGAATCCAACTTCGAGGAACGCTACCATTTAGACTTTCGCTCCTCCCAGATATTTCGTCAGCGCCTCCATAAACGCCTTATGGCGCGGGCGTGAGATGGTCAGCGCCTGCCCGCCGACGATGGCGCCGCCATTCTCCACGCGCTCCACATGCCGCAGATTCACCAAATAGCAGCTGTTGCAGCGGAAAAATCCGTATTTCCCAAGCAGTTCCTCCATCCCGCGCATACTCTGCCGCAGGCGATATGCCCCCTTTTCCGTGTAGATGCTCACGGCGTGGCCGTCCGTCTCGACGTAGGTAATTTGGCTCACATCAAGGCGGGTCAGCCCCGTGTCCGTCGGCAGGGTGATGTAGCGTTTCGGCTTCTGGTCAAGCAGGCGCTCCACGCTCATCAGCACCTGCCGCAGCATGAGGAAATTCACCGGTTTGAGGATGAAGTCCAGCGCGTGGACGGCGTATCCGCGGATGGCGTAATTTGCCAAATTCGTGATGAACACCAGATACACGTCCTCGTCACGCTCGCGGATGCGTTCCGCCGTCGCCAAGCCGTCCAGGCGCTTCATTTGGATGTCGAGGAAAATCAGGTCGTAGTCCGCCGCGTAGTCTTCCAGAATTTCGTCGCCGTCAGCAAACAGGCGGATTTCCACGTCGTTCTCGCGTCCCTGAAAATATTGCAGCACATAGGTTTGCAGCTGCTGCCGCACCTTGTCGTCGTCCTCCACGATGGCAAGCCGCACCCTTACTCCCCCTTATTCCAGTTCCTTCCGGGCGCAGTCGATGGCGGCGCGCAGCGTGTCGTCCATGTCCAGATAGCGGTACTGCCCCAGCCGACCGCCGAAAATGACGTTCCGCTCCCCCGCCGCCTTCTGCCGATACTGCTCGTACAGCGCGCCGTTCTTCGCGTCGTTCACCGGATAGTACGGCTCGTCGCCCTGCTTCCAGTCCGCCGGATATTCGTATGTCACCACCGTGTGCGGCAGATTCAGCACATCCGCCTGACCATAGGCGAAATGCTTGTGCTCAATCACGCGCGTGTAGGGCACGTCGGCGTTCGTGTCGTTGATGACAGCGTTGCCCTGATAGTCCTGCACCGGCAAATCCCGCGTCTCGAACCGCAGGGAACGGTAATTCAGCGCGCCGAAGCACTGGTCGTAGTACTGGTCAATCGGCCCGGTGTAGACAATTTTGTCCGCAATTTCCGTCAGTTCCGCCCGATGCTGGAGAAAATCGACATTCAGGCGCACTTCGATGCCATCCAGCATTTTCTCCACCATCGCCGTGTAGCCCGCGTCCGGGATGCCCTGGTAGCGGTCGTTGAAGTAGTTGTTGTCATAGGTGAAGCGCACGGGCAGACGGCGGATGATGAAGGCGGGCAGCTCGCGGCAGGGGCGCCCCCACTGCTTCTCGCTGTATCCGCGCACGAGGGCCTCGTAGATGTCGCGCCCGACGAGCGAAATCGCCTGTTCTTCCAGATTCTGCGGTTCGCCCGTGATTTCCTTGCGCTGCCGCTCAATGATTTCGCGCGCCTCATTCGGCTTCGTCACGCCCCACATGGCATAAAACGTGTTCATGTTGAAGGGCATGTGGTACAAGCGATCTTGGTATTTTGCCAGCGGCGCGTTTGTGAAGCGGTTGAACGCGGCGAAGCGGTTGGCGTACTGCCAAACCTCCTCGTCGTCGGTGTGGAAGATGTGCGCGCCGTAGCGGTGGACGGCAATGCCGCAGACGTCCTCGGTGTAGATGTTGCCCGCGATGTGGCTCCGCTTGTCGATCACAAGCACGCGCTTGCCTTTTTCCTTCGCCATCTGCGCGAACGCCGCGCCGAACAGCCCCGCGCCGACGACGAGATAATCATACTTCATATTCTCATTCTCCTTGTGGATGATACTTTCAGGTAATTCGCAATTCGCCGATACCCCGGCTTTGCTTTCTTTCCTGATTTTGGCGTTGGTGGATTGCAGTCTGCACGCAGCGGCGGATGAGGTCGTTTCCCCGCCATTGCTCATTAACAATCAGTTAAACCCATAAATTTTCCGCGTCGCCTTATACCCCGCCAGCGCAATCCGCCGCCCGCCTTTTCCGGGCAGGTGCAGCACATGCCCCATCAGCCCGTGGCGCAGTTTCTTGTAAACATACGGGTTTTCTTCGCGAATGAACTTCCACAGCTCGTCCTTCTTCTGCTTGTTCTCCGCCGTACCGCTCTTGAGCAGCAGAATCGACGAAACCGTCGTCACAATTTCCAGATAGCGCCGCATGTACGCCTGCTTGCGCTTGTTCGTCACCTTGCTCAAATCCACCTCCGTCACCAGCATCCGGTTGACCAGCAGCGCCTGATCAATGCGGCGGATCATCACGTTCTCCTGCACGGACTGGTCTTCACGCCCGATGAAGTAGTGGTACAGGTCTTCATCCATATAGTACATTTTCTTTACCATCGGCAGCGGCTGATAAACGTAGAGTTCATCCACATAGAACGTGTGCTTCGGCAGGTTCAGCCCGCACTTGTTCAGCAGCGCCGTGCGGTAGATGACCGAGTGCATCAGCAGATATTCGCCGATTTTGAAGCGCGTTTCATTCCAGTCGAACACGCGGTTTTGCGGCACGGCGTGGCGGTACTGCATGACGTGCTTGTGCTTCACGCCCACTTTGTCGTAGACGTAGTTGCAAATCAACATGTCAATTTCTTCCTTTTGCTCCGTGAACGCGCGCAATTGCGCCAGCACGCGCTTCAGGCACTCTTCGTCCACCCAGTCGTCCGAATCGACGACCTTGAAGTACAGCCCGGTCGCGTTTTTGAGGCCGGTCATCACCGCGTCGCCATGGCCGCCGTTCTCCTTGTTGATGGCGCGAACGATGGTCGGGTACTTCTGCTGATATTCCGCCGCGATATCCGCGGTTTTGTCCTTTGAGCCGTCGTTGACGACGAGGATTTCCACATCCTCGCCGCCGGCAAGCAGCGTTTCGATGGCATGGCGCATATAATCCTGCGAATTATAGCAGGGAATGGCAATCGACAAGAGTTTCATTGGTTTCATCCTTTCTATATAGAAAGAGCAGCGCTTGCAAGGTCGTGCATCGGTGAGGATGCCGCCGTCCCTTGCAGGCGCTGCCCTTTTCACCAATCTACTGTCTTATTTCGACACGCGATTGGCAATTTCCTGCTGCTCCGCCTTCAGATTGCGCTCCACGCCGAAGAAAATCATCAGCACCGCGCAAACCGCGTAAGCAATCGTTTCAATCCAGATGTAGTTGACCGACGCCGCCGTGCCTGCATCCAGCATGCCGTTGAGCGCCTGAATAATCGCGCCTCCGATGGGAGTCGCCGCGACCATCAGGGAGGAATAGATGCTCATCGTCAGACCGTCGGTGCGGATGCCATGCTTGTACTCCACATGGTCGATAACGTCCGCCAGCATCGCCAGAATCAGGTAGCACGCCGGAGACGAACCGAGGCACTTGAGCGCGATGCCAATGCCAACCACCACGAGGTTATTGCCGCCCAGCCCCGCAATCACGCCGCCGACAACGCCCAGCGCCAGACCCGCCAGCGTCAGCTTCTGCTTGGAGAACTTGTTCGCCAGCGGCACCACGAACGCCGCCGCAATCGCCATCGGCACCGCGCCAAGGATGGACAGGATGGACATGTACCAGTCCGCGCCGAGCACATCAGAGCAGAAGTACGCCATCGAGCCGTTTTTCACCGCGCCCGCCCACTGGAACAGCAGATAGAACACGACAACGACCCACCACCACTTTTCGCTGGTGACCGCCTTCAGCTGCTGCCCCATCGAGACGCTCTGCTTCTTTTCTTCCTTCGCGTTGCTTTCCATCAGCTCTTCGGTCACGCGCTCACGGGTGAACTTGAACTGGAGGATGACGGTCAGCGCCGTGAAGATGGCGACCGCCAGCATGATGACGAACCACTGCGTACCGAAGCCGGTGTAAACCGTTTCGCCCGCCTCATTCGTGGTGGAGAGGAACATCGTCATCAGCACCGGGAACACCATCGAGCCTGCGCCCATCACGCCCAAGCCAGCGAAATTGCTCATTGACGCCAAGACGCTGCGCTTCTCGCTGTCACGGGTGGACACGGGCACCATCGTCGCGTTCGCGGTGTTGTAAATCGGGTACGCGACGGCGTAGTAGAGGTTATAGGCAACGGCAATCCACACATAGCGCGCCGTGCCTTCAAAGGGCATGATGAACATCAGCACGCTGGCAACGGAAAGCGTCAGCGCGGAGAGCAGCAGCCACGGGCGCGCCTTGCCCGCCATGGTGCGCGTGCGTTCAATCAGCTGACCGACGATGAGGTTCGCCGCCACAATCAGGAAGGTGGAAACCAGCTGGAGGATGGACAGGTAGGCGCTGCTCAATTCCAGCGCCTTGCCGAGATAAACCTGAAGGTAACTGGTGAAGATGCCGGAGGACAGCAGCGCGCCGAACGGGCCAATCAGGTAGCCGAGCAGGGTTTCGGGGGTTGTCACCTTGTCCTTCGGGACGCTGGAGCGCGTCAGGGGGGACTGCCAGAAGGATTGTTTCATGGGGGAGATGCTTCCTTTCCTTGTTGTGAGTTGCTTCCTAATATATAATTGCTTTTTTGCAATTACTTCTTCTTTTTATCCGGGTTGAGGTTCAGCTTCGGGCGGTGGCAGAAGTGGTGGATGAGCCGTCCGCACCCGCGGAAGAAATGCCCATTGACCATCAGCAGCATATCCTCCGCCATTGCCATCGACACCATGCCGTTCATCATCTTCGCCATGCCGCGGAACGGGATGTTGTAGATAAACAGCAGGTTCAAATCCGGCTTGCCGGCGGCAGTCGCCTTGTTCTTCATGCGCGTGAGAATCCGGTAGATCAGCCGCGCCAGCGGGTTCTTGGCGTAGCTGAGCTGCGTCACCGTGTCGTTGAGCGTCAGCGGCTGCGTCTTGTCCCAGAGATGCGGCGGAATCGCGTGGCCCAGCAGCGCCGCGAACTCCGCGTCGCTCACGTCCG
>ENA-OURV01002573-OURV01002573.1-human-gut-metagenome-genome-assembly--contig:-NODE-2573-length-12429-cov-2.766284_pt1 | contig 12429 bp, 7 predicted proteins | sample MGYA00242141_ERZ509072 | MGnify/ENA primary metagenome ERZ509072 (study PRJEB26280, sample SAMEA2338763) | human gut metagenome | biome: human gut; feature: human-associated habitat; material: faeces... | reverse complement strand
AATCCAAAGAAGAAGATAATGTTTCTTTTCAAATCCCATTGTATATTGTAAACTCTCCACAAAAGATCGACAAAACAAGCGATTATGTTATCACGCAAGCTGATTTATTTCCAACCCTTCTTGATTTGGGGGGTATTCATTCTGAATGGAGAGGAGTAGGAAATAGCTTACTTTGCCCTGATTCCATTTTGAACACCGAAAGAGAAAAAAAACGAATAATATATAGAGAAAAAATTTCTGATATTATATTAGATAGTGATTATTTTAAAGGAAAGAAAATATCTAAATAAATACAGCTATGAACGAAATCATCACTCTTTGTCTTGAAATAATTTTCTGGTTTGCCTTGTTCATTGTGTTCTACACATATCTGGGCTACGGAATTGTGCTTTACGTTCTCGTCAAGTTGAAAGAACTTTTCGTGAAGCCTGTGAAGCGTTCGTTGCCGGCATCGGACGCTGGTTTGCCGGAAGTGACTCTCTTCATTACAGCATTCAATGAAGAAGATGTTATAGACGAAAAGATGGAGAACAGTCTTGAACTGGACTACCCTGCGGACAAACTGCATATCGTATGGGTGACAGACGGAAGCAACGACGGTACGAACGAACGACTGAAAACCCGTTGGCAGGGAAAAGCGACCATACACTTCCAACCCCTACGACAGGGTAAGACAGCCGCAATGACACGTGGAATGACGCTGGTGGACACTCCGCTCGTCGTCTTTACGGATGCTAACACTATGGTAAACCGGGAAGCAATACAGGAAATCGTACTTGCTTTCCAAGACCCGAAAGTGGGCTGCGTGGCCGGCGAAAAACGGATCGCCGTACAGACCAAAGACGGAGCCGCTGCCGGTGGGGAAGGTATTTACTGGAAATACGAATCAACACTGAAAGCACTTGACGCCCGCCTCTACTCTGCTGTAGGAGCAGCAGGCGAACTATTTGCCGTGCGTCGTGAACTATTCGAAGCAATGGAACCGGATACGTTGCTCGATGATTTTATTCTTTCGCTCCGGATCACCATGAAAGGTTATACCATTGCTTATTGCACCAATGCTTACGCCATCGAAAGCGGTTCGGCAGATATGCGCGAAGAAGAAAAGCGGAAAGTGCGCATCGCTGCGGGAGGATTGCAGTCCATCTGGCGACTTCGTCCGTTGCTGAATCCTTTCCGCTACGGGACACTTAGCTTTCAATATACGTCTCACCGGGTATTGCGATGGTCTATTACTCCGTTCCTGTTGTTTGCTCTCTTCCCGCTGAATATTGCGATTCTGCTGTTAGGCGGTTCCGCGATATTCTACGGAGTGCTGCTTGCCATGCAGGTTCTTTTTTACGGATTGGGATATTGGGGATATTATCTATCCACCAAACAGATAAAAAACAAGTTGCTTTTTATCCCCTACTATTTCTTATTTATGAATGTCAATGTGCTGAAAGGCATCCGTTATCTGAAAAAGAAAAAAGGAAGCGGAGCCTGGGAAAAGGCGAAACGCGCTGAAAAGTAAAACAAATGCTATTATCTTTTGTTATCCTTACTATAAGACATTAGTCTCTATCATCTAATAAAAAACAGACATGAACAGAATATTACATGATGCGAATAACGCACAAAGAATATTGAAACTGACGGCAGATACAATGCTATTGGTTGACAGGCACGGAGTCTGCGTAGACATTGAGCCTCATTGTGATCTATGGTTTCTGCAAGAGGATATACTTTTAGGAAAAAATATATTTGAGCTTTTACCAGAATATACGAGAGAGAGGGTGATGCCCATCTTCCAGATTGTACTCGAAGAACAAAGAAGCATCAGCAAGAACTTCAAGTTGGTGCTGAAAGGCGAAACTTTTTACTTCAAATGCCTCATGTTCCCTTATGACGGTATGGTGCTTTGCCAATATCGCGACATCACGCAAAGAAGCAACGTAAAAAGACAGTTGGAACAGGCAAATCTCACCCTGCGGGCTATCCAAAAGGTAGCCCAGATAGGACAATGGACGTACAATACGAAACAGAATATTTTTCATTATCTTGGATATACCGGTGTTTTGTGCGAGGAAAATGTGCAAAACCTTGCCATTGAGAAATATGTGGAACTGATTGTAGAAGAAGACCGTCAGAGTTTTATGGAATGGTGTCGGGTGAACGAAAAAGAACTCAACATGGAAAGCATCAGCTACCGTGTCCGCCTGAACGGAGAAATCTTCTATATGCGTATCCAGACTTATCTGCGTGAACAACGCTCCGACGGTAGTTTCAATATCGAAGGCTATATCCAGAACATCACGGACATACAGCATCGTAGAAATGACATCAATACACTGACTCATGCCATCAACAACGCCAAAGAAAGTATCTTTGCCGCCAAGCCCGATGGCACGATTATCTTTGCCAACCGTCGTTTCCTGTACAATCATGGTATTTCAGAAAACGAAGACATCAGTCAATTAAAGATTTACAATGTCGCCGCAGATATGCCTACACAAGAGGCTTGGAACGAACGTTGCAAAGATGTCATACACGGTGGCAGCAGTAACTTTGTGGCTCATCACCCATCTAAAATCAATAAAGGTATATTGGCTTATGAAGGCACGATGTACAACGTGACCAATGATTCCGGAGAAGAAAGTTACTGGTCGTTTGCCCATGATATTTCCGAGAGGATTCGGTACGAAGCCCAAATCAAACGGCTCAACCAAATCATGGATACAACCATCAACAATCTCCCTGCCGGGATTGTAGTGAAGGAAATCAACAACGACTTCCGATACATTTACCGGAATCGGGAGGCCTACAACCGCGATCTTTATAAGAACGACCCTGTCGGCAAGAATGACTTCGATTTCTACCCGCCTATCGTAGCCGAAAAGAAGAGACAAGAAGATATCCAGGTGGCTACCACCGGAAAAGGTCTGCACTGGACTGCTGAAGGAAAGGACAGAAACGGAAACATGATTATCCTCGACAAACGGAAAATCCGGGTGGACGGTGACGAATTATCTTCGCCTATCATCGTCAGCATCGAATGGGACATCACGGAGCTGGAAATAATAAAACGGGAACTTCAATCGTCGAAAGAGAAAGCGGAAATGTCTGATAGCCTGAAGTCGGCCTTCCTCGCCAATATGAGTCATGAAATACGTACGCCGCTGAATGCTATCGTAGGTTTCTCGCATCTCATTGCCGAAAGCGATGATGCGGAAGAACGGAAGACGTATTATAACATCGTAAACGCGAACAACGAACGTCTCCTGCAACTTATCAACGAGATTCTCGACCTCTCGAAGATTGAATCGGGAACCATCGAGTTTTCCTTCGGACCGGCTAGTCTCCATAATCTCTGCCGGGAAGTGCACGATGCTCATATATTCCGTACTCCGCAAGGAGTAAGCCTTGTCTATGAATCCTCGGACGAAAGTCTGATGATTGAAACGGACAAGAACCGGGTATTCCAGGTGATTTCAAATCTGATTGGAAATGCTGTCAAGTTTACGAAGGAAGGAAGTATCAGTTATGGTTACAAACTGGTGGACAATCAGATTGTATTCCACGTAACGGATACCGGAACAGGAATTGAACCGGAGAAAGTGGGACGTGTGTTCGAGCGTTTTGCAAAACTGAACAATCATGCGCAGGGCACAGGGTTGGGGTTATCTATCTGTAAGTCTATTGTTGAACGGCTCGGTGGAAAGATTTCCGTCAACTCCGAATTTGGCAAGGGGACGACGTTTACATTTACTTTACCATACACGATTGCAAATCCTGCAAATGCAGATTCTTCAAAGAAAGAGAATGGTGAAGGGAACATTGCTGGAATAGCATCTGCCGGAAAAACTGCTGATTCGAATGTTGACAGTTCTGCAAATACACGGCATGCCTGTATTTTGGTTGCCGAAGATACGGACAGTAACTTCGACTTATTGGAGGCTATTTTAGGTAAAGATCACCGGCTTATACGTGCGCATGACGGAATGGAAGCTGTCACGATGTTCGATGAGGTGAAACCGGATCTTATCTTGATGGATATCAAGATGCCGAATCTGGACGGACTGGAAGCTACAAAAATCATCCGTGAACTGTCTGCCACTGTTCCTATTATTGCTCAAAGTGCCTTTGCATACGAACAGGACCGGAAAGCGGCTGAAGAAGCGGGGTGCAATGATTTTATAGCTAAACCAATAGCGGATGATAAATTGAAAGCAATGATTCATAAATGGTTGCTTCCTTCGTAGAGAGCTTAATCCCTCATGATATAACCAGCAAATAATTTAGATTAAATGAAAGCCTTTTACAGACTGTTTTATTACATATCCATCGTGCTGACCAGTATTTTGGCAGGAGTTACCATTGCGGGTGCTTTCGTAGGCAATGCCGCACCGGATAGTTTCAAATTTATGCCTTTCATCGGTTTGGTACTACCGATACTTTTATTGGCTAATCTTGCTTCTGCTATCTACTGGACGATTCGTTGGCGGTGCTGGGTTTTCATCCCTCTGATTGCTATATTCAGTAATTGGGGATATATGAGCTGTGTATTACAATCGCCTTTTTTCAGTCCGGCTTCGTCACCGATGGTTAAAATGAATGTATATACTCCGGGAGTGTTGACGGTTGCTACTTACAACGTCGATGCCTTTAACCACGAGCATACCGGCTACTCATGCAAGGAGATTGCTTCTTACATGAGAAATCTGCAAGCAGATATTCTCTGTTTTCAAGAATTTGGCATTAACGATGAGTTTGGCATCGATAGTATATCCGCAGCTCTTTCTAATTGGCCGTATCACTATATTCCTTCTTCGCCCGAAGGGAAGAATCTGTTGCAACTGGCTGTTTTCAGCCGTTATCCTATCAAGGAGGAGCATCTTATCATCTATCCTGATTCGAAAAATTGCAGTCTTGCATGTGATATTGAAATCAATGGTCGCACCATCCGCCTGTTCAACAATCATCTCCAAACAACAGAAGTAAGCCAGAATAAACGCAAACTGGAAAAGGGACTTCGTACGGATGATTCCCAAAGAGTGGAACATGCTGCCCTGGGACTTATCGACGGCTTACATGAGAATTTCCGGAAACGGGCCGTACAAGCTGATCTTCTCAAGCAACTGATAGCCGCCTCCCCCTATCCTACTCTAGTCTGCGGTGACTTTAACTCTCTGCCGTCTTCGTATGTTTATCATACTATAAAAGGTGATAAGTTGCAGGATGGTTTTCAGAGGAGCGGGCATGGGTATATGTATACTTTCAAGTACTTCAAGCATCTGTTGAGAATCGACTATATTCTCCATTCACCGGAACTGAATAGCACGGATTACTTCTCGCCGGATCTTAATTATAGCGATCATAATCCGGTGGTGATGAGGATGAAATAAAAAAGATGCTCCGTTTATTGAACGAAGCATCTTTTTATATAAATATTCTAGAATGTAAACTTAACGCCTAACTGCATCTGCCATGCACTACCTGTAGAAGCAGTATAATCCCATTTAGAATTTTTCTGGAACACCTCGCGAGAAGATGCATTCATCTGATAAGTAAGAGGTTCTCCTACCTTACTTGCTGTTTTTAACAACCTTACATTATCATAACTCTGCAAACCGCAAGAGCGATAAGCCCCCCACTTCGAATTTAATAAGTTACCAATATTCAACATATCAAGACTTACTTGAATACCGTACTTACGGCTACCAATCTTAGCATAAAAATCCTGTGCTATCTTCATGTCAAAACGGTGAATCCACGGTTCTAAAGAAGAAGCACGTTCTACATACTGCCCCTTGTGATCATTCAAATAAGAGTCATTATTTACATAGTTCCAAAAATCTTCTTGTTGGTCTACCGCCGAATAAGTCACATTATTTTGTTTATCTTTAATATCCACAAATGTCATTTCTTCTTTAGAAGCAGGCACATACATCAAATCGGAATAGTTTCCGTCACCGTTCATATCATTAGAATAGGTATAAGAAAAACGTCCTTGTTGGTAACCTGTATAGAACAAAGAAACAGTCGTTTTCATATTCGCATAAGCAACTTCATAAGAAGCATTAGCTATCAAACGATGCGGGGTAGAAAATAAAGAATAAGAGACACCCGGATCATTCAATGAATTAACTGCAACATTATTCTGCCATACTGAAGCCGCCGATGAACCTGGATTTGCCGTCATATCTTTAGCCATTGTATAAGTGTACCCAAATGAACCTGTAAAGCCAAAATCAAATTTCTTCGTTAATACTGCATTAAAAGAATATTGATAACCTTTTTCATCCCCATTAGTCAACTGTATAACGGTTTTCGTCTTAGGATTGTCATAGTAATTATTCTTAGTCCAATATACACGTCCCGGTTGTTCATTATAGGTTCCAGAAGGGGCCTTTTCGTTCATATTCTTCTGAACAACATTATATATATCACGTGTATACATAGCACCAACAGAAAGCATAAATCCATAAGGTAACTGAAACTCTGCATTTACATTACTACGCCAAACTTGAGGCATTTTAAAATTCGGATCCACATAAGCTATAGCACCGGGGACCTCATTTCCCGGAGTTGATGGAAACATATCCGGATTTTGGGTAAGAGTTTCTTTATAATTTGGATTAAAAGCAAAGTTTGCCGGTAATTCCGAAGTCTCAAATTCGACCATATTTTGCATCTGACCTGCATTTGTCGGTTGGTTAGTGAACCATACAAATGGTAATAACCCTGTAAACAAGCCTGTACCTCCAGTCAAAACAATAGAACGGTCACCTTTTATATCCCAATTAAATCCTAAACGAGGAGATATTAACAATTTACTTTTCGGCCATTCGGATACGTCAACATTCGTTCCATTAAATGACTGTTCTTTGATAGCCGCATTCCCTAACAAATCATCAAAATATAACGGTAAATCAAAGCGTAATCCATATGTCAATTTTAAATTAGGTGTAATAGAATATTCATCTTGTGCATAAGCTCCCAACATACCAAATGTCAGTTCAGCTCCCGGAGCGTCTTTTCCATTATATCCATAAGTAATGCCATACAGCATCGGTTTTTCTCCCGTCATAAAATCGTCCATTGAAGCATAACGATAATATCCATAAGGAGCACGTAAATATGAATTCATGAAATACTGTCTTTCAAATGTTGCACCGGCAGTTATCAAATGGTTTCCTTTATTAATAGTTACATTGTCAGTAACACTAAATACATTATTCTCGACATCATTAAAAGGAGTAAACAATTCTGTACCCAATGTCATATACTGCTTACCGTCCTTGTAAATATCAACCATTGGAAACGCATCTCCCTTAGTTGTACGAGAATCTCGGATATGGGTATAAGTCACTAATAATTTGTTTTGTACTGAAGAAGAAAAATTGCTATTCAACTCACCGGAAAGAGACGTTACAATATTTCTAAAACCATAGTTGGAATTTCCAAATGCAAATGCATCAACCCCATAACGGTTTGAATTAGCTTTAGTGATTACCGAAGAAGTTGAACTAATACTAGCATCATTTTCTGATTTCACTGTGTTAAAACGTAATGACAGTTTATGACTTTTATTAATATTCCAATCCAAACGAGCCATAAGCTTCCAATTTTTACTCTCGAAATCATCAAATTTATCATAACTTCCCGGATCATATCCATATTTATCCTTTACAAAATCACTTATTGTCTTCAAATCCTTTATCCAAGTTCTAGAAATATGATTTTGATTATCCCCACTTCCACCTTCTTCTTGACTAGGAGTCCACAAAATACCAGGGCTAGTACTATTTTCTAATTCTCCATTTACAAAAAAGAATAGTTTATTTTTTATTATCGGAGCTCCTAATGTAAAGCCATACAAACTGGATTTATAACTTTCCACATTAGGAACGTCAACATCGTTAATAGATTTTCCTATAAAATTCTTTGGTTTCTGATATGTATAAACTGTTCCCTTTAATTCGTTTGTACCACTCTTGGTTACAGCATTAATAGAAGCTCCCGTAAAATTGGAATACGTAACACTATAAGGAGAAACATTAACGCTAATTTCATCAATTGCATCAAGTGAAATAGGCTGCGCATCTCCACCCGGCAAATTATTAGTACTCAAACCAAAATTATTGTTCAAAGCTGCACCATCCACAGTTATTGTATTATAACGTCCATCACGTCCGGCAAAAGAATTACTGCCACCCGCATAAGGAGAAAGTTTAGTAAAGTCAGTAATACTACGATTAATAGTAGGCAATGTCGTTAACTGACGCTCACTCACATTCGTTACAGTCCCCATCTTCTCTACTGTTTTCTGTGCTGTTACTATAACTTCATCCAATAATTCAGAACTTTCCTTTAAAACTACATTTAAAGTGTATACTTCTCCTAACGATAAATTTACACCTTTATAAATAGCAGTCTGATAACCAACATAAGAAACTTCAACTTTGTAAGGACCACCGGTACGCATACCTTGCAAATTAAATTGACCACTGATATTAGTCACTGTACCATAACGTGTACCTGACGGCTCGTGGATTGCAACCACAGTCGCTCCAATGATAGGTTCATCTTGTGCTGTAACCTTACCACTCATACTAGAAGTGGTAACCTGCGCACTAACGGTAGCAATGACCATGAGCATCGCCGCTACTAAAAAAGATCGCATTCTCTTTAACATAAATGTAGTTGATTAGTTAATATAAATTGTTTGCTTTTAAAAACTGTGCACAAATATAATTAATAATATTTAGAACTACATTACGATTATACTACAATTTTTTAAGAGAGATAAACGTTTTCCCTTGTTATAAAACGATAAAGGCTCTACAATATTTGCAGAGCCTTTTATTTTGAAACAGAAAGCATTATAAATGCTTCAATCTATTACTTTATACTAGTCAGTCATTAACTTTCTATAACGAACGCGTTTTGGTTCTTCATTTCCCAAACGTTTCATTTTGTTTTCTTCATATTCTGAATATGAACCTTCGAAGTAGAATACATTGGAGTCTCCTTCAAAAGCAAGGATATGTGTACAGATACGGTCGAGGAACCAACGGTCGTGCGAGATAACTACTGCACAGCCGGCGAAATCTTCCAAACCTTCTTCCAAAGCACGCAGAGTGTTTACGTCGATATCATTGGTAGGCTCATCGAGCAACAGTACATTACCTTCTTCTTTCAAAGCCATTGCTAGGTGCAAACGATTTCTCTCACCACCGGAGAGCACACCACAAAGTTTTTCCTGATCGGCTCCGGAGAAATTGAAACGAGAAAGATAAGCACGTGCATTAATATCACGTCCGCCCATACGAAGCAAATCATTACCACCGGAAATTACCTGATAAACACTCTTGTTCGGGTCAATGTCTTTATGTTGCTGGTCTACATAGGATACCTTTACGGTCTCTCCTACTTCAAACTCACCTTTATCTACTGTTTCCAGCCCCATGATCAACCGGAACAGCGTTGTTTTACCCGCACCGTTAGGCCCTAGGAATCCAAGGATTTCACCTCTTTTTGCTTTAAAAGAAATTGAATCCACGGCTTTCTGATTTTCGAAAGATTTCGTCAGATTTTCCACAACTACGTCCATGGGCTGCTGTTATTAATTTCTACAAAAATAGTCATTCAAACCGTTGATTTTTAGGTTTAATAATCTTTAACCGAGTAATTAACAAGGTTTTGATTTATATTGTTAAGATTTTTGTAATTATGTTAGCATCTGTCGTGTCTACATCGTCTGTCCGAAGATTCTCTAACGATCAGTTCACAGTTAATGATTTCTTTTTTAATCTGAGCGTGCTTGCTGTTTAGTATTTGATCAAACAAAAGTTCAGCCGCAGCCCGTCCGATCTTTTCTGGGAACTGGTTGATGGAACTTACTGTCGGATTCATGTAGCGTGAGCGTTTCGTGTTGGAGAAACCGACAATAGCGATATCCTCCGGGATATTAAGGCCTTTTTCTTTGATGGCTTCGATTGCCCCGATTGCCAGGTCATCCGTGATCCCGAATATGGCATCCGGTCTTTCTTTCCGGGAGAGCAATTGGCGTGTTGCTTCTTTTCCTGCTTCTACTGTGAAGTCTGAGCAATGGCAGATCAATTCTGGCTTCGCTGGAAGATGGTTGGCTTCCATGGCTTTTTCGTAGCCCTCCATACGATTGCCCCCGATGCCAACGTTTTCGGGACCGCATAATAAAGCTATTTTTTGGCAACCTTCAGAAACGAGATGCTGAACGGCTTGAAATGCTGCAGTGACACCATCCGTTACGACCCGTGACACGTTGAGTTCATTGGTGGTACGATCGAACAACACGATCGGGGTTCCGGATTCCTGTATCATTTTAATATGCTCGTAATCTTTCGTCTCGTGTGATAAGGCAAGGATAATTCCATCCGCCCGGTTGGCCATGAGTACTTCCACGCTTTTTTGTTCTTTTTGGAAACTTTCATTCGAAGATATGACCAAAACATTGTAACCGTGACCGTCTGCCACTTCCTCAATCGTTTTCACTACCGTGGCAAAAAAAGTACTCACAATTTGGGGGACGATAACCCCGATCGAATGACTTTTATGGGTTTTTAGGGCTACGGCAATGGGATTGGGTTTGTAACCGAGTTGTTTTGCCAGTTCCTGTACGGTTTTACGTGTTTGTGCACTAATTTCATGATTGTCTTTTAGCGCCCGGGAAACGGTAGACACGGATATATTTAATTTCTCGGCAATGTCTTTGATGGTTATTGGTTTTTGTGTCATATATTTAGGTCTTGAGGTTATGCTTTGGTTTGTAATTTCGGGTACGCAATACGGGCATGGTACACGTTGATAAGCATTTCTGTAAATACTCGTTTCACCGTGGAAATGTCCTTGAATGTCAAGTCTGCGTTAGAGAAACGTCCATCTTGAAGAAGGCCGTCAATCAGGCTATTTACCAGTTTAGTCAGGTTTTCTTCATCCTTTATTTCCAGTGCTCGTGAGGCAGCTTCCACACCATCAGCCATCATGACTACGGCACACTCTTTTCTCACGGGATCCGGACCGGGGTAGGTGAATAAGGATTCGTCTATTTCTTTGTCCGGGTATTTGTTTTTGAAAGAATAATAGAAATATTTTACTTTGCTTTTACCGTGGTGTGTGCGGATAAAGTCCGTGTACTTCCGTGTCAGGCGGCTGTACTCGCGCTGCAATTCCTTCCTTGTCAGATCCGTATACTGCATACCTTCCCACTCCTCTTTTACTTGCATCGACTATTATACACGTGGGAGTGGTGTATGTAAAAAGTATTTTCTGTATATCTGATATATAAAATATACATGACAGACTGTTTTAGCAATTTTTTTGGATATGCAGCAAATGACAGCAGCCCTCTCCCCTGCTCTCACAGCTGCGCTAGCGCATCGCGCTCCTGCAGACGGAGGGCGGCGTGGTGGTAGCTGAACACAAAATAGACGATCTCTGCGGCGGCGGTCAGCGCCCAGGAGCAGGGATACAGCAGATAGAGCGCCGGAATCGTGTGGAAGTGGGCAAAGATCGTGTAGACCCACGCAACGCGGAATACGCAGGACCCCAGAATTACGATGACCGTCGGCCCTACCGTCTTGCCAAGGCCGCGGGAGGCGGCAATCGTGCAGTCCATGAACGCCGAGGTGCAGTAGGCCCAGCCCATGACCATAATGCGCTTCATGCCCGCGTCGATGACAGCGCTCTCGGTCGTGAACAGCGCCAGGAACTGCCGCCCAAAGACGAGCAGCCCGCCGCCCAGCACCGCGCCCAGGCCAAACGAGTAGGCCAGCGCGATGAAGTAGCTTTTCTTGACGCGGTCCAGCTTGCCCGCGCCGTAGTTCTGGCTCATAAAGCTGGCGCAGGCCATGTAAAACGCCGCCATAGCGTCATAAACCATCGCGTCGGCGTTAGCTGCGGCGGAGTTGCCCTTGACCATCAGCGAGTCGAAGGAGTTGACGCCCGCCTGAATAAAGAGGTTGGCAATCGCAAAGATCGCGTTTTGCAGGCCCGCGGGCACGCCCAGCATCAGGATGCGCTTTGTCATGTTGAGGTCCAGCCTTACCTTGCGGAAATCCAGCGCATAGCAGTCGCTGACCTTTGTCAGCGCGTGCAGGATCAGCCCTGCCGAGACGCACTGGGCAATCGTGCTGGCCAGCGCGACACCGGCGACATCGAGCTTGCAGACGATGACGAAAAACAGGTTGAGCAGGATGTTCAGCACGCCCGCAAACGACAGATAGGCCAGCGGCTTTTTTGTCTCACCGATAGCGCTGAACACTGCGTTGCCGAAGTTGTAGAGCGCCAGCGCCGGCATACCGAGAAAGTAGACCCGCAGGTACAAAATCGCACCGGGCAGCAGATCCTCCTTGGTGTTCAGCAGCTCCAGCAGCGCAGGCGAGCCGAACAGGCCGACGAACAGCAGCA
>ENA-OURV01002572-OURV01002572.1-human-gut-metagenome-genome-assembly--contig:-NODE-2572-length-12441-cov-6.966979_pt1 | contig 12441 bp, 6 predicted proteins | sample MGYA00242141_ERZ509072 | MGnify/ENA primary metagenome ERZ509072 (study PRJEB26280, sample SAMEA2338763) | human gut metagenome | biome: human gut; feature: human-associated habitat; material: faeces... | reverse complement strand
AAAGGACTGATTATTCATCATTATAAATTGGAATCATGGCAGTACCCGTTGAACTTGAAATATTCATGAAAGACTTGACCAAGGCCGGATTACAGAGCGTTGGCAAGAATGTGGATGATGTGGAAAATCAGACTCAGAAACTGATTGACGCATTGAAACTGGTACGTGCCGAGCAGATTAAACAGCTTGAAGCGAACAAGCAAGCCGGAAAAAGCTACACGCAGGAAGCGGCCAACGTACAGGCTTTGACGGGCCAGATTAACGGATTGAAGGCCGGTCTGAAAGACTTGCAGAAAACAAAAGAGGAGGTTGCAAAAACACCTTCCATCGACATCGACACAGAAGCCGTAACCCGCAAGACAAACAACCTGAAGATGCAATTCAGTCAGGTGGCAAGGGAGCTTCCTTCGCTTGCCATGGGTCCGCAGATGTTTATCCTCGCTATCTCCAACAACCTTCCTATGCTGGCGGATGCAATATCTGATGTGCGAAAGCAGAACGAACTTCTTGCTGCATCCGGACAAAAGGGTGTGCCGGTATGGAAACAGCTGGCCAGTTCAATATTCAGCTGGCAGACGGCACTTGTGGCCGCCATATCGCTGGGGATTGTGTTTGGAAAGGATATTGCAAACTGGGTAAAAGAGCTTATCAACGGTAAAAAAGCTATTGACAACAATAAGGAGGCTTTGGAAAATTATAAAAAGGCCATGCTTGATTCTCAGCAGGCAGCACAGGAAGAGATTGTGCAACTGAACTTACTTTATCAGGCTGCTGTAGACAGTTCAAAAGGAATGAATGAACGTATATCAGCAGTAAAGGAACTGAAAAAAGAATTTCCTCAATACTTTAAGAATCTTTCGGATGAAGAGATCTTAGTGGGAAAGGCTGCTGACAAATATAACGAACTGGCTACGGCTATTATGGCTTCAGCAAAAGCGCAGGCAGCCAAAGAAACATTGATAAAAAACAGCAAGGAGATCCTTGATCTGGAAACAAAAATAACGGAAGAATACAAGAAGCAGGAACTGAATGAAATTAAAAGGACTGAGGCTGTAGGTAAGCTGAAAGAAGGACAAAAACAAACATTTTTTCCTGTTAGTAACGATGTGATCGATGCAACCAACCGTAATTATGACCGAAAGTTTAAAGAGAGCGAGGAAAAGATTACCGAATGGAGAAGGAAGATTTATGATTTGACCAAATTCAATAAGAGTCTGGCTGATCAGGTAAACATAGAAGACCTTCTTTTTGAATCAAACGGAGGAGGTGGCGAAACCGGTACGGGTTCCGGAAAAACCGACTACGCTTCCCAGCTTGCCGATGCTCGTGTAAAAGCACAGCAGACTACGGAAAAACTCCGCATCCAGATTATGCAGGAAGGTATTGCCAAGCGCATGGCACTGGCAAAGCAGGAATATGATGACAGTATTGCCGACATCGACAAGCAGGAACGGGATACACTGGCAAAGATGGATAAAGCACGCAAGCAGGGTGACAACATTCCGCAGAGCCAATATGATGCCGTAAAGGAATCGGCTAAAAACAACCGTGTGCTGGCAGAACAGGTGTATAATGAACAGATCTATCAGATTGAGCAGGAATACCGCGACAAGGCTACACAGAGCCTTATCGACTACAATAAACAATACGGCACGTATCAGGAGAAGCGTCTGGCCATCGCGATGGATTACGCGCGGAAGATTGCCGCCGCGGAAACAGAAGGTGAAGCTGACGTATTGACTCGTGAACGTGACGACAAGCTGGCCAGCCTGGACTTCGAGGAAATGAAGAAAGGGATGGACTGGGATAAGATCTTCGGTGACCTGGACCGTGTGTCGACCGATACGCTGGAAAGCCTTCGCAAGAAGCTGAAGGAATACCTGGAAGGAATCGGTGATGACATCAGTCCGGAATCCTTCAAGGAGGTAATGGATGCTTTCAAGGAGATAGACTCCGAGCTGGCCGACCGTTCCCCGTTCGAGGCAATGAAGAAGGGATACGAGGACTACAAGTCCGCCATGGAAGAGGTACGTACTGCTCAGAACCTGCTGCAACAGGCTCAGATGGGTGGAAGTGTCATCGTGGAAGAATATGACGAAGCAACAGGAACCCTTACCCGCAAGCTGGTCACACAGGCCGAAGCGGAGGAAAGACTTCGTGCTGCTCAGGATAAACGATACAGTGCCCAGAAGAATCTGACAGAAGCGGCCAATTCTATCGGACAGAAAGGAATGGCAATCGTCAATGCCGGAAACGACATAGTGGATATGTTAGGAAACTTTGGCGTAAAAGTTCCGGAAGCAGTCAGTGAAACATTGAACGGATTGGGACAGGTAATGAGTGGACTGGAAAGCATTGACCTTACAAATCCATTCTCAGCCATATCCGGTGTAACTAAGGTTCTGACTGGAGTAGGCAATACAATCGCCGGACTGTTTGGCTTCGGCGGTGCAGATTATTCCGGATATGAAAATCTGAAATCAAAGTATGAAGGGCTGATTGATATATGGGATGATCTTATTTCAAAGAAGCAGGAATACATCGACATCAACTACGGAGCAGAAGCGCAGAAGGCAGCAGAGGAAGCAAAAAAACTGGTAAACGTGCAGATTGAACGGCAGAGGCAGCTGGCCAATATGCTGGCGGGTAGCGGTGCAAGTATCGGATCCCACTCCCTGGGATATCGGGTGAATGACCGGATGTCGTCACAGGACTGGCAGCGATTGTCCGGACTGGTCGGAGAGCAGGTCGGAAGTTTGGGTGATGTACTGGGGCTGGATGCAGGTATCATCGGGAATGTGCTTCAGGATGAGAAGTTTGTTTCCGTACTGACGGATGTAAATTCTGAATTCATCGATTACATACAAAATATCGGTTCTTACGCGGATCAACTGGAAGAAATAGCCTTAAAGGAACAGGAAGCCATTACCGGAATCGGATTTGATGCGTTTAAGGATGGATACTTTGACCTTATATCTGATCTGGAATCTACCAACGAAGACCTGGCAGACAATCTGGAAAAGAATCTCCAGAATGCCTTCTTCCGTTCACTTATTGCGAATAAATACAACAGCCAGATTAAAGCCTTATACGACAACTGGGTAAAATTAGGCGAAGACGGACTGACCAGAGATGAAGTGGATAGTCTGAGGGAACAGAATCAGGCAATGGTGGATCAGATGATAAAAGACCGGGAAGAGCTGATGAATACTTTCGGGTGGTCTGCATCCGGATCGGGAAGCAGCCAGTCGCCCGGCAGTGGTGCACTGACCACCATGAGCCAGGACAGCATATCCACCTTTGAAGGAATAGGACGAAACATGCAGACGCATCTGGCCAATACGGACAAGTTCGTGCAGGAAATCCGAAACACACAGAAGCAGGACAGCCAGGCGCTGGCCACCATAGCCGGACACACGGCACATCTGGTGGAGATACACGAGATATTGAGTGATATGAAAATGAACGGTATAACACTGAAATGATATGGATTTGACAGGATACCTAACAATTAACGGAACTGACGTATGGACGGAATACGGTGCCTTTCTGGGTGAGACTGAAGAAGGTGGACACGTGAACATGGATGCCTTGCTTCGCATACCCAAGGCGAAGGATATTACTACCGTAGACTTCCGGGAACGGAACGGGGTAGAGCTTCCTCAGAACCCAAACGTGAAGCTGGGCAGCATCGAACGTACCTTGCAGTTCTGGCTTCGTGGAAACTCCGCAGCCGACCGACTGGACAAATACCAGCGCATGATGAAGCTGATTACGTCCGGAATGCTTACGATAAATGTAAAGAATTACCGGACTTACAATATGGTGTATCAGGACATGCCGGCAGAACCGGACTGGTACGAAAGCTACGAAAGAGACCGGTTTTATGTGCTGTTTTCCGTCAAGTTTCTGGAACCGCAGCCATCCGTTTAGGAATTAATTAAACACAGATTAAATGACGATAAAATGGAACTGAAAATATACGATAAAGCCAACAACCTTCGACTGACGGCCAGTCCGAACTCTTCTTCTACCGTCACGGAGGAGATAGGAGGAGAGTGCAGTGTATCTGCATCCTTCACCCATACCGCATACGTTCCGCTGGATGTGGATGACTATATCGACCTAGAAGGTGTGCGTTATAAAATAAAACGCCAGTACCGCCCCAAGCAGAAAAATACACAAAACTATGAATACTCAGTTAAGTTCTACGCCCCTATACATGATGCAGAAGATGTGCTGATGCTGTTTTCTGAAGGAGATACCACATCTGAATTCTATTATGACGGCGGTCCGCGGGAACATCTACAGCTATGGGTAGAGAATATGAACCGTCTGGCCGGAAAAGACGTATGGAGTATCGGAACTGTTATATCGGCTGAAAACAAAAATATAGAATATAAAAACTTGAATTGTTGGGATGCTGCTTTCTCCAGCAATGGTATAGCTGCCACATTTGAAACAGAAATGTGGGCAGACGGATTCGTCATAAATCTTTGCAAAGCTTCGCATGGCGAACGCCAGGAACTGGGCTATATGCAAGGACTCACTAACCTTTCGCAAGAAGATAACGGCGAAGTGAAATTCTTTACCCGCCTGTTTCCGTTAGGATCTACACGAAATATCGATGCAAGTAAGTACGGATATTCCCGGTTGCAGTTACCCAGCCGTGCCAAGTATGTAGACAAAAATGTAAACTTATATGGCGTTAAGGAAGAGACAGAAGAAGCTGCTTTCTCGGCAATTTATCCGAAATACGTTGGAACCATATCTTCCATACGAACTGAAGAAAAAGAGAATGAAAACGGGCGCAAATACACGGTGTACTACATCAAGGATGAAGGAATGAACTGGAATCCGAATGACTACAAGATTCCGGATCTGGATTACATGCTAGAGTTCCAGACAGGAGAGCTAGCTGGGCGCGGAACTGACGGTTCTTTCCAGGCAGCATGGCATGAGGATACCAAAGAATGGGAAATCATCAATGTATATCCGGATGAAACAACACAGATCCCAGGTGGTGTAATTGTCCCGCATCCAGGTGATCAGTACATTCCCTGGAACTTCGCCATGCCGCAGGAATACATCACTGCGGCAGAACAGGAATACAAGCAAGCTGTGAATGACTTTCTGAATACTTACAGCTTTGACCCAAACAAATATAACGGAACCACCGACCGGAATTATATCGAGAAGAACGGCACACCACTCCGCATAGGGTGGAATGTGCGTTTACTGTCAGAACAGTATTTCGGCAGCACCGGAGGATACAAGGATACACGTATCATCAAGGTGCAACGCAAGTTGAATGATCTGTGCCAGGCTACGATCACCTGTTCGGATGAGGTTGGTACCGGATGGAAGTCGTCTGTGGATAACCGGCTGAATAATTTGCAGTATGTATTATCTCAAAAGCAAGAGCAGGAAGTTATCGACATTATCAAAACAACGGATAACAAGACCCCGTCAGACTATAATGTATTTTCTGCCCTGAAAGCAATAGGCATGTTTTTGAGGAAAGATGTGGCAGAGCAGGTAAAATATGTAATGACATTTTTGAAAGGTATTGTTGTAAAAGGAACAGCAAAATTCGGTAATTTCATTACAGGTGTTTCTGGTGGTATGATAGACGATGAAGGGAATATGGAAATGGAATCAGGCTATTTTCGTAAACGATTATTTGTTCCGGAAATAGCTTATAATCGCATTACATATTTCAAAGGACGTGCTGTTATATCTCCCGGAGGCGGTTGCAAAGTAAAGTCATATATAAAGAATGATGATGGAAGTTTTACGGTTATACCAGACTTGACAGAAGCGGACGGACTGAGCCAGTTTGTTGATGACATTCTGTCTGCTTTCTTTACAACAAAAAATGAAGAAGGAAAACTTACTGGTTTTGCGCAAATGCAGTTTCGCGTGACAGAAGCTGATTATGATGCGAAGACCTTCAAGATGGTGAACAAACCGGGTGAGACTTATGAACCAGGTGAGGAAATGGTACTTGCTCAGACAGGTAATTTCTCTGACGAAGACCGCCAAACATACATTCTGTTTGATACCCTGAACGGAAACAATTGTATTACTTTCTTTGATAACGCCAATACCTGGGACCCGGAACCGGCACAGATGAAAAGCTGGCTGGGGAAAAAGAAAGGAATGAAAGTACAGGGATTTGACTGTGACAACTATTCGGCTGTACTACAAAATATCCTGATGACCGGTCTTATATTCCAGACGGATACCATTACCGGTCAGCCGATTCGGGTTCCTCTTGACAAAGGGGCATGGGAGGCTGGGCCACATGCTTATTTTGATAGAGTATCCCATAATGGTTCATTATGGCTATGCATCAACCCGGAAGGTACAGAGTCAGAACCTGCTGATAATAATCCGGATTGGCTGAAGCAGGTTGCAGAAGGTCAGCGTGGCTTACAGGGACTTCAGGGACCGAAAGGAGAACAAGGTATACAAGGCCCTGCAGGAGCAGATGGTCGCAGTTCCTATTTTCACATAAAGTACTCCCATTTACAGAATCCAGTCAAGCCGACTGACATATCCGATACACCTAATGACTATATCGGCACGTATGTTGATTTCTCAGAGGATGACAGTACCGATCCGGCTGCTTATACATGGGCACGCTTTAAAGGATTGCAAGGGGCCAAAGGTGATCAGGGCATACCGGGTACAAATGGCGCTAACGGTCAAACCTCTTATCTGCACATTAAATACTCTGATGATGGAGGTTCAACATTTACCGGCAACAATGGAGAATTGCCGGGTGCCTATATCGGACAGTATGTAGATTTCACACAGGCTGATAGCTCAGATCCCAAGAAATATACATGGAGCAAGATTCAGGGTGAACAGGGACCGCGTGGTCTTCAAGGGCTTCAGGGTGAAAAGGGCGAGCAGGGTATCCCCGGGCCAAAAGGTGAAACCGGGGCTACAGGAGCAGCTGGTAAAACCTCTTATTTCCATATTAAATATTCTAATGACGGGGGTAAGACCTTTACTGGTAATAATGGCGAGGATGTAGGAGACTGGATGGGTACATATGTCGATTTTACGCAATCCGACAGTGGCAGTGTTTCTGCATATAAATGGATGAAAACAAAAGGTGCACAGGGTGCAAAAGGTGACCAGGGTATTCCGGGAACAAACGGGACGAATGGCCAGACATCTTATTTGCACATCGCTTATGCCAACTCTGCAGATGGTTCTTCGGGCTTCAGTACCAGCGATTCAACCAATAAACTCTATATCGGCCAATATACAGATTTTACACAGGCAGATAGTAACGATTACAAGAAGTATTCCTGGAGTAGAATCAAGGGTGACAAGGGAGACAAGGGTGATAAAGGAGACACGGGACCTCAGGGCGCCAAAGGGGATAAAGGTGATACGGGGCCGACCGGCTCTCAAGGCATTCCCGGTACATCATCATATTTCCATGTAAAGTATTCGGCAAACTCAAATGGTAATCCGATGAGTGATACTCCGAACACCTATATAGGTACGGCTGTAACACAAAGTTCCACAGCACCTACATCTTACACTTCCTACAAATGGGCAAGATTTCAGGGTGCACAAGGGCCTAAGGGTGATCAGGGTATTCAAGGACCTGCGGGAGCCAATGGTAAAACTTCTTATCTGCACATTAAATATTCCAATGATGGCGGCAAGAGTTTTACAGCCAACAACGGAGAAACTCCCGGTGCTTATATCGGGCAGTATGTAGATTTTACACAGGCTGATAGCAGCAGTGTTTCTTCTTACACATGGACTAAGGTTAAGGGAGATAAAGGTGACAAAGGAGATACCGGATCTGCCGGTGTAGGCGTTAAATCGGTAGATGTTCTGTATTATATGTCCACATCAGCAACTTCATTGTCAGGTGGTAGCTGGCAGACAACTTCCCCGGAATGGGTTAACGGCAAATACATGTGGTCGAAGACAAAAGTCACATATACGGATGAAACAACAAAGGAAACAGCTCCCGTATGTATAACCGGAGCGAAGGGTAATACAGGAGCAACCGGCAATACAGGTGCGGCAGGCAAAGGAGTGAAATCGATTGTTGAAGAATATTATCTGTCTGCTTCTTCGTCCTCGACAACAGGAGGAAGCTGGTCAACAACAGTTCCGGCATGGCAAAATGGGAAATACATGTGGACACGTTCCGTTATCACTTATACGGATAACTCCAAAACCACAACAAACGCAGTATGTGTGAGCGGTTCCAAAGGTGACAAGGGAGATAAGGGGAATACCGGTGCAACAGGTCCGCAGGGGCCTCAAGGTCCTCAAGGTCCTCAAGGTACACCCGGACAGAATGGTACTCCCGGTGCCAGCTTTATCCCATGCGGAGCATGGATTTCAGGCAATGTTCCTTACAAGAAAAACTCAGCGGTAGAATTTGCTGAAAATGCTTTTGTAGCACTGCGTGATACCAGTGCACCACCGTATGCCATTGCTAAATACAATAATGGTAATTATGTCCGTACACCACAGGGATATCTTTTGGCTGGAACTCCATCAACAAACTCACTGCATCCCGACTGGCAGCGACTCACTAATATTGAGCCACCGACATTATACTGGTTGGATAGCTCATGCAGTTCAATAGCTTATACATCGACTGGCAGTATGTCTCCGTCAGCTTTTACCGTCAGTTGCAAGAAAAACCGTAACGGAGTTGTTGGTAAGTGTGCCGAACTGTGGTTGGTTGCAAGAAAATATGACGGTTCCTGGCGCTCTCATGCCGGTCCGGTGCAGTCGGCTTCCATCTCTGTTCCGGCGGCTTCCGGCTGCACACAGTTTGCAGTCCGTGCTTATTGGTCATCCTCGGAAGCTAATGCCTGGTCAGACAATTATGTGGCAGAAATAGGAATCGGAGTAGCGGAGGCAGGTGCTACCGGGGCTACAGGGGCTTTTCCACGTGATCGTGGCCCATGGCGTTCGGGAGAATCATACGAGTGGAGTGCAGACTATCGTGACAAGGTAATACATCCTTTTAACGGGGTTTATTATAACTTCCTTGTTCGTACTCAAGGCTCGACTGTTACAGACGCACCGACATCAGCTAACGGCGATGATAACTGGGAAGCAATGAACAAGCTGGTGAATATTGCCACCGATACATTGTTTTCTGACGGAGCCAATGTCGCAGGGTTTATGTTTAGTGGTGGTGTGATGAAATCACAACAGTCAACAAATGGAGTTGCAAACATGATCCTGAATGGGAATACCGGGTATTTCCATTGTGTCAATGCCGAGATTACAGGTAAATTTATAGGTAATATATCCGCAGACTCCGGAACTATCGGAGGATTCTCAATCGGTGCAAAGAGTCTGAGTAATCTGGCTGCAGATGTGTCTCTCAGCATTGGTAACTATAACAACAGTTCAACCAAATTATTTTCAGTTAACCGGGGTACAAGTGCAATGCTTCAGGTACGACACGATAGTGGAATCTGTATCAGTGCTGAAACTTACGGTTCATCTGATTCTATTGCGATCAAGGCACTCTGTAATGCATCCGGATATGGGCAGGCTATTCAGGCCTATGGAAATGTCTCGCTTTTGGCTAGAAGTACGGAAAAAACCAGAATTAATGGTGTTGTTGTCAACACACGACGAATAACATCATCTGCAACCATCAATGCGAACGATGACTTTCTCATTTTTGGTAACTCTAGGAATATCACAGTCACCATGCCGAGTACATCTGCTTCACCTGCTGGGAAAATTCTTTATATGAAAAGAGTTTCAGGCAGTGGTGCTATAACCTTATCCGGTTCATTCCGCAATCCCAATAATTCCGGAGGTGCAAGCTCTCTGGTTATAAATGATGATGTATCCAGATTTTTTGTACGGGATGATCAGGGATATTGGGTTCAATATACCTGTGGTTAATCATAATTTTTAATATCAGCAATATGAAGAAAGTAAACTTTAAAAAAATGCGATTCTGGTCTGGTATCGACCATACTCAAAAGCTGGAACAGGATGTTCGGCTTGACTTGGCCAATCTGATATATCGGTATGGTGATATACGAGGGATGGATTTAGCCCTTCGTATTTACCATTCTGATGGAGATATAGAACTTTCAGATGATGAGTTCACATATTTACAGAGTTTTGTATCTGGACATTGCTCTCCTCAGATGGTAGAAGCTATGCAGGAATTATAAAATATCATTTAATAACCATTTAAAAAAATTACAATTATGGCAGATCAATTCGAAAACCAGTTACCACAGAAAAGTGACGCAAAATGGGTACGTGCATTAGATGCTTCCGGCAACCCAATTTTAATCAGCAAAGAAGACCTCGCATCAGTTGTGGGAGGACTATTAGGGCTAGAATTTGTAAAACGAGAAGACATAAATGATGCAAACACGTTCTTTACTGGATATGCAAGAATTTATACGTCGACTAATTGTCCAGATAATCTACCAGGTATTATTATATCATTTAATATTAACGGGGTTGTTGTTCAATTCTTTTTTTCAGGATGGCCAAGAAGATTATATGCACGAATGTATTGGGATGCTTGGAACTCATGGATTAAAATTACTGATCTTTAATCCCATTTCTTTTGTTCATGATTCCATATAAATATTTTCCATGTTGGATTAATAAAGTTTATGTCAATCTTTGCGATATAAGTTCCTGTATTAAAGACTAATAGTATACCATGCCATCCATTTCCATTAAATAGGCCCCCTCCATGCCAATACATTCCTGTTTGATTTGCGTTGTTTAAGTCTTCTTCAGTAGTACCAATGACTCTTCTAAGTCTAAACCAAGAGTTATTAATCTCTAATAGTCCTCCCACGACACGTTTGTAGAATTAATTGTAAATTTCTATCTTCGTTGAAAAATGGAAAAAATCAGATACCGTCTTGTCTACAACCGAAAGAAACATTTAAATAAGCAAGGAACAGCACTTGTGCAAGTTGAAGCATCACTTAATCAGAGAAAAATATATTTTAAAACAAACATATATATCAAGCCAGAGCACTGGGATAAACGAACCTCTCAGGTAATCGGCCATCCACAGGCAAATGATCTAAACTCTATGTTGTTTGAATTTGTTCTGCATCTGCAAGGTATAGAATTGGCTCTATGGAAGAGGGGAGTTCCTGCTACATTATCTTTACTCAAGGATGCCATGAAGAAAAATCGCCCGATCAATATTACATTCCCGATTTTTGCAAAGGAATACGTGCAGCATTCTGACCGACGAGAGAGTACAAAAGAAAATCTGCTTACTACGATAACCGTGTTGCAGGAGTTCCGGCCTGGAGTTGACTTCAAGGACATTACATACACCTTTTTAAAGGATTTTGAGGTGTATCTAAGGGAAAAAGGAAACGGTGTGAACACAGTGGCCAAACACCTTCGCCAGCTTCGGACTTTGGTAAATGAGGCCATCAACCAGGGATATATTCATGCGGATGCTTATCCGTTCCGTAAGTTCAAAATCAAGCAGGAGAAAGGCCGGCATGAGTTTCTCACTCCGGATGAACTTCGTAAGCTGGAGAACTTGGAAGTAAACGACAATAAGCTACGTCATGTGTTGGATGCCTTCCTGTTCTGTTGTTATACCGGTCTAAGGTTTTCTGATTTCTGTCAACTAAACTATTCAAATTTTGCTAAGATAAATGGCAAAAAATGGTTGCACTTCAAATCCATCAAAACCGGGATAGAACTTCGATTACCGCTTCATTTGCTCTTTGAAGGAAAAGCATTATCTATCCTGGACAGGTACGAAATAACCGAATTTGCGAATCTTGGGAGTAATGCCGAAACCAACAAGGCACTGGCTCAGATAACCGGAATGGCCAGAATCAAGAAGCACGTGACTTACCACACGGCCAGGCATACATGCGCAACTCTCCTGGTCCATCAGGGGGTACCGATTACGACCGTTCAGAAGCTGCTTGGCCATACTTCTGTAAAGACTACAGAGATTTATTCGGAGATACTTTCATCAACAATCTTACGAGATTTGAAGGCAGTCAAGAGAAAGAGAGTTGTAAACAACTTTCAAAGTTATGCTTCAGTTCGGTAGAAAATAGGTATATATTAAGAAAAGCTACTAGTTGTCTACCTCTGAATTAGTTTAATTAGTATTTAAATTCTATTTGAATAACAAATAAAAGGCTTAGAATTTCGATCTATTTATTGCAAAGATGCTTTTTAACAATAAAAATCACATTTCGTTTTGTGCTAATAGAAGTGAAAATCGCACAAAACGTTTTGAGAAAGTAACTACATTTCGTTTTGGGGCTTGTAAATAGGGGAGAAACAAAAAGAGTAAATCAACTTGTAAAACTTTGATTATCTACAACTTAATTTACTCCCAACTAGTGTACACCCTCAGGGATTCGAACCCTGGACCCACTGATTAAGAGTCAGTTGCTC
>ENA-OURV01002565-OURV01002565.1-human-gut-metagenome-genome-assembly--contig:-NODE-2565-length-12475-cov-3.082287_pt1 | contig 12475 bp, 12 predicted proteins | sample MGYA00242141_ERZ509072 | MGnify/ENA primary metagenome ERZ509072 (study PRJEB26280, sample SAMEA2338763) | human gut metagenome | biome: human gut; feature: human-associated habitat; material: faeces... | reverse complement strand
TGGCCAAAAGAAGGTCGGGAATCGGGATCTGGACCTGCTCTCCTAAAGTCGCCATTAATCAAGACACGTCAGAATTTTTGAAAAAATTAACGATGAAAAAACGACTGAGTGTCTGAAGTTTTAGTATTCAAAAAAAGCTTTCGGATACTTAACTTGTCCCGCAGCTCGTGAGGCTGCGCCCGGCGTTAACTCCTTTACCATACAGAACTCAGGCTGAACCTCAAAAGGAAAAGTAATGCCGAAATTTTCAGCCTTTTTGTAGCCGAACCTCGGATAGTAATCTTTGTGTCCTAACACCAGTATGGTTTCGTAATTCAGCTGACAAGCGCGTTTATGAGCTTCTTTTATCAGAGCGGCACCGATGCCTTGCTTCTGAAACTTCGGACGAACAGCCAGTGGAGCCAGACTCAAAGATGGCTTGGAAGTCGAATCTGACAGAATTTCAATCTCAGTCAGCAAAATGTAGCCGACGAGTTCGTTTTGTATCCACGCAGTTAAAGATAACTCAGGAATGAAACCCGGAGAAGAAAGCAGTCGTGTGACTAAGAATTGTTCTCGATGATTGCTTTCTTGCACAGAGGCAAAAGCCTCCTCAATCAATCGGCATATCGCCGGCAGATCATGAGCTTCTTGCTGCTTAATCGTGATCGAGTTGTTCTTCATCTTCCTTCTTAACGCTTCCGCTTCAGATTCGAATAATACTGAGGAAATCAAATTTCTTTTTTGGAGTAATGAGAGACAGAAATCTTCATGATTTTTGAGGATTTCTCGGACAAAATTGGACTTAAGCAAAGTTGACCTGAGATGGCTATCTTGCCTGATTCAAAATCCTCGATGCTGTGGTATCTTTAGAAGACTTATCGAGAAATGAATGAACACAGACGCACATTCCTTAGAGTTTCATCTCGCTGACGAAGAAGCAACGTCAGAACTGGGCGCTCGGCTGGCTCGAGCCTTGGACTCCGTTAAATCCGAAATCCTGGAAAAAGGACTCAACATCAAGTTGGTCGGGGATTTAGGCGCCGGTAAAACCTACCTGATGCGATCCGCTCTGCGCGCCCTAGGATTTGAAGGCCGTGTAAAAAGTCCTACCTTCTCTTTATTGGAGACCTACAAGGTCGACGGCTTTACGGTCAATCATTTTGACTTCTACCGTTTTGAAGACCCTGTTGAGTTTGAGGAAGCCGGTTTCCGTGAGAACTACGGACCCGGCAGAGTCGTGGCGTCCGAGTGGACATCCAAGGCAGAGCCTTTTGTTCCTCAGCCGGATCTGACCATTACGCTTAAGAATGAGGGAGACGGCCGCGTCTGTGATATTTCCGCAGATTCTGCTCTCGGCAATCAAGTTTTAGAAGTCCTTAAAAAATAATGAACACTCGCAGGTCGTTTCTGGAAGGAGCGGGCGGCGCTCTTTTGCTCTCTTTTGTTCCCTGGTCTCCGGCGTACGGAGCTCAAGTAGTCGACGTTCGCGTCTGGCCTGCGGAGGAATACACCCGCATCACGATCGAGCATGATGCGCCCATGAAGTTCAAATACTTTGTTTTGCGTAATTCTGATCCGGTTAGATTGGCCGTAGATATTGACGGTTTGCTTCTGACCGATAAGCTCAAACAGATCATTCAAAAAGTTAAGCCCAACGACCCTTACATTTCCAGAATTCGAGTCGGTCAGAACAGACCGAACGTGGTTCGTATCTCGATTGATTTCAAGACGGATGTTGATCCTCAGGTTTTTTCTCTGAAACCGGCCGGACAATACCGATATCGCTTGGTTTTTGACATCTACCCGGCAACTCAAAAAGATCCTTTGATGGCCATCATTCAAAAGGAAGAATCCGAGCCTGACGCGATCAAGAGCTTGTTGGCGCAAGTGGCCGAGGGTCAGAAGCGAATGGAGGAGAACAGGGCGGATTCGGGAGAAGTCGATCAGCTGGGCCAGATTTTGGCCGGCATTGCCGACGGCTCGCTTGCTCCGATGCGCCCGGATGAAGAACCGAAAGGATCTTCAAAGCCTGCGCAGAAGAAGCCCGCTCAAAAGAAACCGGAAACTCAGCTGGCCCAGACAAAGCCTTCGAAGACGAAACCAGCCCGCTCCCCTAGAGTCAGAACCTTGGTCATCATGATTGACCCGGGACACGGCGGAGAGGATCCGGGCGCTATCGGAAGAAGACATCGAACAAGAGAAAAAGACGTGGTGCTGGCTGTCGCCCGTATCCTGCGCCAGGAACTCAACGAGATTGAAGGCGTTAAAGCGCTCCTCACCAGAGACGGAGACTATTTCGTTCCGCTTCAACGAAGAGTTCAGAAGGCGCGTGCGGCAAAAGCAGACTTCTTTGTTTCAATTCACGCTGACGCTTGGGTCAAGCCGACCGCAAGAGGATCGTCCCTTTACGTCCTGAATACCAGAGGTCAGGTTTCTACGGCAAACCGCTGGCTCGCCCGCAAGCAAAACGATGCCGACTTGATCGGCGGTGTTAACTTGAGCAATAAAGACAAGCAGATTGCCCGCATCCTGATGGATATGTCTATGACATCTCAGGTTTCGGACAGTATGGTTTATGGAGCCCGAATTCTGAATGAGCTCTCCAGAATCAATCAGCTGCACCGTGGAAAGGTCGAACAGGCAAACTTCGCGGTCTTAAAGGCGCCGGATATTCCGTCGGTGCTTGTGGAGACCGCCTTCCTGTCTCATCCCGAAGAAGAAAAGAAACTTCGTACAAGAGCCTTCCAGCGCAAGCTGGCTTGTGCCATCGGCAACGGAATTCTGAAAGGTTTCGGTCACAAATCAAGGCTAGGTTAGTGATTCTCCTTAGATGAATCTTAACTTTTCTTGATTGATATCAAGTTACTCGAGTAGGTGTCGGAACGACAATTTCCTTGAAGTTCAAAAACAACTCAAGGAGAAAAAACATGACAACACGTCGTTCCTTTTTAGCAGCTTCCACTGCAGCCGCTGCAGGTGCATTCATTTCTAAAGGCGCATCGGCAGCCGATGTCGCTACAACCCAACTTCCCGCAAAATGGGATGCAGAAACCGATGTCTTAGTCGCAGGATCCGGTATTGCGGGTATGTCCGCCGCTATTTCAGCTCTTGATAAAGGCGCCAAGGTCCTCGTGATGGAAAAAGGCAAGAACTACGGCGGCTGCGCCATCATTAATGGCGGCATTATCGCGTTAGGCGGTGGAACAAGAACACAGAAAGAGCACGGCGTAGAGGACTCACCCGAGAAGCTCTACAAAAAGCTGACAAATCCGGCACATCACGAATATCGAAAGAACACACCGGAACTCGTCAAGAAGTATTCTGAATGGTGCCCTGGAACTCAGGTTTGGTTGGAAGAACACGGCGTTAAATTCCTTCCGACATTTACACGGCCCGGTAAGTACGACTCTCAGCATCACGAGTCTTACCATCACATTTGGTGGAAAGACTCCGGAGAAGGCGGACGCAAACCGCAGCCGACAGGCGGATTCATGACCGGACGAGGCATCATGATGCCTTACTACGAATATTTCACAGGTAAAGGCGGTCAGATTTTCTTGGAACACAAAGTCGTAGACGTCTATGTAAACGACCAAGGTGCCGTCGTCGGAGCTAAGGTACAAAAGCCCGACGGTTCGATTATGAATGTTAAGGCCAACAAGGGCGTAGTCCTTGCCGGCGGTAGTTGGAAAGCAAATCCCGAACTCAGACGCCTGACCGATCCTCGCTTCACGGAAAACATGATTTCCACGGGTTACCCGTTCGTTGCCCCGGACGGCAGTGCAATTCTCGCAGGTATGAGAGCAGGCGGAATGTATGTCGGCGACCGCTGTGAAGATACACCTCATCTTCGCCGCAAATTCGGTACTGCACACTATGGCTTCCCGAAAGGCAGCAAGTACGGTGCTCCGGGCCTCGGAATTTCCGGTCCGCGCTGGGCTGAAGTGATCTTTACGAATAAATCCGGCGACCGCTTTGTGAAGGAACTCGACAAGGCTAACTTGGGCGGCTACACCTTCTACGACGCAGCGCTTGCACAGCCTGAGCAGTTCCTGTGGACGGTGTTCGATGACGCAACCGCTAAGAAATACCATTGGGACACGAAGGCTCCTAGTTGTGAAGAGGGTTACGCCTTTACAGCTCCGACGATTGCCGAATTGGCTAAGTTAACGAATCAGCCGAACTTAGAGCAGACGGTGGCTCGTTATAACGGCTTCGTAGACGCTAAGAAAGACGATGACTTTGATAAACCCGCTGAAAGCTTGACTAAGAAGATCGAACAGGGTCCTTTCCACGCGGTACGCTTAGTCCTCTGTGTCCACAATCTCACGGGTGGCCTGGCCATTAACGACAACGCTCAAGTTCTTGGTCAAGATATGAAACCGATCAAGGGTTTATATGCCGCAGGTGAAACAGCCGGAGGTCTGTACGTCGGCAATGGTATGCCTCGTGCCATCATGCCGGGACGCTGGGCCGGCGAACATGCAGCAGCCAACTAACTGACAACAGAAAGAAGCCGGCGGGAAACCGTCGGCTGATAAAAAATGAAGACAATAAAAGTTATCTTGCCCGCTTTGCTTTCTTTTTTTCTAGCCGGTGCCGTATTTGCTCAGAATGCACCCGAAGCAATGAAAAAAGAGCAATGCCTGGCCTGTCACGGACCGACATTTGACGAATTGATTAAGAAAAATGTTCAGGCTCAGTCTGATAGCGGTCCCGTAAATCCTCACGTATGGATTCCACATGCCGGAGGTCCGGAAAAAGCAGCAACGGAATGCATTGACTGTCATGCTCAGCATTCGATACCCCCGAAACCGGGATACAAGGATACCAGTGCATCTCTTGAACCTTGTTACGCCTGTCACCATAATTATCAATTGAAGAAGTGCTCCTCTTGCCACGGTGACAAAAACTAAATCAACAGCATGTTCCGATCGTTATTTGCCTTTGTTTTTTCAATCTTCATTTCCGTATCGGCGGCCGCAAATGCCGAGCCCCCGATAACGATCGGACTTATTCATTTTTCCCCGCCTCTGAGCACTGACATGGACTTCGGTCCGACGCTCAAACATCTCCAAGCATTTTTTGCCCCTCGAAAAGTCGTTGCTAAGGTTTATCAGTCACCTGAACTGGAGAAAGCTGTAGAGCAGGGCAAGATCGACTTCTTTTTTGCAAGCTCCGGATTCTTTTATCGGATGCAACCATTCGGGGCCCGAGACCTAGCCACGATTGTGACTGCGGCCAAAACTAAGCCAAACTTCGGGACTGCAGGCGTCTTTTTTACGCGCCGGGACCGAAAAGATATTAGTAAGTTTGAAGACATGAAAGGTAAAGTCCTGGTAGCCAACTACGAGACGGCTTTTCACGGCTATCGAACGGGTATGGCAGAACTTGAGAACCGCGGTTTTAACCACGAAAAATTCTTCAAAAAAGTTATTTTTGCTGGAGAAAAAGCCTCTGCAATTATCAACGACATCATTGCAGGCTCAGGCGACGTGGGTTTTGTCAGAGCGTGTTGGCTGGAAGAATACGAACTTCAGAACATCTCGGTGATGGATAAACTCAAGGTCATCGGTGCAAAACCGGGCCCAATCAAATGTCTGCATTCCACGCGGGCCTATCCGAACAACACGTTCGCAGCCACGTACAAAGTAGATCCTGAATTGGCTAGAGAGATGACACTCGCGTTGTTGTCTATGAAGCCGGAGAAAGACGGGCAGGCATGGTCGATTGCGACCGACTTTAAACCGGTAGACGATCTGTACAGATCGCTTAAAGTTGGACCTTATCAATATCTTCGAGAGTGGTCGGTAAAACGGGTGCTGACTGAGTTTTGGCCGGCGTTTCTTATTGTCATTCTCGGAATCGTAGGACTTGTAGTCCATAGTTGGCGCGCCCAGAAGCTCGTTGATCGTGCGACCACAAGACTCTTGGCGGCAGAAGAGAGCAGAAGAAGAACTTTGGAAAAATCCAGAGAGCTTGCAGAAAAAATAGAGGCCCAGCAAAAGATCAACCTTGTGGGTCAGCTCTCTTCGATGTTCGCGCATGAGATGAATCAGCCTTTGGCGGCATGCAAATATTTTGTAGACGGGCTGAAGGCACTGCGTAAACAAAAGAGAGTTCCGGACGAAGAAATGCTTGACTTTAGCCTCGGACAGATGGAGCACGAACTAAAACGCGCTTCTCAGATCGTCAACAAAGTACGCGACTACTCTAAAAAGACCGTGACAAGAGAAGCCCGAGTGGATTTAACAAGCATCGTTCAAGAAATCACGCAAACGCTGAAGGTGAAATTTAACAACACCGTCGTCGTAGATGTTAGGTGCGCGCCTGACGTTGATGTTGAAGGCGATCCTGTGGAGACGGAAATTCTTTTCTGGAATCTTCTGAAAAATGCAATGGAAGAGAGCCAAAAAGTGGAATGTCCTGAGGTTTGGGTCGTATTGAAGACGGATGAAGACTCGGCAATTCTGACGGTAGAAAACAGCGGCAGGAAACTCTCTGCGGAAGATGTCGCGAAGCTCGGTACGCAAACCTTTAAGAGCGAAAAGTCCGAAGGATTGGGCTTAGGTCTGGTTGTCGTCAGATCCATACTGGAGGCGATGAACGGCGCCATCCAATATGCTCCGCGTGATCAAGGCGGCTTGAAAGTAACTGTACGTCTGAAGAGAAAAATATGACCATCGATGCCGGTATTAAAAAGAGATTTCTCATTCGAATCGTCGACGACGACGTCGGTGTCAGAGCAGGCCTGACGTTTCTTTTGAAATGTCTCGGATGGAGTTCCGTGGATTACCTTTCTGCAGAAGAATTCCTTGAGAAAGACAATATGCTCATACCCGGATGCATTCTGCTGGACATCCGTATGCCCGGCATGTCTGGGCTGGCGCTGCAGCAAAAACTTTTTTCGGACGGTGTTCAGCTTCCGGTTGTCATTATCACAGGGTACGCAGACGTAGAAACCGCTGTTCGTACCTTGAAACGCGGCGCCTTTGATTTTCTGGAAAAGCCAATTGAAGCCGAAAAGCTTGATGCGGTCCTCGAAAACTGTTGGAATCGATGGAACGTAAAAAACAGCGGACAAAGGCCTCAGGAAATCGCAGCGATCTTCCATGAAATGAGCGAAAGAGAAAAAGGCATTGTCCGACTCTTGGTCCAGGAACTGACGAGCAAACAAATCGGGGACCGGTTGGGACTTTCGGAACGAACGGTTCAAGGTCATCGGCTGAATCTTTACAAAAAATTCGGAGTGCATACCCGCGATGAATTGCTGTCTTGCTTGAAAGTGATGGAAGAGCTTTCAGACTAACGAGATGTGAAACGCAAAATATTGCTACAGCTCAGCTTTGTTATTGAAGCGGCCGATCGTATTTGGTTAGAATTAACAGATTACGGATTCGGTCAAGAATCCCTTTGGATTAATATTCGGAGATCAAAACATGGCTCTCGTGTCGTTGCGTCAACTCCTTGATCACGCAGCAGAAAATAACTACGGTATTCCGGCTTTCAACGTTAATAATCTTGAACAGGTTCAGGCCATCATGCAGGCTGCGGACGAGGTCAACGCGCCCGTCATCATGCAAGCTTCTGCCGGCGCTCGCAAGTATGCCGGTGAAATTTTCCTTGAGCACCTGATTAAGGCCGCTATTGAATCCTATCCGCATATTCCGGTCTGTATGCATCAAGACCACGGCCAGAGCCCGGCCGTTTGCCAAGGCGCCATCAATCTCGGCTTCTCTTCCGTGATGATGGACGGCTCTCTGATGAGCGACGGCAAGACGATTTCTACATTTGACTACAACGTCAACGTCACCAAAGAAGTCGTCAACATGGCTCATAAGGTCGGTGTCTCCGTTGAAGGTGAACTCGGATGCCTCGGCTCTTTGGAAACCATGAAGGGCGACAAAGAAGACGGCCACGGTACCGACGCTGAAATGACACGCGACCAGCTGCTGACCGATCCGGATCAGGCCGCTCAGTTCGTGGAAGAAACACAGGTTGACGCTCTGGCCATCGCGATCGGCACGAGCCACGGCGCCTACAAATTCACTCGCAAGCCGACAGGAGACATCCTTTCGATTCAGCGCGTGAGAGAAATTCATGCTCGTATCCCGAATACACACCTCGTGATGCACGGTTCTTCTTCCGTTCCTCAGAACTACGTGAAGATGATCAACGAGAACGGCGGCAAGATGCCCGACGCCGTGGGTATCCCCGAAGAGCAGCTGCGCCACGCTGCCGAGCTGTCCGTCTGCAAGATCAACATCGACTCCGACCTGCGTCTTGCCATGACCGGCACCATCCGTCAGTTCTTCAACGAGCATCCCGACAAGTTCGACCCCCGCGAGTACCTGAAGCCCGCCCGTGCCAACATCAAGGAACTGGTTCGCCACAAGCTGGTGGACGTTCTGGGCTGCGCCGGCAAGGCTTAACCGTCAACACCCATTTGATTGGCTCCCGAACATTCGGGAGCCAATTTCTTACCGCAAAACAGCGCCATCCGATTGTGGATGGCGCTGTTTTTATGCGTTCTGTTCCAGAAAATCCCGGCGGTACTGGGAGGGCGTGACGCCCTCGGACTTTTTGAGCACCTTGGTGAACACCCGGTAGTCGGCATAGCCGGACTGCTCCGATATCTCCGCGATGGGCAATGATGTGGTCAGCAGCAGCTTTTTCGCCTGCTCCATGCGGATGTTGGTGAAATACGTCAGGAAATTGACGCCGATCTCGCTTTTGAACAGCTGGCTGATGTACTGGGGATTCAGGTGAAATTCCTCCGCCAACACGCCAAGGCTCACTTCCTCGGCCAAATGCTCCTGCAAATAGCGGGTAATGCCGTGGATGGGGCGTTCCTCCTGACAGGTCGTCTCCCCCGCGGACTGATGCCGGAACATGGCGATCTTCAGATTGTCAATGCAGGTGCCGAACTCCTCATAGTTCACCGGCTTCAGGATGTAGTCCGTAATCTGGAGCCGCAGGGCTTCCCGGCAATAGGAAAAATCGTCGTAGCCGGACACGATGACGAAGGCCGTGTTCGGGTGCTTGAGCCGGGACAGCTGGATGACCTTCAGGCCGTTCATAATGGGGATGTTGATGTCCATGATGGCGATGTCCGGCTGGAGTGTGTCAATTTTCGTCAGGGCGTCCATGCCGTCGGCGGCTTCTCCCACCACCTCGCAGTCGTGGGCTTCCCAGTCAAACAGGCGCTTGAAGCCCTCCCGGATCATGATTTCGTCATCCACCAGAAGCACACGCAGCTTCTTCATTCCGCTTCCTCCTTCAGCGGCAGCACGACGTGCGCCGTCACGCCGCCGTCCTCGTTTTCCGTATAGCTCAGGCCGCATTCCCGGCCGCAGAGCAGCTTGATGCGCTTCTGCACATTCAGAATGCCGATGCTGTTGCCAGTGAGCTTTGGCGGCTGCTTATCGTAGGATGCCAGCATGGCGTCGATGGCGGCCTTTTTGCCGTCAGCAAAGCCGCTGCCCGTATCCCGGACGCAAACTTCCATGCGGCCGTCCGCCGTTTTCTGCGCCGAGATCACCACCGTGCCCCGGTAGCCCCTGTTTTTGAGACCGTGGAGCAGGCTGTTTTCCACAATGGGCTGCAAAATGAAGTTCGGCACCTGTGCACCCCCCAGCTCCGGGTCGATGTCATATTCGCAGCAAAGTTCCGGATAACGGCAGCACATCAGCTCCACATAGGCTTCCAGCAGCTCCATCTCGTCGTCCAGCGTGACCATGGGTCTGTCCACCTTGACGCTGAGCCGGAAGAAAAATCCACCAGCCGCATAAGCAGGCTTGCCACCGTTTTATCCCCGTTCAGATGTGCCTGAATGCGGATGGTATCCAGCGTGTTGTAAAGAAAATGGGGGTTGACCTGACTTTTCAGGTACAGCATTGACAGCTTCTGCTCCACCAGCTCCGCCCGGAGCGCTTCGGGATTTTCCAGCGTGAGGTAAAAGGAAAGGGTCATCAGGGTGATGCCCATTCCACTGATAAGCCATGTGTGGTGCAATCCCTGCAATACGCACACGGTAAACTCAATGACCAGCGCCGCGCCGATGGCAGAACGCTTTTTTCCGGGGATGGCTTTCCAGTTTCCCACCAGAAGTCCGGCGCACAGCAGCAGGTAAAAGGCCACGGCGGCATAGGGAACCAGCATGTAAGCCCCCGCGGAATAGTTGCCTTCCGCCGTGACGGTGTAGGAAATGGGCAGCAGGAAATTCCCCAGCTCCGCGAGCACCAGAAACGCCTTCGCCGGCCAGTCCAGCTGCCGGGGCTTGCCCGTTTCCTCCTGCACCAGAATGGCGATGTACTGATAAAACAGGTAGATCACCGCCGCCATGCTGCCCAGAAACAGCCGGTGCAGCGCCCCGTTCAGGAGCATCGGCACGGTGTCCAGATGGTTGACGGTGTAGACGGTGCAGCCGTCCAGCGCCAGATGCACCAGCACCGCCACCAGCAGCACCAAAAAGGTTTTGTGGAGCGCCGTATGCTCCTTTTCCGCCGTGAAATACATATAGGCGACAAAGGCCACCACCAGAAACAGCGCGATCTCCATCCGAAGCATGCGCGTTTCTCCCCCTTCTCAGTGCATCATAGTTCGGCGAACCGGGCGCTGCCTTTCTTTTTCAGCCACAGATACAGCAGGGCGCACAGGATCAGATTCAGCCCCGCAAGGCAGCCCATGTATCCGAAGAAGCCCAGCTTCCACCCCGGCAGCGCCACGTAGCCCACGAACAGCAGTATCGTATAGCCGAAGCTGCCGAACAGGGCGATCATCACAGGGGCGCTCTGCTTGATGGGCGAAATCTCGTTCGTCCAGGTCAGGATGGGATTTTTCACTCCCAGAAACAGGCCGAACAGCGCCATCAGCACCACGTAGGACATTACCAACAGCGTCATCATCAGAAGCTGCACAGGCAGGAACGGATAGACTGCCGCCGCGCACACTATGCACAGCGCCATGGGAACTGCCGTGAGAATGATCTGCATGGAAAGCTTCGCTTTCAGCACCTGCCACGGCGTGACCGGCAGGGACTGCATGAGCCACAGGCTCCTCCCCTCCAGCGACACCGAGGGGGCGGTCATATCATTCATGGAAGCGACCCCGCACAGGCAGATGGACAGCATCACCGGCACGCTCCCCTCCAGGCCGTCAAGCAGGGTCTCCACCGTGGAGAGGAATTCGCCGCCCTTCCATAGGATCAGCAGCGCGCAGACCGGCATCAGGAACGTACCCAGGCCGCAGTTGAGCATATAGTTGGGACTTGCGCCGAAATGGGCGAATTCCCGGCCAAGCAGCGCCGCGGGAATGCTCTTTTGCCGCACAGTGGTTTCCCGGTACACCGTCCGGGCGGTCTTTCCCGTGGCAGTCGCGGTTTTCAGGAAGCTGCGGGAGATCAGCGCCCACATGATGGCGAACAGCGCCGCGACAAACACGGTCACAATGATACACGCTTTGGCATCTCCCGTGCCGACGCTGCCAAACAGATAAATGGGGTAGGCGCCATCCTTGACGGCGGCACCGTAGACCGCCAGATTGGCAAGCAGCTCCTGAATCAGCGCCATTGCCCGGAAATAGAAGAAATAGTACGCACCGAAAAACGCCAGAGAAATGACGACGGTCACAAAGCTCTTATGCTTCAGCAGGCTGATCTTCGCGACCACCCAGCCCAGCGCGCAGGACAGCGTCATGACAAAAACGGAGATCAGCGCGGTCAGCAGCACGCCGCCCAGCACATTGGCGAGTGTGACACCGGCCACTGCCCAGTAAACGATCACCGCCGGAAGAATTACAATTCCGGAGTACAGCAGTCCCATCAGGTAAACGCCCAGCAGCCGGGAGGCCAGCAGCACGGAGACCGGAATGGGCATGGACAGCAGCAGGTCGTTATCCTTCGCCAGATACAGGCTGGCATAGGTATTGAACACGCTGCCGAACACGCCGAGGAACACCGCCAGAAGTCCCATCAGCGCAAAATACAGCCAGCCCATGCCAGCCTGTGCCATGGGAACGCACATTTTAACCGAAAGCAGCGTGAAAATGCCGCCCAGAACAACTACCATCAGCACCGCGAACATAGCGATATACGCAATGGTCGCCGCCTTGGAACGGGCTTTGTTCTTTTTCGCGTCGTAATAATAAGAGCGGAAAATTTCCAGCAGCTGCTTTTTCAGCAAGAGTTTCAGCATGATTCTCCCTCCAGCTCAAGGAACACTTCCTCCAGAGAGTCGTCGCCCTTGACTTCCTCCATGGTGCCGGAGCGGATGAGCTTGCCGCCCTTGATGATGGCGACCTTGTCGCAGAGCTTTTCCGCCACTTCCAGCACGTGGGTGGAGAAGAAGATCGCGCCGCCCCGGTCACAGATCTCCCGCATCATGCCTTTCAGCAGGTGCGCCGCCTTCGGGTCAAGGCCCACAAAGGGTTCGTCCATGAGGATAAGCTGCGGCTCGTGGAGCCACGCGGCGATGATGGCCAGCTTCTGCTTCAT
>ENA-OURV01002560-OURV01002560.1-human-gut-metagenome-genome-assembly--contig:-NODE-2560-length-12494-cov-3.422864_pt1 | contig 12494 bp, 8 predicted proteins | sample MGYA00242141_ERZ509072 | MGnify/ENA primary metagenome ERZ509072 (study PRJEB26280, sample SAMEA2338763) | human gut metagenome | biome: human gut; feature: human-associated habitat; material: faeces... | reverse complement strand
CGCAGAAGTCTTGTTGAACTATGCAGAAGCCGCTGCTGAACTCGCTTCATTAGGCGAGTCCCAATATGCTTCCAATGGCCTTGCCTATTTGAATGATGTTCGTGACCGTGCGGGAGTAGAGGCTGCGCCGGCTTTAACTATCGAAACTGTTCGTGAAGAAATGCAGGTAGAATTTATGTACGAGAACCATCGCTTATGGGATTTAAAGAGATGGAGAGAGGCTGATAAGCTGATGAATAATGTAAAAATGAAAGGCTTGTATCCGTATTATGTAGCCAATACACAAAAATGGATATTCAAAAAGTTAGAAGTTGGTAATGCACATGACTTTAAGCCTTATATGTACTACATCCGAATCAATGATGTTCAGATTAATCTGAACCCAAACATTGTTCAAAATCCCGGTTATTAATTTATTGATATGAAAATAATGAAAAATAAAATGGAGTCTAGGGCGAATGCAGCCCTAGACTCCAAATGGACAGGACTTTGTCTGGCAGTGGTCCTTCAATAACAACTGCTCCTTTCGCCTCAAGCTTATCTTTTAATATTTCATCCACAATACGTGGTTTATATTCTCTCATAATTAGCCACCTCCAATAAAATTATATCATTTTTCGGCGTTTTGGCAATTTATTTTTCGGCGTTTTGGCATTTTATTTTTCGGCGTTTTGGCATTTTTCGCTATTGTATTTCCTCAAGTAAGTCATCTTCGGTAATCTCACGTATCACTTTACAAGGGGAACCTGCTGCAATCACTCCTGCAGGAATATCTTTTGTCACTACACTGCCTGCTCCAATAACACTTCCATCACCAATTGAAACACCGCCTACAACCGTCACATTGGCACCGAGCCACACATTTTCTCCAAGCGTTATCGGCGCACTTGTCAACATGCGGTTTCTCTGAGACGGATGAATCGCATGTCCGGAACACGCCAGACATACACCGGGAGCAATAAACGCACCCGCTCCTATGTTGATTGGTGAAGTATCTAACATCACCACGTTGTAATTGATAACTGCAAGTCCATGAAAATGAATATTAAATCCATAATCGCACTTAAAACCATCACCCGGAAATGCAAGCTTATTGTAAGTTCCAAACAACTGCCGCATAATACTTTCTTTTTCTTCCTGAGCATTATCCCCCAAAGAATTCAATTGCTTCAACAAATCACTTGCTCTCTCCTTCAATTCCTTTGGATTATCAAATGGATTACAATAATATGGCTCCATCGATGTCATTCTCTCCATTGTCTGATTCACATATTCGTCTTTTTCTTTACTATTCATCGTCTAAATCCTCCGAATTTTTATATCTATATTCTGCCATAGTTACACCTCATCATGCATCATGCATTCTAACGCCCTTGATGAAGCTAATGTATCTTCTCCCATTTTTAAAATATCCTCTCGATTTACCCACTTATAATCAACAGTTTCTCCTTCTTGCAAGACAATAGAATTTTTATCACATTTGGTAACACATAAGTATTCCACAAAAAGCGAATGGTGCCCATCATGAACAACCCTTTTTAACTCTTTTAAGTCTGAACAAACAATTCCTGTCTCTTCTCTTAACTCTCTAATTGCACATTCTAACGGCGATTCTCCCTGTAATGCCGAGCCACCCGCTGTCAATTCCCATTTCCCACCAAATTGTTTCTTATAATCCCTCTGCATGAGTAAATATGTACCATCCGTATGTTTCACAATAATTTCCCCTACCAAATGATACACCCCATCTGGAATAACTTCTCCTCTTATAAGCGAACCATCGGCAATCTTATTAAAATATTTATCGTATGCATCCCATTTTTCAATCATAAATACCCTCTCCTTCTGTATAACTAAACTACACCTGATTCCCCCTCATTTTACCACAACATCAAACCTCATGAAAGTAACAAATGCAACGCTTTCGGCAAATTGTAGTTTACATGCCGATACCCCTGCGTGTTTGATAAGCGAAAGCGGCACAAGAGGTGCAAATTTATTTGAGACATTTTACGGAACTTCCAAAAAACCACCACCTATGCTATACTAATCTCAAGATGTTTTGGACGATTTTACAAGTAAAAAGGAGGTATTTCATGAACCAGAAAAACATCATTTCCAAACTCACTCTGGAAGAAAAAATAGCGATGATTCATGCCGCCGGACTTTTTCGTTCCGGTGCAGTGAAACGACTTAATATTCCTTCGCTTGTTATGTCGGATGGACCAAGCGGAGTTCGTCAGGAATTTGAAAATGACAGTTGGACACCAATTGATGATACAACGGATTTTGTAAGCTGGCTGCCGAGTAATACGTGTCTTTGCACCACGTGGAATCCTAACCTTGCCCGTAAATTTGGCAAAGTGTTAGGGGATGAGGCACGCGGACGAGGAAAAGATGTCATTCTAGCACCCGGCATCAACATCAAACGGACTCCTCTGTGTGGAAGAAACTTTGAATATATGAGCGAGGATCCACATCTTACCGGACGTATAGCAGCCCCTTTGGTGCAAGGAATCCAGTCACAGGATGTAGCTGCTTGTGTGAAACATTTTGCCCTGAATAATCAGGAGTGTGACCGATTAAGTGTCGATACCAAAGTCGATGACAAAACACTTTTTGAATTATATCTGCCGGCATTTTATGATGCATTAATGGAAGGTGGCTCGTATAGTGTGATGGGTGCCTACAATAAATATGACGGCGAATTTTGCTGTGAAAATGCAACGCTTTTAAAAAAGATTCTGCGTGATTTATGGCACTATGATGGGGTTACAATTTCTGACTGGGGCGGCGTACACAACACGGAAAAAACCGCTCTAAACGGGGTTGATATGGAAATGTCCGTCACACCGGATTTTGACGATTATAAGTTAGCAAATCCACTTCTTGAAAAAGTAAAATCCGGAAAAATCGACGAATCCGTAATTGACGAGCGGATTGAGCGGATTTTAACAATGATGGAGCGGATTAAGCTCGGTGACAAAACTAGAAATAAAGGCTGCACAAACACAAAAGACCATCAGCAGACCATTCAGCAGATTGCGGAAGAAGGAATTGTCCTGTTAAAAAATGACACGGCACATCTCCCGCTTTCCAAGGAAACAAAGAAAATTCTTGTCCTCGGCGATAACGCCAAAAGAACACATGCTGCCGGCGGTGGAAGTGCGGAAATCAAAGCACTTTATGATATTTCGCCACTGCTTGGCATGCGTATGGTGCTCGGCGGTGATGCACAGATTGACTGGCTGCCGGGTTATTACGTGGATAACGAAAAACATGTAGCCGGTGAAGTCGACTGGCAGGCAGAAAGTCTGGATGTAGATTATACAACAGACCGCGGAAAAGAACAATTTGACAAAGAAATCCGCCCGATACGTGAGAAGTATCTGAAAGAGGCACTGGATGCCTGCCCGTCCTACGATGAAGTCATCTTTATCGGTGGATTAAACCACGCTTACGATGTGGAAGGATTTGACCGCCCGGACATGACACTTCCATATGGACAAAACGAAGTGATTGAGGCTTTGACAGAAAAATGTAAAAATCTCACCGTGGTACTGATCAACGGCGGTCCGGTTGAAATGCCATGGATTAATAAAGCAAACTCACTGATTCAGACAAGCTACTGTGGCATGCATGGCGGACTTGCTTTAGCACGGATTCTATTTGGCGAGGTAAATCCGTCCGGACACTTGGCAGAAACCTATCCGGTTCACCTTTGTGATACACCGACCGAAAAATTCAAATCCTATCCGGGCACAGTGGATAATTCCGGTCAACGTCATGTGGAATACACGGAAAAGTTAATGGTTGGCTACCGCTATTATGAAACCGAAGAAATTCCGGTTCTCTTCCCATTTGGATACGGTCTTAGCTACACAACCTTTGATTTGCATGATTTTTCCGTTGAAAAAAACGACGATGAAACTGTTTGCTGCCACTGCCGGATTACGAACACCAGAAACAGAGCAGGTTCACAGACTATACAGCTCTATGTCGGCATCCCGGAAGAAGGGCAGCCGAAGAAACAATTGAAGGCATTTAAAAAGGTGGCACTCGCCCCACAGGAAACAAAACATGTTTCCCTCTGCCTAGAAAAAAAGGACTTTGCCACCTATAACTGTAAAAATCAAACCTTTGTGATAAACGAAGGTACCTATTCCTTATGGATTGGCACTTCGGTAAAAGATATTTTCTTTCAATCCGAAGTCACCCTTTCCCAGAGCGGAATGGTAAAATAATCAACCGTTTCCGTTATCCAAAGTGCGCCCTGTCTGGTTTCGCCGGTGAAATAATTTTTCCACTGTCCCTGTGGAAGGTAATACGTCACTTCACCGGTCTCGTCCATGACAGGAGCCACCAGATAGCGGTCACCAAGCCAAAGTCATACCTCGGGTTGCAATTTCACGATGTGGCGCCAAAAAGGTCAATTCATGTTCTGTTTTATGCCCTTTCCTTTCTTACTTTTTCTTCTGCCTTGCCACAACATTTTTCATCATTTCCACCTTCGCTTTCTCCTGCGGACTCATATTTCTTGTCAGAATCTCAAGCAGCACTTTCGATTCTTCCGGTGAAAAAGATAAATTATGGTTTTTCAGTTTCGTGGTTGCCGCCATCAAAAGCGGTGCGGCATCTTTCATGCTTTTGCCCTGCATGTTCTCAGCCAGTTCCTTCATTACCTGCAATTTTACCGGATGCATTGTTTTAAAAATGTCATACTCGTCAAACATCGATGTGCTCATTTTCTTCTTCCTCTCCCTCATTTTCCGCTTGTTCGGGCTGTTCCACAGAAGCTGCCTGCATCATTTCCATCATAGAAGAAATCATTTCAAAATCCTTTTGACTCTCCTCCGGCATAAGCATCTTTAACATTTCAAATGGATTTTCCGTGCCCTCTGCCCCGGATGCCTCATTTGCCTTCTGCACCTCACGCATCATGCGAAACAAATCCATCATATGCCGCATCTGAAAAAAGGACATCACAGAATCCATCATTTTCCGCTCTCTGCCACAGGTCAAAGGATGAATTGCCTGAAGCAATCCCTCTACATCAATGAGCTCTCCCTCCGATACATCAAAAAATGGGATTGCCACCTTTAATACCTGTACACTTCTTGTATTATGCATTCGGCTATCCCATTTCATCATCTCAGACCCCGCCTTCAAACAAACGAACTACATTTCCTGTATATCCTATGCGCATGATGCGAAGCCTATTCCTTTTTTCTATGGTCTGATTAATATTTCAGACGATCCGGCATAATTCCAGTCAAAACATGGTCTAAATATTTTTCAGCCAGATATTTTGCCATCGGCAGATTCTGGTCTAAATAATTGCCACACGCCTCCGGTGCTGCACCCGGAATCTCGCCCTCAAAATGACAAACAAACTCAAACATTTCACGAAGCAGTGAGATAATATCTTCCGATTCGTAGTCACCGGCAAGCAAAAGATAAAAACCGGTACGGCATCCCATCGGACCAAAATAAATAATCTTATCGCCCCATTCTTCATGATTCCGCAAAAAGGTTGCCCCCAGATGCTCTAACGTATGAATCTCAGCCGTATTCATCACCGGCTCAAAATTCGGTCTTGTCATACGAATATCAAATGTTGTTACCACATCATGTCCGGTACTGTCTTTTCTGCTTACATAAACTCCCGGCAGAAGTCTTTTGTGGTCCACGGTAAAACTCTTAATTGTTTCCATTGCAAAATGCCTCCTTTGCTGCAATTACTCATAATAAACGTCTATTCGTTTGCTTGGAATCAACTGCTTCATCAAATGTAAAACACGGCTTGCCGCCCTGCCATCATCGATGGAATTATATTTTTTCTTGAACTTTTCATACCGCTCTGCATAAACCGAATAATCATACGAACGGATATCCTCAATCAGCTCATCCGTCGTTGTTGAAATCGGTCCCGGCATCTCTTTGCTGTAACTGAAATAAAATCCACGAAGTTCATTTTTGTATTTATAAAAATCGTAGGCAAAGAAAAACATCGGACGATTCAAAATACTATAATCAAACATTACGGAAGAATAATCCGTAATTAGTATATCGGACACCAAAAACAACTCTGCAATATCGCGGCTCTGGTCAAAATGATAAATAAATCCCTCATACGGCGACCAGTCAATCGCATCCATAATCAGATAATGGTATTTGACAATCATAATGTACTCATCGCCCAGTTCTTTTTGCAGTTTTTCAAAAGAAATCTGTGGACGGAACTCGTATTTATCATCTTCCGAAAATTCGTCATCTCGCCAGGTTGGCGCATACAGAATAATCTTTTTATCCTCCGGAAGTCCCAGTTTTCTCTTAAAACTTCGGATTCCCTCTGTCGTATTCTCCCGGAACAATATATCATTTCGCGGATATCCGTATTCTAACATTTCTCGGTGGAAATCGAATGCCCGCCGAAATGTCTCCGAGGAAAACGGATTCTGGGATATCAAAAAATCCCATGTATGAACGTTTTTCGTGAAATGTTCTTTGTAGGAATCAATGTCGCTCTCACCCACCATGAATACATCTTCCATATCCAGTGCCAGTTTTTTGAGCGGCGTTCCGTGCCATGTCTGAATATAATAGGTCCCCTTGCGGCGCAGCAAAAACTCCGGCTGCCTTGTATCAAACACCCACACTTTCGCCGTCGCCATGTAGTACAGATAGCGCAGACGCCCATAGCGGACCTGTCTGCTCATCCCCGGAATATTATACTTTTCATTCTCGTAAAACCAAATACAATCCCAATTCAAATCATATCCGTTTGCCATGAGATATTCGTAAATGTGTTTCGGATTTCCGGAATAACTTTTTCCAAGGCTGCTGTCAAAAACTATGCGATTTTGTTTTACCGGGCACAGATTGCACATTAAGTAATAAAACAAAACAACAATCTGTTTTACCAAATGATAAATTCCTTTACGCACGTTGTTCCTCCTTGTAGCTTACTTACTGCTCCGTATCCAATGTACCGTTTTCACGCTCGCCAAACACTTTTTCAATCACGCGCTCAGAAGCATGTCCATCATCCACGCTGCAAAATCTCTCGTAAAATTCTTCGTAGCGCTCTTTGTAAGTTTCCTCAATCGCATCCATATGATGCAAAGCATCGACAACGGCATCGTTGGTGCGGAGAATCGGACCCGGAAGTTCTTTCTCCATATCCATATACATGCCTCGGATTTCATCTGCATATTCATCAAAGTCATATGCGTAGAACAAAATCGGACGCTTTAAGTTTGCAAAGTCAAAGAATACAGAAGAATAATCGGTAATACAAATATCCGATGCCAGATACAGACGAGACACATCTTCGTACTGACTTCCGTTATAAACAAATCCTTCGTACTCGGTCAAGTCCAAAATATCGGCAATGTAGTAATGTGTACGCAAAAGTACAACACTGTCCTCGCCAAATTCTTTTTGCAGTCTGCCTAAATCAAGAGCCAGCGTAAACTTATATTTACCGCGGTCATAGAACTGGTTATCACGCCAGGTTGGCGCATACAAAATCACTCGTTTTCCTTCCGGAATACCAAGTTCTTTCTTCACTTCGGCAGCAATTTCTTCTTTGTTATCCGCATATAGAATATCATTTCTCGGATAACCATATTCCAAAATCTTATCTCTGTCATAAACAAATGCACGCTCAAACACATCCGTTGAAAAACGGTTGGCAGAAATCAAATAATTCCACTCGCGGCCGTGCTTATAAAACAGTGTCTTATGATTCTGGCTTGCAGATGTAATATCATCCATATCAAATGCCAGTTTCTTAAGCGGTGTACCATGCCATGTTTCCAGGAAAACAACACCCGGACGCTTTTTATTCCAAGCAGGCTGACGCACGTTAAAAATACGATATCCACAACGGGATGCGTAATACACATAACGAAGACTATTCATCTTTACTCTCGTATGTTTTCCGGTTTTTGCAAGTGCTTCGGATTTGTTGTTTAATACCCAAATATAACGGTACTTGTCCCCTCTGGTCTTTTGCAGATATTCATACAGGTATTTCGGGCTGTCGGAGTAACTCTTTCCGAAGAAACTCTCGATAAATACCCAGTCATGACGCAATGGCATTTTCTTGAAAATGTGGCGTTCCAGCACACGATACCACTGAATACGGCTTCCAATCAAACCTTTTTTCTTTTTACGCCACTTATTGAATTTCATAACCGGTTTTGCCATACGCAATTTCCCCTTGCGGGTAATTGACAACTGCAAACGCTGGAATATACCATACTCTTTAATTACGTTTTTCCATTCCGGCATATTTGCCATTGCTTTCGCAAACTTCGGCGCATTTTCTCTCAAAATTCGTGCCGGATATTTACGCCAGAAGAAATTCATCAAATAATGGTCCAGTGCAAAACGAAGGTCTTTATCTTCCGGTTTAATAATATGCAGACATTTATCATAGGCATCCAAAAATTCACCGCTGCGGTGTCCACGCTTTTTCTGGCAGAGTGCCGGCAGATGAATCTGGTCGTTGCGGTGACGCCAGATATACAGACTGTCACCATCAACCCACATTTTACCTGATGCCAGTTTCAACAATTTCACGCAAAACGTCATATCACTGTAAAAACGTGTCGTTGTATCAAACGAAAGCTCATGCTCCATCACAAAATCCCTGCGGATTAAAAAGTGCTGCACCGAATACATTTCCACAAAACGGTCGCGGAGCGTCTGTCCTTCCAACGGTTTTACGCCCTCAATAAAAGTTTCCTGTTTTGCTTTTTCAAAATCAAAATTCACCGGTTTAAACCAAGAACTGTATTTATTACCGGTTGTCATAACTGCCTGTTTCTCTTCTGCCAAATCAAGCAACCGTTTCAGTGCCTCATCCATCAGGTAATCGTCACAGTCAATGAAATAAACGTACTCTCCTGTCGCTTTCTCTAAACCGATGTTACGGCAGAAAGAAACACCAAACGGATATACCTGTCCGATTTTTTCTTCATACTCATCGAGCAAATCTTCCTCTCTCGGATGCAGTTCTTTATCTGTGTAGAGGCTGATGGAATCTCCTTTTTTCTCCATTTCCCAGGCCTGCTCGCGGCGGCGTTCTGCGCTATCTAAGCGTTTCTCCACTCTCTCGTGGATTTTCTGCTCGCGCCACGCTGCTGCCGTCTCCTCATTAGCCCGAATGACGTCTTCCGGCAATTCATCCATTGCCAAAAATACTTTGACGTGCGGATTCTCTTTTACGGAATCCGGCACTTCATGACCATCTTTATCATTGACAACAATAATTTCTAAGTCTTCTATCTTTTGTTCTTCAATACTCTGAACACATTCTTCCAAATATGCCTGTCCCTTGAAATAAGGAATTATGACACTTACCTTAGGCATTTTTTGCACCTCCAAATCATTTGCAATTACTTATTTTACAACGAAATTCAAAATACGTCCCGGTACATAAATTTCTTTTACAATCTGTTTGCCGGCAAGTTTATCAGCAATTGCTTCCCGTCCGGCAACTAACGCATCTTCTTTCGCTGCATCAATGGCAAGTTTAACGGTCGCACGTACTTTACCGTTGACCTGTACACCAATTTCCTGTACAGCTTCTACCGTTTTTGCCTCATCAAATTCCGGCCAGCTTGTCTGGAACAAATAACCACCGTAATTTTTCTCATTCCACAATTCCTCTGTAATATGTGGTGCAACCGGATTCAAAAGTACAAGAAGTGTCTTAAACTCGTCTCTTGTAACGGAACCTTTTTTGTAGAAGTCATTAATCAATGCCATCATGGCAGCAATTGCTGTATTGTACTTCAAGGTTTCAAAATCGTTACTTACTTTCTTAATGGTCTGATGCATTTTTGTCTCCAAGTCAGCGGAATAGCCTTCTTCATCTGTCACCATATCTTTTAACTTCCATACACGCTCTAAGAAACGGCGGCAGCCTTTTACTCCATCTTCTGACCATGCAGCAGCGGCATCAAACGCACCAATAAACATTTCGTAGGTGCGGAGTGTATCAGCACCGTATACATTTACAATATCATCCGGGTTTACAACATTACCACGGGATTTGCTCATCTTCTCGCCATTTTCACCAAGAATCATACCATGGGATGTTCTCCTCTGATATGGCTCTTTGGTCGGTACTACGCCCTGGTCATATAAGAACTTATGCCAGAAACGGGAATACAAAAGGTGAAGGGTCGTATGCTCCATACCACCATTGTACCAGTCAACCGGCAGCCAGTATTTGAGAGCCTCTTTGCTGGCAAGTGCTTCATCATTTGTTGGGTCAATATAACGCAGGAAGTACCACGAAGAACCAGCCCACTGAGGCATTGTATCTGTCTCACGCTCTGCTTTTCCGCCACAGCATGGACAAGTTGTCTCAACCCAGGAACGGATTTTGGAAATTGGAGATTCCCCGTTATCCGTTGGTTCATAGTTGTCTACCTCCGGCAGACGAAGCGGAAGTTCTTCTTCAGGAATCGGTACATAACCACATTTTTCACATTTTACAATCGGAATCGGCTCACCCCAGTAACGCTGTCTGGAAAATACCCAGTCACGCAGTTTGAAGTTTTTCTTTGCCGTTCCCACTTTCTTATCCTCTAACCAGGCAATAATTTCTTTCTTTGCCTCTTCTACAGATTTACCGGTTAAAAATCCGGAATTCACAAGAGTTCCCGTAGCAACATCCGTGAAGGCCTCTTTTTCCACGTCACCGCCTTCAATTACTTCATGAATCGGCAAATTGAATTTCTTGGCAAATTCCCAGTCACGGGTATCATGTGCCGGTACCGCCATAATCGCTCCGGTTCCGTAGCTCATCAATACATAATCGGATACCCAGATTGGAATTTCCTCACCATTTACCGGATTAATTGCCGAAAGTCCGTCAATTGCTACACCTGTTTTATCTTTTGCTAACTCGGTTCTCTCAAAATCGGATTTTCTTGCTGCCATCTCACGGTAGGCTACAATCTCATCCCAGTTTTTAATCTCATCTTTGTACTTATCCAGATATGGATGTTCCGGAGATACTACCATGTAAGTTACACCAAACAAAGTATCCGGACGTGTCGTGTAAATGCGGAGCTTTTCTTCTTTGTCTTTAATCTGGAAGTCTACTTCTGCACCATGAGAACGTCCAATCCAGTTTTTCTGTGAAACTTTAACTCTCTCAATATAGTCAAGTCCATCCAAATCATCAATCAATTTATCTGCATATGCCGTGATTTTAAGCATCCACTGGCTCTTTACCTTACGGATAACCGGACTTCCACAGCGCTCACACACACCGTTTACAACTTCCTCATTGGCAAGACCACATTTACAGGAAGTACACCAGTTAATCGGCATCTCTGTCTTGTAAGCAAGTCCTGCTTTGAATAATTTTAAGAAAATCCACTGAGTCCATTTGTAATAGTTCGGGTCTGTCGTATTAATCTCGCGATCCCAGTCAAAGGAATAGCCAAGTGCCTGAAGCTGTGCTTTAAATCTTGCAACATTCTTCTTCGTTACTTCCTTTGGATGTACTTTATTTTTAATTGCATAGTTTTCTGTCGGAAGACCAAACGCATCCCATCCCATCGGATAAAGTACGTTATAGCCCTGCATTCTTCTTTTACGTGCTACGATATCAAGTGCCGTATACGGACGCGGATGTCCTACATGAAGTCCCTGTCCGGATGGATATGGGAATTCAACAAGGGCATAATATTTGGGCTTGCTGAAATCATTAGTTGCCTGAAAAGCTTTTTCGTCTTCCCAGACTTTCTGCCATTTTTTTTCGACTACCTTATGGTTATAAAGTTCTGCCATGGTATTCCTCCTTCTTTTTTATCAAGCATGATTCATGATTTTGTGGATTTTGTGGTAATAGAACAAAGTTTCCTGTTACATAAAAAATCTCCGTCTCCAAAAAGAGACGAAGATATCTGTTCACTCCGTGGTACCACTCTCATTCGCAGGATGAACGGTTCATCCAAATACGCACTCACATTCTTAACGCGAATCACACGTTCTGACCTACTTATTTTTTCATTTCAATCAGAAAACTCAGAGGCGAGTTGGGAACTTCCAAATACTGTCTTGCACCATCCGACAGCTCTCTGACACTTTTTCGTTCTTAATACTCCTCGTCAACGTCATATTTTATGCTTTTAACATGATTTATTTTAACATATGAAATTCATTTGTCAATATTTTCAGAGCATATCCCACTTTGAAAAATCTTCGTGATTGTCTTTTGCAAAAATAGCAATTGCAGTCATCAGTAAAATTTTCAAATCCAGAAACAGGGAATAGTTTTCAATATACATCAGATCCCATTTCAGTTTGTCCAGAAAACTTGTGTTATAATTTCCCATCACCTGTGCATATCCGGTCAGCCCGGCTTTTACCTTCGTACGAAGTACAAACTCTGGAATATCCTCGACTGCTTTTGCAATAAATTCCGGACGTTCCGGTCTTGGACCTACAAAACTCATATCACC
>ENA-OURV01002557-OURV01002557.1-human-gut-metagenome-genome-assembly--contig:-NODE-2557-length-12500-cov-2.186018_pt1 | contig 12500 bp, 5 predicted proteins | sample MGYA00242141_ERZ509072 | MGnify/ENA primary metagenome ERZ509072 (study PRJEB26280, sample SAMEA2338763) | human gut metagenome | biome: human gut; feature: human-associated habitat; material: faeces... | reverse complement strand
ATATTTTAATAAAACGCAATCTTATCCCATATTCCTTTCTTCTATCTAATTATTAATACTATCTTTGTTCACTCAAAAGCTAAGGGATTCTTTCCCTTTATTTTGTTTTGTTTGTGTTATTAAACCGCTAACTCGTGATGAGCAGGCGGTTTTCTTTTTAATAGAAGCGCATCCAAGCGAAGTACGTGCTATTCTCTAAGTAGTTACTATCCTTCTCCGACAGTCGGGCTTCCCGTTCAAATGAAATCAGCCGATAGGCATCGTAATCTTCCCGGCAGTCAGCGAGAACACTAGCGATCATCTTACGGATACACCACTCGAGGATATACCATACATAGAACGTAGCCACGGAACAGATCAACCACCATGCCGAGTAATTCCAGATTAGCATTCCGATCCAGATAAGCAATCCGGATGCAACAGTCAGTTCAATCCACTGCCGGGCATGAGTACATTCATGATTGATAGTTGACTGCCTGGCCTCAGTTTTTGACCATTTCGTAAACACCCACGCAAGCAGCGTGATAGTTGAGTAGCCGGCAAACAATAAATGTTTTGCAATCCAGCTCCTGTAAAATACCTTTTTCATAAGTTCTATTGTTTCTATAATAAATAATCGATTTCCTAACTAAACGAACCTCCGGATGTACAATCTGATAAAACCTGCCATGTGCAATTATTTCTATCCAATGCTTCAGTTACAGCAAGAAATTGTATAGTTCCTCCCCTCCCCATATCTATTTCAGTCGTTAGTTTTAATCCGTAATCACCGATATTCAGCGGATGATACATCTTCCCTTTTATCTTTACGACAGGAGAGGCTCTTGTTTTAACCGGATAATCATATATTGTAAGAACTGTACCGACGTATTTTCCATCAGTCGGCAAGTTGATTACATATAGATATGATTTAGTCAAGTCCCCTCCGGATTGTAGATTAAAGGAATCGGATACAGTATACTCTTTAGTGACAGGATCTTGAACAGCTCCTTCTCCGAATGTCTTGAATGGGATTTTTAAGTATCCGGAGAATGTTCCGCTATCAGCATTAACTTCACCGTTCACTTTGACTTTTGCTTTTCCATCCTCTACCGATACAATGAATTTATCATCAATGTTGATACCGGTGGTCATGATAGCTTCAACTAAAAGTTGACCGCTAATCTGGACACGTTCACCTTCAATCTTGATACCTGATGCGTCGGCATTGATAGCAGCAAGGATTGTATTTGGATTACCGTCCTTATCTTCACCCATGACCTCCACTTTCCATTCTTTTGCGTTCTGAGTTACCTGGGTGCCTATTTCTTTAATGATGTCCCCTTCAGCATCTGTAACTGACTGTTTGAACTTACTAGTCAGTTCTTCCGCAGTTTGATTGAGCTCAGACTTATGACTTTCAGTTGTAGCATCAATCTCTCCGTTAGCATGTATCGTTTTCTGTTGAACGTTCTCTTCGAACTTGGTTGTCAGGTTCTTCGCAGTTGCTTCAATTTCTGATGTGGCCGTATTCTTAGAGGTAATGATCGCCCCGTCAGCTTCCTTTGTTTTTTCCTCTACATTCTTGTTGAAGGTTACTGTTAATGCTTCAGCGGATGCCTTGATGTCTGATTCAGCCGATTCCTTTTTATTAGTGATCGCACCGGTAGCCTCTTCTGTCTTTTCTTCTACTGTTTTCTTGAATTGCAGATCAAGTTGCTCAGCAGTCATGTTTAATGATGACTCAGCGGCTTTCTTTGCTTCGGATATCGCACCGGTTGCCTCTTCCGTTTTAGTATCTACCAGGTTGGTAAATGCAAGTATAAAGTCCTTGGCTGTGAGTTGAAGCGTACCGGTTGCTTCTTCCGTTGCTGTTGAGATAGCACCCAGAGCATTCGTCGTTTCGGTATTAACCTTATGGGTAAAGTCAGCAGACAACTTCCCATAATTGACATTAAACTCAGAAGAAAGTTCTTCGATTTTGGTCACATGTTCACCTGCGGTGGTAGCTGATCCGGCAGCAGAGCTAGCAGAATCAGAAGCTTCCTTCGCGTACTTGATCACTTCCTGCCATTTGCCGGTAATTCCATCCTCTCGAATCTGGAAGTCACCCCGTATCTGAATTTCACGACTGTTCAACTCATCTTCGATTGTCTTGTCATTATGAAGAATAAACGTACCCCGGATGATCACACCGTCAGCGATCAAGCCGAACCAGCGTTTCACACCCCCTACAGCTTCTTTTGCCCACGCGGGAATCAGACCGATATCCGCATGGCCGAGGACGCATTTTACATGCTCCGGATCAGAATAAGCCGCCCAGCTGTCGATTCCGTCATAGAAGTACTGACAGTTGGTTTTCGATGAGATACGGATGAATGATTGACGCTCTTCGTCGGTGATATTCCCTACGCGCACAATGATCATGTGCTGGTAAGGAACTGAATCGCCTTCCGCTTCGAGTAGAATGGATTGGTCACCGCTTGACGGATCAGAGATGGCAGTAAGCTTCTGGACGGAGTAGATTACACCGCTGTTGGCGGGATTGTGATAATACCCTAGCAACAGGTCATTTTCGGCAAGCGGATTGTAGTCACCCTCTCTCAGATCAGGATAAACGGTGAATGTCCCGTCTCCGTTGTCTATGCTGGAGGCTATCTTGATACTGCTTGATATGATCTCTTCATCTTCTGTTACCCGGATTCGGTTGTGGACAAACTCATTCGTGATGAACTTGTCACGAACGAAGACTGACTTGAACTCTGCGTTACCGAGCTTGTCTACTATCCAGCCCGATACGCCTGAGACGAATGTGCTTACCCATTCATCTACTTCTTCCCCGGCAGCATTCAAGATCTTTTTCCCTGTTGCTTTTGCTGAGGAAATGAATCCCCAGATACCGGTGTTGATTAGTCCTGCCATTCTGTTCCTCCTATCATTCGAGTTAAGAGTGCCACCTGCTTTTCCAGTCTATGGTAGTCAGCTACGGTGATTCTCTTTTTTTGTTCTACATCAGATTCCGGTTCATCCTCTATGATTTCAGCTTCTTCGATGTCCTCTATCGGTGTATCCTCGTCGATAAGGACGGTTTCTTCCTCAGCAGGATCGTCTATCTCTTCATAGTGTTCAGGGAGTTCCAAAAGTGGCTCTTCTAGTTTCTCACCTGATAAGTAGTAGGTGTATCCGAGATAGATTTCATTTCCGAATAATCGTCCATCGGAGATCCTGCGGAGTACTTTGCCTTCGTCCGCAAGAATGTGTTTATTATTTATTTTCATATTATACCTCCTCATCAGGGAAATCGATTGCAAATTGGCTCATTGGTTTGATTCTGTCTGCTAGTTCTGTCCAGTTAGTTGCAGTTCTATAGGCATCTACGGATTCATCAGGGACGTAGATTGGGCAATTATTAGTATTGCTAAAAGTACTACTCTGTATTGTATAAGGTACTGCTTTCTTTGATTTTATATATTTTAGCTTAGGGCAATTGCTAAATGCATCCTTCCCTAAATCAGAGAAAGATATTGGTAATTCCACATATATCAACAAACGACAATAACTAAAGCAATTGCTAAAGTTTGTCACTTTTGTACAATTATCAAAAAGACCAGTGGGAATGGAGGACAAAGCATAACAAGAAGAAAATAAGCCGCTAAAGTCTGTCACTTCTGTACAATTGTCAAAAAGGCCAGTGGGAATAGAAGTTAATTCACATGCATCAAAGCAGTAACTAAAATTAGTAACTTTTGTACAGTTGACAAATAGGCCTGCAGGTATAGAGGATAGTTTTGAGCAGCCAGCAAAACAGTAGAAAAAGCTTGTCACAGCTGGGCAGTTATCAAATAGACCTGCGGGGATGGAAGATAGTGATTCACATAGTCTAAAACAACTATTGAAGTTGGTTGCAGCTATACAGTTATCAAATAGTCCTGCCGGAATAGAGGATATCGAATTGCCGTTAAAACAATAGGAAAAATCGGTTCTATCTTTGTCATTTTTCAGCAAATCATCACCGATGTAGGACAGCTTAGAAAAATAACTGAAAGATAAATTTTTCACCCCACTTTCACCTATAGACCAATAGGCCGCTAAACACCCGGAAGTGCCGGTACAAGCAGTAATATTATTGCATTTTTTTACTTCCACTTGGTAAAAGGCAGTATCTGGATATGTATGTTTATATGCAATAGTTCCTGTTCCAGATGCCTTATCAGTAGTACCATCCCCCCAGTCAATACTATAATCCGAAGTCGTGGAAGTGATCGAAAGAGACACGCTTGTACCTTGCAATAACATCTGTATATTCCCATTCTTTTCCGGCTTTATTGAACCAAAATCAAAAGTCATAACAGGATAAACAGTTGCGGCGGACGTTGACACAGTAGTATTCCCCTTGAGATCCAGATATCCATCAGCGTTTATTGTGTAGTCATGGCTCTGTTTACTCCCCACGATAAAAACAGCTTCACCATTTCCATCCGTAATTTTAGTTTGATTGTTACACAGGATAGTGGCATCAGGAATTAAGTTCCCGGTTTTACCTTTTACTATGAATTTTAATTGTACGGCATTAGGCTCTAAAGTAACGCTGACTGACGTTGCAGATGTTCCAACTGATACGTTTTTCCTGACTTCATAATAATCAGGATGAGTAACTGTATATTCATTAGTCCCTTTGCCTAACGAGAGTACACACTCACCGTATTGGTTGGTAATAGCAGTCTGTGATCCGGATTTAACTGTAGCTCCTTCAATTAGTATTGAACCGAATTTTACGATGAATTTCACTTCTACGGATGAGTATATCTCTACTGTATTGGTGGTGTCGTTTGTGATCGCACTAAACGAGAAGGTATTTCCGGCATACCCATAAGCCGTGACTGTTCCGGAAACAGCTGCTCCGGAACGCGGTAATACTATATTACCGTTACTATCTGAAATATAGGACTTTCCATCGATCGTCACTGCTGCACCGGAGACGTATATTGATTGATTGTATACTTTAACCCTGATCGTACGCACGGGAATATATGTTACTGTATAGCTTTGAGAGCGTGTACCGGCAGTTGTATAAGTCTGTGATAACAGTTCATGATTATCAGCTTGATATGTGAAGTCAACCTTTGTTCCATCCTCAACAGCTACCTTATATTGCGTATCACTAACCTTCTCAAATTCAACATTACAGGTGAATACTGAGTTTGTCAATGTTTTGCTTTGTGAAGACGAGAATGTGAATGTTGTGACAGGTGTAGGCTTTAGCTGGCCGTATGTGATAGTCAGCTCAGGGAATGCAGCTTTAACCTTGTTTAGTTGATATTCAGAAACGACAGAGACGTAACATTTCCCGCTAACAATAGCTTTATCTGTGTTGTTCCCGTTTTCGTCGAGACCTTTCAATTTGATCAACTTAGCAATTATGTCCAATGTCGATATATTCCAGTCTACACCGATCAAGCGTACACGTTCTAACTTCATAGTATCAAGCGCGAAGCATCTGTCAATGATAGATAATACACCAGCCTTGTTGGTGTTCTCCCATCTGATTGTTGAAAGGTTCTGTACCCCGTCAAGGGTCAATCCAGCATCAGTCAGTTCCGTTTGATTCCGGACCGTTAAGTTTGTGATGGTATCCGGCAGGTGAAGCAACGTCAAGTTACCACCTTCGGGTAATACGACAGCGGATGTTCCGGTTCCTTCCGCCCATATTTCGCGGATGTTAGTACATTGTGCAAGGTCAATTGCCTGCTTCAGCTTCGGACAGTTGCGGATATCCAGCTTTCGAAGCAGATTGTTTGCGCCTACGGAGAGGACCTCCATATTCGTGTTCTGATAGCCTTCTGCTCCTGATCCGATGATCAGTTCTACCAGTTTGGTCATCTTCGATACGTCAACGCTGCCGGGATAGAGAGCTGATAAATCACCCAAACTGCTGATTTGGCCGGCTCCGAATATGATTGTTTCGGTATCATTGAACTGGATAGCAGGAGCCTTAATTTGTACCGGTGTATTTCTTTGTGTACGTTGTCCAACAGTGTAAGAACCGTATTGGACATTCACATACTGGCCGGCATAAGACGTAATAGTCATGTCCGCATTCGGTTTTACTCCTTCCCATTCGCCAGGTGTATAGAGTCGAAGAGTTGCGAAGTCGTTCTTGTAGTCACCGGCAATGTATTTAGAGTCCATGTATTTGATTCGGTTGTACAGCCACCAGCGACGGTGCATCTTACGGCTTCCCTGGGCAGCATACAGATAGGACCCATTCCCTTCATCGAGTAATGGACGGACATACTTGAACCAGCTGTCTTCATTGTAAACCGCTTCGCACCATGCGTCACCCTGTTCCGTGTCCATGAACCGGATGCACTCTTCATATGTGAGAAGTTTCTTTGACCGCATTTCAGCGTACATGGCTGCGATCTCTTTGGCATACGCCTGCTCGATGTTGTTCCAGAGAGTTGACTCTGCACCGTTCCATACATCCTTGTTACCGATTTTATCGTGGTATTCAACAGTATAGTCAAATGCTGCCACGCCTTCATTATTCAGCCCGCAGACAGTATCGTTATCATAGAAGATACAGATCCAGTGGATTCCGTCAAAGGTGGTCAGGAACATGTTCTTTGCACGCTGATCGACCATCGCAAAGAACTCTGTTATCGTGTAATAAGATAACATGAAGTCCATGTCAAGGTATTGATCAGCTTCAGCCCGGAACTTGGCCGGATTATCCTTCACGGAAACAAACCAGTCGGTCAGACGCTTCAGGTTTGTATAATCTTCGTTTCCGTCCGGATAACGGGATTCGAAATCTTTCAGCCATTCAATGTTACCTTCTGAATCGACAGTGATATAGTCCGAGCGTTTAAACAGAACACGGTCTGACGTGTTGTTCAGGATCTCCCAACTCTCACAACCGGCTTTGAAACCAAATGTTTCGTTGGTCGATTTATCGTTATTGAAATTGTATTTACCGTGGAATGTTTTCTCAGAGTTCTCGGATGCCTGATGCCACATGATTGCGGGACGACCGTTTACTGTTGTCCGGACGCGGGGATCTGACTTTTGCGCTTCAGTCAGGAATCCCATGCCACGAAGCATATAATCAATCAGCCGCGCCATACCGGTGTTGTGCACTCCGGAGCTTTCAGCAAAGTCCGCTTTGAAGCAGAATACATTGACAGGTATCTCACCCTCAAAGATGGCAACCTTATCCGCATGTTCTCCGGATTGTGTCATGGTGAATCCCTGCTTGCATTTTGTCTTGAAGTTCTTTCGAGGATACCACTGTGATGATGTACCCTGTACGTCGATCTCTACTCCGGCCGCTGTCCAGCTGCGTTCAGGATGTTCCCGGTCCTCATAGACGAGGGTGACAGTCTTCTTGTCGCCTTTGAAGGTAGGGAGATCACCGATGATGGTGAATGAGATATTTTGGTTGACCAGCTTTTCATAACTTACATTCCCGTAGTCGTCATAGATGTTGTTACGGGCATAGAGTTTACGTTTCAGCCCTAAATTGTCCATGTCGGCAATATAGTTGTCGAGAAGCTGATAACGGTTCAGGTTGTTGTCATACACACGAATGTTGAAAAGATCGGTCGTACAGTCTCTGTTACCGATTAAGATCCCGGCAGGATTGGGCTGAGTGAAGTTATCCTGTTCCGGATACTGGATCACTCCGCATATCTCACCGTTGATGTAAACGAAGATCAGCCGGTTCTCCGCCTTCTTCTCGATCACGAATGAGATTCGTACCCGTTCATCTTCTTTGAATTGTGTTTCGATTGAAGTTTGTTCGGATTTAAAGACTGCTTTTTGTGCGGTCACTTCAAGTCCGATGCCGGCATTCATGCAGCTGAGAACGACTGCGTCATAGTCGGTAACGTCTCTTGTTTCAAATTCAAATTCGATCGTTTTACCGGCTGCCCGGAAATCGTTGGCAAAAGAACTATAGGGGATAGTTACACGGGCATCACCGTTGACACGGAGAGCTACGAATCCGTCGATTGTTTTGATCCATCCGTTTGTTGCAAAGTTAAATGCGGCAAGTACAGCGAAAATCTCACCGTAGTTCCAGATGGTTTTGCCTTCCTCATTATTACTTCGGTTTACGGAAGTGAGGAAGAGAACAAGATCCGCTTCCTCCGGGTGGACATCGATCTCTGATTCCGTGACTGTCAGATTGAATATTTTGCTCACAGGTCCGCATGCAATTTTCAGTACTAGTTCTCCGGGAGTTTCTGCCCGGTAACTCCACGTCTGTCGGGTACGATCTATCGTTTGCTCACTGATCATGGCTCCGGAAACAGACAAGGTGATATTGCTTGTTGTTGTAGCCGGATTATAAACGATGTAGGGGATCTGAAGTGTGCCGAACTGCTCCACCTCGGTAGCCTTGAAGGGAGAAGCAATAATCGGGGTGTTGTTTCCGGAGACGATGCTGATTATATCATACCGGAGGTGATCACTCTCGACTTCAGTTTCATTGATGATTGCGGTCACGTAAACATCCAGTATGTGTGCACCATGTGTTTGTGCCGGGATTGTATATGTCTGTTGACGATTAGACACGGATGTGATATAGGTACCTGTTTCTTTGCCATCAACGACAAAGTGAATGGTTTTCTCGACTGCACCCATCGGAGTATATGGGAATGAGATCGCTCCGGTATAAGCCTTCGAATCGTCAAAGGTAGACGTTACAGCGATGCTTACTGCGCTGATCTTGAATGTCAGCTTGCGAGTAGCTCCGTAGCTGTCAGTAACCTGTACGACGAGTACGTTATCACCGAGTGACAGGTATTTGCCGATGTTGAAACTCACTTCGCCTTGATTGATCGTTTCAGAGGCCACCTGCTTACTGTTTAGGGTGTAGGTTGCGATGCCTTCTCCCGTCTCTTCTCCGGACAAGGTAGATGAGTATGTGTACTTGATCAGTGCCTCCTTGCCGTGAACGGTGGTCATGTTTGACGGAGTGACAAAAGCAAGAGTGAGCTTTGTTCCTCCACCGCCTGCAGCAGCTTTCACGGGATAGAACACGCCGGCACGCTTTTGCATTATGTAGTTGCCGTCGGGAACTAGATCGAATGATTCATCTGTGTTATCCATCTCACCTAGTGAGGTAGAACCGAATCCACTGTTTTTAGGAACCTCTGTTAATCCTATTGCCATAACATTATTATTTTCGGGATTTTCTTTTTCTGATTCTGTTACTCCGTAATCGGTATCGGCCATGACCACAACACCGCCTTTTAGACGGGTCAACTTTTCGACATTTAGCCCGCCTTCGATATCACAGCCTTCCTTGGAAGTAAAACCTTTTGCGAAAGTGTCTTTGATGTCTTTACGTGCATAGCGATCATCACCGAATGATTGAGAGGAGATAGGTTCGAGCTTATAATGCTTACGCTTATTAGTGATGGGAATTGATTCATCAGGAACGAGGATGTAGGCATTGGTTTTCCCGTTTTCTTTAACTGTTATTATTTGTCCGTCAATCGGAAAATATTCCTCTTCTTCAAGATTCTGTGCGTAACGGTCAGCCTCTTCCTTTGACTCCCAGCCATCCGTAGAGTCAATAAAACGCCCTGTTGTCCTCCTGTATTGGGCGGCGAAGCTTGAACCTTTTATATTCAGTTTTACCATATCCTTATACTATTTTAAAAGTGAATGTATCCGGGTCGTTGAGTCCACCGGTTTGTAAGTACCACATGTTGTAGTCAATAGCTTCGCTACCGTTTGCGCCTTCTACTGATATTTTGATAGGACCTATGCAATATTCTTTATCTTCTGCAAAGTTGGCAGGGTAAGAAGTCAAAGATAGTTCTGATAGTGTGCCTGAAGGAACACATACAGCTACTATTTTCCAGTTGGATGCAGGAAACTTAAAGGTACCGGGACCGGTATAGAATCCGCTTGTGCCTAATGCCCGCGCATCGGCAGATGTCTGAGGAATTGAGTTACATACTCCTGCGAACCATTTGCGTTTGACGTTCACGCTGATCTTATTGGTCAAGATCGTTTCGTTTATATCTCCGTCGTCAGAAGCGGCATATACGACCGTAGCAGTATAAGTTTCCCCTTTGGTATAATTTCCTTGTAACTGCCTTGTTGCGATTTGGATTGCAGTATCATCGCCTGCAAATTCCAGTACGTTTTCTTCTTGATTGTCATAATATGCTTTAGTCATCGGACCATTATCATTGCGGGTAGCGGTATAAGTCAGAGTACCCTTAGCTGATCCAAACTCAACATCATTAGCGGTTGAGAGTTTACCTGCCAATGTTGCCGGAGTAGGCGCATAAAGCATTTTACGGAATATCTGTTCATATCTCATTCCACTAGGCAGAACACTGCCTGTTATAATATGTCCCACAGATGGTGAATTGACACGGATATCTCTACTTATACCTGTATCTGATCCATTTCCAATTCCAGCCCCTCCAGCATTGCCTGACACAGGGACAGCAGCAGACGAAGCGGACTGTCCGGCTTCACGTAGCCTTTTGCTGCGTGGAACGGACTTCCGTTCTGAAATGAGTATATTATATTGCTTCTTCATATTCCTTCATGATTTTATTCATATTCTACTCCTTCGAAATTATCAGGTGCTATTTCAGCTAACTTCACATTACTCTCATCCTGCTGCACATCCTGAACCTCCGACACCATTAAATAGGTATCGGTCTCGTTCGCATCTGTATAGGTGCCAAAGCCATCCAATAGCCGTACAGTTCCCGAAAGCATATTCATCCGCCTGCTGTAGTTACTATACCAAGTGCCTATCAATAGTTTTTCCAAAGGAGCGGTTACGCCTGCACGAGTAAACATGCTCAATGTAGTACGCGATGACACATCCATCAGCATCCCCATGCCGAAATTTGCCGAAGTGCGTGGAGTACCGACAATCGTTTCTATTTTCTTTTCTTCCTTAGCTGAAGAATTAAGCCACGATTTATATTCGATATCATTTCCGTCTATTGCCTTGCCATAGGAGTTGACCAAAGTCAGTTCGGGAATCTTGAATAATACCCAATTAGGATAAAAATCAATAAAAGGTGTCGGATTTTCACCTCGGCTTCGGACAGGACCGAAGAAATTCAAGATTGATAATTCAAGTACACATCCCTGACATCCGGGAGGTATCGGAATCAAATCTCCATCTCCCGCAGACTCTTTGGGGACATATGAGTTTCTATATCCTACGTTGTTAGATTGCCAGCCTCCTTTCCAGCCTGTATATCCTGAACGGTCATAATATCTCAGTGTCGTTTTACTATTCGATACACCGTCTCCATCAATCCATTTTCCATTCATTTCGACATATTGAGTTGCATAAAAATCATTATGTGCACTGCCGTCATTATATCTGTTCGCATAATGCATCTTGACTTTTCCATTTGTATCAACAATACGCAGTATATATGATACGTTATATTCACTTATTCCCTGGAATTTTTCGTATTCATTTTTCCTGTTAGTTCCGGTCGCGTCTTCAAAAGGATTAAAACGTGCATCGATTAACGCTTCTATTTTTAGGCGTAACATAACATTTGTAAGGCATGCCTGTGGATCAATTGCATCTGGAGTATAGCCATTAAAAACAGAGCGTGTTTCCGGTAATGACAACATACGTCGCACCGTAAATAATGGTTTGTGCAGGGGTGTTGCATGTCCATCTGCATTTATTGGGGTTTCCATCCCGGAGAAAGGAGATTTAAAAACATCTCTTACACGCGCAGCGATGCCAAAAGACTCGCTCCCGGAGAATACAGGAGTGATTTTAAACAGTCTGGTATTGTCCGTATCAATCTCTATTTCTCCGCTTACTCCGGAACTCTTTTTCAATTCGATCATGAAGCCAATATTGTTTGTATCAAACGGACTTTTGCTTGTGTCTTTCGCTACATAATACTGTTCAGTCCCTTCATCCAACATCTTTTCTGTCAATGTAGATGTATACAGTTCTTTTTGCGGGTATGGACTGACTGTCAATGTCACATTCTTATAAACCCTGTCTACCCCAAGTACCGCATCATCACTTTCCCAATGTACCGTTTGAGGTTCAAATGCCGTTTGTACGGCATTCAAATCGTATATGAATACTTTTCCTGCACGTTGTATAAGACGCAAAGCAAACGGACGCAGTATTTCTTCAAGAACTTCCCGCATCGTCATCGGCACTCCTTCTTCATCATAGAAGTTCTCGCAACTTATTCCCACGTTATACAGCATTTCACCGGAAACCGAATCGCATGTAGTTGATATATATTTTTCAAATCCCCGATGTTTGATTTTCGTCTCTGTTATAAAGGTTTCAATAAGACTGCCGATGGACCGTGCCCCACTCAACGAGAAATTCATACGGTCAAGCAAGGAAAAATCACTGAACGTCAGCTTCACTTCATATTCATTATCATATGAAAAAGGTTCCTCGTATGTTTCTGTATCCAGCGTTCCGCTCCAATACAAAACATCGTTCCTGTATGCATCCATACGTATACTTCCGGCTTCAA